>JGI24422J19971_10000860_pt1 | contig 17723 bp, 15 predicted proteins | sample DeeMarSWOR152_54_FD_19971 | JGI IMG/M metagenome (IMG submission 19971) | reverse complement strand
TGCAGGGATCATGGCGACGTTTAGGATTTCATTGAGGTTTACCTTATCTTCTATCGCTCCTAGGACGAGATCGTCTATCTCTTTGTGATTTCCCCCGATAACGGCATCTCTAATCTGATCCAGATGATCCCCCATCGTGCCTGTCTCCCTTTACTATAATTGAATCGGGTAGCTGCCATATTTCAACGTTGCTTCGCGCATTGCCATATAGTTTTCAAATTTTGCCCACTCGGGTACCGAATTACCAGAACCCACACAATAACCACCCCCAGGGGCCACATTGCGTATAAGGTATTTTACTCTTTCCTCAATTTCAGCCGGTGTGCCGCTGCGCAGCAGCTCATTTGATACGTTTCCAACCAAACAAACACGATCTCCGTACAGCTCTTTTACCTTTACGATGTCCATGCACGTTGGATCAATAGGTTGCAGTACGTCTACTCCCATATCGATTATATCCTCCATGAGCGTTGTCAGATCGCCATCTGAGTGCATGATGAAGAGAAGGTTGTTCCGGTGACAACGTGTTGCCATTTCGCTGTACCACGGAAAGACATGGTCGCGAAAGGCCTGTGGGGAGATCATGGGACCAGTGCCAAAAGCCAGGTCGTCAACTACCCACACGGCTCCCACGTGGGGCATTTCAAATATCTGTTCGAGACCTTGGAACTGGATTTCCGCAACCTTACGAAATACGTCCGCAACGAGTTGTTCGTCCATGATCAATGACATGGCGAAGTTATTGAATCCCATAAGCATCCATGTCAGGGTGAAAATTTTGCCCGACACGGCAATGACTTTCATCCCTTCGGGTAGAATAGCTTCGATTTCCTGGAATTTAGTAAAATCCAGCTTGGCTGCAATCTCCCACGGAAACCTTTCGAAGTCCTCTCGGTTGTTGATAAAACTGGCGCGTTCCAGGCTCCAGGCCTCCTCCTTATCGGCATCCGGGGAGTCTTTAAGCATGACCTCCCGAATTACTTTAGAGATTGCAGATTCGTCTGTCACTTTCCCCGGGGTCATCATGCCAACCGTAATGGGAATGAAGTCATAACCAGCCGTTATCCAGAACTCCAGCTGGGATTCAAGATCATCCGCAGTTACTTGACGACCCAAAAATTTGCTCTGGATGGGGTACTCGACCAGAACCTCGCACAGGGGCACACGATCCGCCTCGCTGTGTTTAACTACCGTTGTGAAGCGTTCAAAATCGGGCCTTATCTCCATAGCTTAATCCTTTCAGCGCCCTCTATATCCGTCGAGTTGTGATCCTTAAGTCACAAGGCTGCGGGATCAGCGTAACCTCCCAAGGTTTGCTCTCCTGCTCCACCGCTCACTTTACCATCATGCTCGGAAGCCACAGCGAAAGCTGGGGGAAGGCCACGGTGAAGGCCAACGCAACAAAGGTCAGCCACAAATAGGGTAGGTTGGCCCGGTAGATGTCACTTACAGGAAACTCATCCCCGACCACGCTCTTAAGGTAGAATATCGAGGGCCCGAATGGCGGTGACAGGTAGGAGATGTGCATGTTCATACAGAAGACGACTCCGAACCACACGATATCAAAGCCTAATTCCTCCACAATGGGCACGAACAGTGGCATGGTCAGAAGCACGATGCCAATCCAGTCCAGGAACATCCCCAAAAAGATCATGATCAACTGCATGCCGATGATGACGCCCCACTTGCCGAAGGGGAGGGCCATAACCGCATTCCTGACGAACTGATCGCCACCGGCAAGGGTGTAGATCCCGATGATAGTCTGGGCCCCGAAGAAGAGCCAGGCGAGCATGCATGAGACCTTGAGCGTTTCGTGTAGGGCGTGTTTGATCCCCTCAAAGGTAAGCTTACGGTTTATGGCTGCGGTGATGAAGGCTCCCAAGCAACCGATGCCCGCTGCCTCGGATGGGGTAGCTACACCGGCGTATATGGATCCCAGCACGACTGTGGCTAGTACGGCAGGCATTATCAGGCCCTTGAGCAAGGCAAGCTTCTGCCGGAATGATATGTTTCGTTCCTCTTCAGGCGCGGCTGGGGCCATCTGCGGCTTGAGCCAGGTCGAAATAAGGATATAGGCAATGAACAGCGCGCCTAAGAGCAAGCCGGGAATGATGCCGCCGATAAACAGATCGCCCACCGAGGCGCCCGCCGTCATGGCATACACAATGAATACCACACTGGGCGGGATGAGGGTAGCCAGGCCGCCACCGGCGCAGATGCTGCCCAAGGCGATCCTGTGGTCATAACCTCGCTTGAGCATCCCCGGGAGGGCGATGAGGCCGAAAGTGACAATCTCAGCCCCAATGATGCCGACCATGGCGGCCATGATGGTGCAGGATATGATTGTCCCGACGGCCAGCCCGCCTCGCAATGGACCGGACCAGACGTGAACGGCCTTAAACAACTGATCAGCCACCCCTGACTGTTGCAAAATGGCAGCCATGAAGATGAACAGGGGCACCGCTACCAAGGCGTAATTCAGCATCATATCATAAACCCTACCCACCATCATGACCATCACGCCGGGGCTGAACAGGGCCAAACAGAAAATTACGGCCGTGGCTCCCATGACCCAGGCCAGCGGCAGCCCAGTAACCAGAAGGAGAATGAAGGTGCCGACGAGCAATAGGGTGATCAGTTCTATGCTCAAAGCTCCCTCCCCTTGATAGCAAAGTGCAGATCCCGAATGAGCTTGGCGACGCCCTGGAGCAGCAACAGGATAACGCCGACCACAAGAGCGACCTTGATGGGATAAACCGGTGGATCCCAGGCTGAACCGGCCGTCTCTCTCACCAAGATCGAGCGCCAGGTATACTTGGCTGAGGCCCAAAAAAAGGTAGAGAGGTACAGGGCAAAAAAGGCGAAGGTTATCGAGTCTATGATGGCTCGCTGACGAGGTGTGAGCCGACCGTAAACTAAATCAATTTTAACGTGGCGGTTATCCAACAAGGCCCAGCCCCCGCCAAGAACGTAGGTGACGCCGCAGCCGAAGACCATCGACTCGCTAACCCATAAGGTGGGAAGGTGAAAAACATACCTCATCAGGATCTCATAGATCACGAAAACGACCACGATTAAAACCAGCCAACTCGCTGCCTTACCGGTCCAAACGGACAGGGCATCGATGATAGAGAGCAGTTTTCTCATAACCATTCCTTACGCGCCCGGGGAAAGGAAGACCGGCGCACCCTTTCCCCGGTATTCAGTCCAACTATGCCATTACTTGATCAGTCCCAACTCCTTAAGCCATGCAACCTGGGAGTCGATAACCTTCTTGGTCATGGGGCTCTTTTTGCCGAATTCATCCCAGACGTCTCTAACGACCTCTCGTACCCTGGTCATGTCTTCCTCGCTCCACGCGTGAGGAGTGATACCCATTTTCTTGAGCTCACCAATGGCCCTTATGTCCTCGACGGCAACCCGTTCGACACTGTCCCAGCACCACTCACGACAGGCGCTCTTGAGAATCTGTTTGATGTCCTCAGGCAGCTTGTTCCACTCGTTTATGTTAACCGTGAAATCACCGAGCGGCATGGAGTGAAACCCGGGATAATTGAAGTGTTTGGCAACCTGGAAGAAGCCCATGCGCTGGTTCATTGATGGCGTGGCCCAGTCGCTGGCGTCAATGACGCCCTTGTCCAGGGCAGAATAAACCTCCCCACCGGGAAGCACCACAACCGAAGCCCCCAGTTTCGTCATCAGCATGGCCGTCATACCGTGGGGTACCCGCATCTTGAGACCCTTAAAGTCCTCCATCCTTCTGATCGGGTGCGTTGAAACAAACGATTCGACTCCCCAGAACATCCAGCCCACCGTGTAGGCGTTGTACGGTCTGTAGAGGTCATTGAGCATCTCCCAGCCGCCTTTGTAATACATCCAGGCATCCTTCTGCCACGGATGGGTATAACCGGCGATTAGGTCGCTGATCGCTGCGAAGGCTGGCTCCTTGCCGCTGAAGTAGCCGGGCCACATGTGCATGCCCTGCACGACGTTATTCTGAAGTGCATCGAGGCATTCGAAAGTGGGCACGATCGCGCCGCCTGCATAAGGCGTGATCTCCAGCCTGCCGTTGGTCATGACCTTGACCCGCTCGCAGAAGTCAACGAAGGTCTTGTGAGTCAGTTCAGCGGCGCTCCAGAACGACTGAGCCTTCCACTTAATCGTTTTCTGGGCAAAAGCAGGGGTGACCACAAAAGCGGCAACGATTGCCACAGCGATACAGGTAGCGAAAGTCTTTTTTGTCCTCATCATAAACCTCCTTTTTGCATACGGTTTTTGCGGATCACAGGATCAGTAAGATCCCCTCAATTTGGTGATTTTGCCCTTTTATCTTCACCTCCTTTCTCTTATGAAATGAAGTTTCTGGGAGATCTTTAATGACACACATGAACGATATATCATAAAATTGTTTCATAGAGAATTCATATTTTTGCATGGAAACAGAATCAGGTAATTCGGTCAGAAAGGATCTCTTTTTCGGTCTGACCTAAGGAACGTCATCCGGTTAGGCTGTATGTATTTGACACCGCAGCGTTTGCTGGCATATAGTTCTCGCTGAAACGAAGAAGGTTCTTACCGGTAGGCACTTTTAGGTAATGGAGATACTGGAACAAATACCCGTGAGCCTGGATTTTGGGGAAATCAAGAGAAGGCTCCGTATGGGACAGGGTGATAACTGGGCTCAAGTTCAAGACCTTGTTGAGGCCGTCCAGCCTCTCATTTCAGCGAGGGCAGTCTATGCGGTTTGCTATATCGAGGCAAAGCTTGAAAACGCTATAGTGATTGATGGGATCCGTTTTAAAAGCAAGGTCTTGCGGAAGAACCTGGATAGTGTAGAACGGGTCTTTCCGTATGTGGTTACCATCGGCAGTGAGCTGGAGGAAGAGGGCAGGGCATGCAAGGATCTTTTGAAACAGTACTATCTCGACACAATTGGCAATGTAGCGCTAGTCGGGGTCCGAAGGTATTTGGAGGACCAATTCCGGTTCAGATATGCCCTTGATGGAATGTCCTCGATGAGCCCAGGTTCCCTGAAGGACTGGCCCATTGAAGAGCAAAGAGCGCTTTTCGCCATCCTCGGCGATGTTGAAGGCTCTATTGGTGTGAGGCTCAGTGAAAGTCTCGTCATGATTCCAAGCAAATCACTATCCGGGATATACTTTCCCACGGAAGTTCCATTTTATAGCTGTCAACTGTGCCCAAGGGAGAGATGCCCCTCGAGAAGGACTACCTACGATGAAAGCGCGGCCAGGGACTATGGAATTGTGAAATAGGAGGTGCGCCGCTCTTGTGTCTAAGCTTTGTTCCATCGGCCTCCCCGATCTGTGGAAAGCCCACTCGTATCTTTTGACGGCTTTGGAGAAAAGGCATGAGAGATGAAGTAGCCGATATTATCGCTAAAGCTGATACCAAAGGGTGGAAGAGGATTGAGGTTGAATTTGGAGACGATTTCCTGGAGATCTCCGTTCCGTCTGAGTGCGAGATCCTTCACATGAAGAAGATGCCTCAGCTCGCCAACTCCAGAGAGGCGATCTCCAAGGCCTTGAATAATCCAATTGGCGCACCAAGGCTGGGAGAAATTATCCGATCCAAGGGCAAACCCACCAGTGAGATAACGGTGTGTATTACCGTTTCTGATATTACCCGCCCAGTTCCCTATAAGGGGGAGAACGGGATTCTCCTGCCCCTTCTCGAGATAGTTGAGGGCGCGGGGGTTGAGAGGGAGAATATAGTGCTTGTAGTCGGCACCGGCATGCACCGCGCCAGTACGCCCGATGAGAAGCTTTTAATGTTTGGCAGGGAGATTGTGGATAACTACCACATCGTTGACCATGATTGCGAGGACCTGTCTTCGCAGGTCTTGGCCGCTCGCACAGCCAAGGGCACTGAAGTATATGTAAATAGTATCTTTTACCATGCTGATCTCAAGATTGTGACGGGGCTCGTGGAGAGCCATTTTATGGCTGGCATATCGGGCGGAAGAAAGGGGCTGTGCCCTGCCCTGGTGAACACCACGACAATCCAGAAGTTCCACGGAGTCGAGTTCTTAGAGCACCCAAATGCAACCAACTTAGTGCTTGGCGGTAACCCTTGCCATGAGGAGGCCTTGGAGGTTGCTCAAACGGTTGGGGTTGATTTCTTGGTCAACACCACCCTCGACGATAAGTTACAGATCACAGGGGTGTTTGCGGGGGATTTGGTTGAGGCTCACCTTGCAGCTTTTGAAGCAATGAAGGAGTTTGTACAGGTACCTATCAGTGAGCCGTTTGACATCATCTTGACCCATGCCGGTTACGTTGGCAGAGATCACTACCAGAGCGTGAAGTGCGCGGTTGGTGCCATGCCAGCCGTGAAGGAAAACGGCCTTATGATAATTGCTGCCAACAATGTTGATGCCGCACCAATAGGGTCTCCGGAGTACAGAACCTTGCTGCATCTTCTTAAGATCCTTGGGCCTGATCGCTATGTCTCCATCTTACAACACCCCGACTGGCTTTTTACAAAAGATCAGTGGGAGCCTGAGATGTGGGGGAAACCCATTCGTAAGGTGGGCGAGGATGGACTGGTTTACTGCGATCCGCACATCCCCGAGGAGGACTATACGATCATACCAGGTGTGAGCGGATATGAGTTCATCGACCACGATGAGTACGGCTCTCCCAAGGAAAAGGCCCAAGCCATGTGTCAGAATGCGGTAATCTACGCGGTGCATCATCCGCGATTTCAGGGAAGGAAGCCCACCATTGCATTTGTTGCCGAAGGACCATACGCAATCCCCATTCTAAAGAGGTAAGGTACGCCGTGCATTATAAAATACTTCATCTTTGGAATGGGTAGCCACATGTTCAGCGTTGGTGAGATCATTAGAACGGGAGAAACAATTTCTTCGGGCTTAGGCGACCGGACTACAAAGCTTTTAATTATCACCCCTATACCCTATGGACACAAATTCGCGATAAAGGACATCTCAAAAGGAGAGAACATTTTGACGTATGGAGAAGCTATAGGGAGGGCTACACAGGACATCGCCTTAGGATCTCATGCTCATATCCAGAATATCGAGGGCCTTAGGGGACGTGGCGATCTAGAATCTCAGGAGGTATGACATGCAGTTTGAGGGATATAGAAGAGAGAACAGCAGTGTAGGGACGCGGAATTACGTTGGTATCATCTCAACGGTAGTCTGCGCAAATGAGGTCGCCGAAAATATTGCCAGAGAGGTCGAGGGAACAGCATGTTTCACCCATCACCAAGGCTGCTGTCAGACGCCTCCGGATATAAACCGGGTAAACGATACGCTCATTGGTCTTGGCAGGAATCCCAATCTAGCGGCAGTGCTTCTCGTAAGTTTGGGGTGCGAGAGCACAGCGGTGGAGGACGTGGAGAAAGCCATTGTCGAAGCAGGAAAACGCGTGGAGACAATTGTTATACAGGAGATAGGAGGTGCAGCAAGATCGAGTGCTGAGGGCATCCTTCTGGCCCAGGATATGGTTATGGAGGCTTCAAAGATGAAAAGGGTGTCCTGTCCGATGAACGACCTCGTGTTGGGATTAAAATGCGGGAGTTCCGACACTACGTCAGGATTGGCTGCCAATCCTGCGCTGGGCATTGCCTCTGATCAGCTCGTGGAGGCCGGAGGTACTTCTATTGTGGGAGAAGTCACGGAATTTATCGGCGCTGAGCACCTGCTGGCTAAACACGCTGAGAATGATTCTATAGGACAACAAATCCTTGATCTAGTAGACAGGATGGAGAAAAGGGCAAAATCGGTCGGCACTGATATTCGCGGTGGACAGCCAACGGGAGGAAACATCAAAGGGGGACTGACGACCATTGAGGAGAAGTCCCTGGGTGCTATCGCCAAGGCAGGAAACGCGACTATCAAGGCAGTGTATGAGTATGGTGTTGCGCCAAAAACACACGGTCTCGTCGTGATGGATTCTCCTGGAAGAGAACCAGAGATTTTGACGGGATTAGCGGCTGCTGGCTGTAACGTGATAGCATTTACTACGGGCAGGGGTGCTCCGCAAGGCTTTCCCTTTGTTCCGGTCATCAAGATTACGGGGAATAGACAGACGTGGGATAAATTGCAGGATCACGTGGATGTTGATGTCAGTTCTATCTTGGAAGGCACGGAAACTTTGCAAAGTGCAGGAAAGCGGATCTTTGAGGCGATACTAGAGGTTGCTTCCGGAAGGAAGACCAAAGCGGAAATATCAGGATATACAAAGGCCATGGACATCTATGTGGTTGGTCCTGTGATCTAAATCTAAGAGCAAGATTGAATTCAGGAAAGAACTCAAGTTTAGTCTGTTCAATTCAAATACTATTTCGCTGGGATTCATCCCTGCACAACAATATAGTAACCCTGAAGAGTAACGAAGCTTCTCCTCAAACCGACAAGTGACGAATGGATTAAGATATGCCGCAAATTGCTTCAATCATGTGCCCGTTCGAATATCATCTTGAATCAATAACAAAAACTTGAAAGAAATTTTAAGATCTTAGGTTATGTAGACTTCTAGAGCTTCAACTTGGCAATACGTACAATGCCACCATAATTCACTACACACACTTCATCAAGGCACGTATGTCAGGGGCTAGTAATAAAACCGGAGGGAGGCATGAGCGCAGAAGTTCTCGAGGAACTCAGCAAGGCGATTAAGACATACGATCGGGGGGAGGCAGAGAGATGTGCAAGGGAATTGGTCCAGGGAAAGATGGACCCCCTCAAGGCCCTGGACGCAATGACTGAGGCGATACGACAGGTCGGCGATGGATTTGGAAGAGGGGAGCTCTGGCTTCCCGATTTAGTGGGTGCGGCTGCTGCCATGGAAGCAGCCACCCCTATCATTGAAGAGGAGATCAAGCGGGTTGGCGCAACAAGGAAGAGCCTCGGCAGTGTTGTGATAGGGACGGTGTTCGGTGACATTCACACGATCGGCAAGACCATGGTTGCAACGCTCCTCACCGCTGGCGGCTTTGCTGTGGCGGATCTGGGTATCAACGTCACCGCCGAGAGTTTTGTAGAGGGCATCAGGCAACACAATGCCGACATACTGGCCATGTCTGCCCTCATGACCACCACCGCCCCGGAGCAGCGAAAGGTGATCGAAACCCTCAGGAAAGAGGGCCTCAGGGACGAGGTCAAGATTATGGTAGGCGGAGGGGCAATCACACAGGAGTTCGCCAACAGTATCGGCGCAGATGGGTACGATCCCACCGCACCCGGAGCGGTAACGCTGGCGATGAGACTTATGGGAAAACAATAGAGGAGGTCATGGGAATGAAAGGATTTACCCGCAAATTTGGACCTCTTGAGATATTGGCTGAGGAGGAGGTTGAGGCGATCCACCGGGGAACCCTTGAAGTCCTCTGGGTAACCGGGGTGAGGATGGAGCATGAGGGGGCCTTGAAGCTCTTTGAGAAAAACGGCTGCAAGGTGGATTACGAGGAAAAGAGAGTACGGATACCACAGGGTCTAGTTGAGGAGTGTCTACGCAAGACCCCCAGCAACTTTCATGCCCCTGCTAGGGATCCTAAAAACAGCTTGATGATAGGAGGCAATACCCTCTGTTTGGCTGTAGCACCCGGTCAGCAGACCGTTGATCTGAATACCTGGGAGCCTAGGCTGGCAACGAGGAAGGAGAATTATGATGGCGTGACCATCCTGGATGCGCTGCCAACGGTGCATTTCTTCTCCCCCTATACCCCCTACTTTGGGTTTGAGCATGTTCCGCCCTGTATGGCTATGCTGGAGAGTCTCGCCGCGAGGATTCGGAATTCCACTAAGTTCCAGTGTGTGGGGTTTTCCAATGATTCTGAGCTGTTTGCCATCGAAATGGCCCAAGCGGTGGGAATAGAGATCTTGGGTACCTGCGCTATCGCACCGCCGTTATCATTCTATAGGGATGCGGTGGAGTCCGCGTTCAGATTTGCTGNAGCAGGACTCCCCTTGCGGATTATCGGCGGNCAAGTGATGGGAGGGACTGCGCCCGCAACCATTGCGGGAGGTGTGGTAATCAACAATGCTGAGGTGATNGCAGGNCTCGTATTGGCACAACTCACAAAGCCGGGNACAAGGGTGCTGGTCAAGGATTTCTCAGCCTCAGTAAACATGAGGTCAGGGGCTCCTGCTTTTGGTGGTATAGAAATCTGTTTACACAACGCGGCATCTAACCAGATATTCCAAAGATACGGCGTTCCCCTGGATGATACTACCGCCTATCCCAACGCGAAGATGCCGGATTACCAATCGAGTTATGAGAAGGCCTTTCGCGTTTTGGTTGCTGGCCTATCAGGTGCAAACACCTTGCTCTACCACGGAAGTGTCCACGGTGAACTAACCCATCACCCGATTCAGGCTATTCTGGACGATGATTCAGCTGGCATGGTAGGTCGTTTCATGGAAGGCATCACGGTCGATGATGAAACAATGGCAGTCGATCTCATTCATGAGGTCGGCCCCATACCAGGCCACTTCCTCGACAAAGAGCATACCAGGAAGTGGTGGAAACTGGAGCAATTCCTGCCGAAGGCAGCCGATCGGCTAACCTACCCCGAGTGGATGAATACAGGGAAGAAGACCTGCCTTGATTATGCCAAGGAACGAATGGAGGAGATACTGGCAAATCATAAACCGACGCCCCTTACCTCCAGTAAGGAGGAAGACCTGGAAAGAGTCCTGGAGGAAGCGAGGCAGTATTACAAGAAGCGAGGCTTGATAACAGAAGAAGAAATGGTCGTGTATAGGAACAGTATACAATCAGCTAACTACCCGTACGAATAACAAGCTCCGATAAACCTGAAAGGCTAACGGTGTTCGAATAGGACAGGTTGTATCTTTCCTTCGCTATCAAAGGAGAGAGTCCCTGATTCGCTTGCTGTTGTCAGGTTTTTTCTTCCCTCAATTTCCCCGAGAAGGGCCTCTGAGACATCAAACTCAGCAATTTCCAGGGTATTCTTGATGTGGACAACTCGTGCCTCTTCCGGGTCTACTGGCCCTATGCTTTCCAAAGCAGCCTCGACGGCCTCCCTATCAGTTTTCAGTGCGATAGGGACTCTGCCTTTTTCCGGTGTATTGGCTGCTATGCAATTAATGGCCGTTGCAAAATGATCTGTCTTGTCAACCAATCGGTTGGTAGTATAGTCCGCTAGACCTATGCCAACGGCACTCCCATGTGTCTCCTCAGTCAGATCCAGTACCACAATTCTGGTAATCTTGGGGGATTCGGGTTCTTGCTCCCCGATGAACATGATTCGGCCAATAATATTGGTGTCAATCCCTGTGCCACTGATATTCTTCCCCATCTCATCCACAATTAAGACATCTATTTTGTCAAAGGGAAGTCTGGCCATTAATCTCTTGGCCTCAGCTAAGAGCCTTTTCTCTTCAGCCAGAAACTGGGAGGGAAGAAGCGCCCGGATAAGGGCCGTTTGATCATAGACATTTTCCATCATAGCCAGTCCGAACAGTATCGGGAGCTTTTCAAGGATGATCCGACCGATTTCCGGTATTACCTTTCGATATCCATACTTGACGGTTTGTTTATGGACCTGAATGCACCCCTTGTGGTTTCCCATCCCGATTGCCATCATCTTGATGAGCCCGCTTTCGATAGGTCCCTCAAATTCGGTGTGAGGTTTGATTCGATTCACCACAACTATTCCGTCAGCCTCTGCTGCTTTTTTGTCCACGAGGACTGGAAACCCATACGAGGACTTTCCTATCTCCACTACCTCCATAGAGGAGAGAATGGGGGCACCTATAGACTCCTCCGTGATGTTGAGGCTCTCTAAAATCTCCAGCTGGCCTTCGGCCGTTCCACCTCCATGGCTCCCCATGGCTGGTATGAGGAAAGGTTGGGCTGAATGCTCATTTAAGATGCGCACCAACTGCCTCAGCACTGTGTCAATATTGGCTATTCCCCTGCTCCCGGCGGTAATGGCGATGCGCGCTCCCTCCTTAATAAGGGAAGGGATCTGGATTGACTCCAGTTCGCGGCTTACGGCTTCTTCAATATTATCTACCACAGGCGCATCGATGGTTTGACGTATACGGTACATATTCGGGTACTTCATCCTCTCTCCACCTCCGTGATTACTTTCTCTTCAACAGCTCCTTGGTCACCTCTGCCTTCTCGGGCTTCCTTGGCGATGCGCTAGCAAACCCATACTCCGTCTACGTTTGGAGACGCGCAGTATGAAAAAGCCCTGGGATTGAAAAAAAGTAGATTATAAATGGAAAGGGACACGGATTCAACTAACATTTGGGATCATTTCTAGCTGATGGGGCCGGCATCTCTGTGTTTTAGATAATACCGACCGTCATCTGTCATGCCAACAACATTGCTCATAACCAGGTAATCAAGCGCCCTCGGTCGGTAGTCCCTTGCGCCAAACCGGAATAGCGTCCTTTTCGCCCACGGAAGGTGTACCGCGGAAGGGGGATCAAAGGCCTCTCTCTGCTTCAGTTCGTTGATGATAGCAAAGTATGCCCGTTTTACCTTCCAGGTCTGAACCCTTCTGGCTAGAATATAAACCAAGACTAAGACACCGATCCATAAGATGATTGTACTAATTTCGGACACCCCCATATTACCTTGAGCTACCTGTTTGTATACAGCCTCCATAGGTTGCTCGTCAACATCCTGAACAAGGGCAATGAAACAAAATTCAGGAGGAATAGAGAGAAGGTCGTTCCCAGTACCAGTGTGCGCCTGGGAAATTGCGTGGGCAAAGGTGTGGCAGAGCCAGGAGCGTCAGGCTGGTAGATGTGATCATAACTGCCTCGATTTCCTTTCTATCTCGAGCTTTTTTAGCTCCTTTCGCATAATCTTTCCGGTAGCAGTCAGAGGGAGTTCGCTGACAAACTCAATCTCCCGGGGGTATTCGTGAGCGGCCAGTCGAACCTTTACAAACTTCTTGATCTCCTCTTCGATATCTGGACTAGGGGTTACCTCTGGCTTGAGCACGATAAAGGCCTTTACAACTTCTGTTCGAACCTTATCCGGGATCCCTACAACGGCCACCATGCTCACTGAAGGGTGCTTCATGAGACAGTCCTCAATTTCAGCTGGCCCTATGCGATAACCTCCGCTGGTAATAACATCGTCCTTTCTGCCGACAAACCAGAAATACCCGTTCTCATCTCTTTTGGCCAAATCACCCGTTAACATCCAATTGCCAACATATTTTTCAGCGGTTGCCTCGGGGTTTTTCCAGTATTCCAGGAACATGACAGGATCAGGTCTCTCCACAGCAACCTCTCCCACGGTGCCAAAAGGCACCGGTGTTCCTGATTCGTCCACCACCTCCACGTTGTGGCCTGGAACTGTCCTGCCCATTGAGCCTGCTATGTTTTCCATCACTTCTGAACAACTTCCTACCACGAGGTTACATTCCGTCTGCCCATAAAATTCATTTATCGTTAACTTCATCACCTCTCTGCCCCAATCCAGCAGCTCCTCACCCAGGGTTTCTCCACCGCTCCCGATGGACCGCATGTGATAGTCATAGCGGGAATTCGGATCTTTGACCTGGCGCATCATTTTCAGCGCCGTTGGGGGCATAAAGGCGTTTCGAATCCCATGCTTGGCCAAAAGATGAAATGCCTCTTCCGGGTCAAATTTTTTGAACCGGTGGGCAACAACTGGAATGCCGTGGTGCCAACTGGGGAACAGTACATCGATAAGGCCTCCGATCCATGCCCAGTCAGCCGGGGTCCAAAAGAGGTCATCTTCCCTGGGGAAAAAATTATGGGGAAACTCGACACCTGGAATGTGCCCCAGCAGGACCCGATGGGCATGAAGGGCCCCCTTGGGAGGGCCAGTGGTACCTGATGTGTAAATGATCAAGGCCGGATCATCGGCCCTGGTATTAGCAGGTTTGAAATCGGTTGATCCCTTTTCGATCAACTTCCAGAAATCCAGCACTCCCTCTTGTTTTTCAGCCTTAGTGCAGATAACTACCTTGAGGTTGGGAAGCTTTTNCCATATCTCAAGGATCTTAGGGAGGTTAGCCTCATCGGTGACAATTCCTTTGGCCTCGCTNTTTGANAGTCGATACTCTAANGCGTCGGGCCCAAAGAGGGTAAAGAGAGGGATGGCAATAGCGCCGATTTTNTATACNGCAATGTGGGANATNGCCGTCTCNGGGCACTGTGGCAAAAGGATTCCTATTCGATCTCCCCGTTGTATTCCCTGAGCCTGTAACCCATTGGCCAGTTTGTTCGACAGCCTCTTCAGGTCCCAGAAGGTATAGTGCTCTACCCGCCCCTTTTCGGTCTCGTAGATTAGGCCCAGGCGGTATCGTTGATGTGCCCACTTATCACATATATCCACGCCGATGTTATAGAACTCGGGGATTTCCCAACGGAAGGCATTGTACACTTCATCATAAGTTTTGCCAGGCTTTAGCATATGATTATCCCTGTAGATGTTTTATTTGAAGTTTATCGTAAGGCTTATTCTCAACAATTTGGCACGACACAGCGCACAATGTTAAAGGATTGCTTCATTGAAGGACCGCAACGTTTGAGGAGAAAGCAAATAAGGTTTTGCCTGTGGCCTCAAGGCCTATCCGAGCTGGAGGCTCTATGAGCCGGAAGTCGAAGGACCGGTCCTCGAACGAACTGATCCTCAAGCCCCGAAGGGATTCGGGACAACCCCTATTTTACGAGTACTGAGGCAAGCCATGTGATGGTTGCGGGGAATAGCACTACGATGATAAGGCCTACCTCCATGAGTCTCCAGAATGGAAAGGCCCCCCAAAAGATATCTGTTGTTTTTACTTCTGGGGGCGCCACCCCTTTCAGATAAAATAAGGCATATCCGAAAGGCGGCGTTAAAAAGGAGTCCTGGAGCATGACAGCTATGGTTACCACAAACCAGAGCTTATCGAACCCCAATTCTCTTGCAACGGGGAGGAAGATCGGAAAGGTGATCATGATAATGCCGATCCAGTCGATGAACATCCCGAGTATAAACAGGATAATCATCATGATGATAAAGGTGCCCCATTTCCCAAGCCCCATACCAAGGATGAAATCTTTCACTACATCGCCGCCGCCTGATCCCATAAACACGCCAGCAAAACACGCAGCACCAACGAGGATGATAATCACCATGGATGTGGTCTTTGCGGTGTTGACGACTGCCGTTCTAAAACCTACCCAGGTGAACCTGCGATAAGCTAAAGTCATCAAGAAGGCGAGTACAGCACCGACTCCTGCTGCCTCAGTGGGTGTGGCTATTCCCGCAAAGATGGACCCCAGCACACCTAAGATAAGGATCATAGGGGGGAGCATTGATTTAATAACCATCAGGGTTAATTTTCTAGTAGAGATAGCATCCCTTTCTTCCAGGCTAAGAGCGGGACCATCTTGAGGTTTAAACCAGCATCTGATCAAGATATATGATATGTAGAGGGCCGAGAGGATAAGGCCTGGGATAATCGCCCCTGCGAAGAGCTTGCCCACGGATAAAGCTGCCTGGTCTGCCATGACAACAAGCATAATGCTCGGTGGAATGAGGATCCCAAGCGTGCCACCTGCGCAAATACATCCAGAGGCAAGTCTCTTATCATAACCGTATCTTAACATCACTGGCAGGCTCAGAAGACCCATGGTAACGACCGATGCCCCGATGATTCCCGTGCATGCCCCAAAAAGAGTAGAAACAATAACCACCGCGATGGCAATACCTCCCCTTAAGGGGCCGAACACGTGTCTCATGGTATCGAATAGCTCTTCGGCCACTCCTGATTGATCCAGCAGCTGGGCCATAAAGATAAAAAGCGGGATACAAACAAGGAGATAATTATCCATAATGCCCCAGGTTTGGTTTAAAAACATATAGAAGCACGAAGGCCCCCAGCCAATATAACCGAATATCACGGCCAGGCCGCCCAAGACAAAGGCAAGGGGATGCCCCATAAAAAGGCCGATCAAAAGCCCGATAAACATTCCAATAGTTATGAATTCTGCACTCATATGTCTTTCCCCCTAACAACGAGAAATAGACTCCGAATAAAATTTGCTAATCCTTGAATCAAAATTAACAATAAAGCTACAGGGATGGCTGTCTTTATTCCGGGAACTACGATCAAGCCAGCAGACTCACTTGTTTCGCCTATTGACCAGGAGGTGTAGGCAAACACAATCCCCTGGTGGAAAACAATAATGCAAAAGGGGAAGAAGAAAACCAGATAGGTAAAACAGTCCAGGATTGCCCTTACCTTTGGCGAGAACCGCTCATAAATAACCTCTATAGTTACATGACCCCGATAAAGAAGGGTATAAGCCGCCACCAACATGAAATGGGGGCCATAAATAAAGTCCGTAACCTCAGGTGCCCATATATGAGGTGCGTTAAAAACCCTCCTCGATATCACCTCGAATGCAACAAGGGCAGTAAGAGGAATAATGAGCCAGATAAAGACCCTGCCCGACCATTCGCTGACACTATCCAAACCTTGCAAAAAACTCTTGAGATGCATCTATCCCCCCTTCCTTGCTAGACCCCAGGGCCTTCGCCTGCCTCCCCTGAGCGAGAACGATGGCGGGCAGGCAGAACTCATTTGCCAATAAAAAATCTTTGATTTCACACGCCTTCGGCAGGATGCCCCGCGCGGAAGCGCGGCGAGCTTCACTCAGTTGTAAAAATTACGAGACGTTATTAAGAAGAAGGCCCCCGGATGTTAACTCCAAGGGCCTCCCCTTGTGGTTAATAGCCCATCTTCTTAAGCTCTGCCAGAACTTTATCCACATATGCCGGATGGCTTCCCTGGCCAAACCTTCCGCTCATATCCCGCCAGTCCTTATATTCTTCAAGATACTCCATCTGTGACTTAAGCATCCTGGCATACATATCAGATTCTTTGGCCTGCATGAGGGCATACTGGCCGGCATACTCCTCCAGCTTTTGCAAGCTCATGTCATCCAATTTGACTATTTCTGTGCCCTTCGCAATGAACTTTTCTATTGACCTTCCGGACTCTCCCTCATAGAAGGCGATGGCATCCAGCGCGGCTGCCTTACAACCATATCTGAGGATGGCCTGGTATTCTTTTGACAAGGAATTGTAAGCTTTTAGATTCACCATCGTCCCGATTTGTGATGCCGGCTGAAACCAGCAGGGAACGCTCCAGTATTTGGTTATCTCGGCAAAGCCCATCTCCCAGTCGATACCGGGGCTGCTGAACTCAGCACCATCCAGGGTGCCCCTCTCCACGGCCAGATATATTTCGCCGCCGGGCATCTTAATGGGCGCGCCGCCAACTTGCTGTAATATCCAAATCGTTGCCCGTGATGGCGTTCTCATTTTCTTGCCTTTATAGTCGGCAATCGTTTTGATTGGCCCGGTCTTTTCCGTGGTGCGAAATCCGGACTCCATTGGCGTCACTCCCAGGGAGAAATAGGTCATGCCATATTTTTCGTACAGCTTCTGCATCAGTTCCAGGCCACCGAAATTATACATCCAGATAACGTAATCCGTATTGGTGAAGCCAAAGGGAAAAGAGCCCAGGAAGTCAAAGGCAGGATCTTTACTAGCCCAGTAGCTGGGCCAATCACCGGCCATCTCGACCACCCCTTTACTACAGGCGTCAAACCATTCAAAGGCCTTCATGAGGGAACCAGCAGGAAACCATTTTATCTCAAAGTCACCACCGGTCATCTCATCGACGTACTTGATCATCTCCTTGTCACCATGGTAGAGATTGAT
>JGI24422J19971_10000858_pt1 | contig 17733 bp, 12 predicted proteins | sample DeeMarSWOR152_54_FD_19971 | JGI IMG/M metagenome (IMG submission 19971) | reverse complement strand
CGAGATGAATGTGGCGGGATCGTACGGTGGCGGCGGGATCGCTTGCTGGTGGCTTTCGTTCCCGATCATCGACCTCAACACGATCGTGGGCAACACCTCTCTGTCTGATCCGGGTGGGGGAGTCTACTGCCACCAGTCCTCTCCGACCCTGGACATCAATACGTTCTCAGGCAACGTTGCTCCTTACGGCGGAGCGATCGGTTGCGACTATTACGCTTCTCCGGCGGTGACGAACTGCATCCTCTGGGCGGATAGCGCAGGCACATTCCAGGAGATCTATCTGGGCCTCTTCGCGACAGTCACCGTCGACTATTCGGACGTCCAGGGCGGCTGGTCGGGGACAGGCAACATCAACGCCGACCCGAAGTTCGTCCTCCCCGGCCAGGGGGACTATCGTCTCCGCTGGGGCTCGCCCTGCATCGACGCCGGCGACCCTACGTGGCCCAGTGATCCGGACGGGACACGCTGTGATATGGGAGCGCACCCGTTCGACCAGAGCCGGCAGCTCACGCTGTACCTCACGCCCCATGCTTCCCACGTTACGCCCGGCGGGCAGCTCGGGGTGACCTACACCGTCATCAATCGGCAGGCGCAGCCCGTGCCGTTTACGGTATCGAGCGATGCGGTCCTGCCGAACGGGAATACGGTGAACGTTCTGGGGCCGAGCAACTACACCCTCCCTGCGAATTTCACGGCGCAGCGGACCTTCACCCATAACGTGCCAGCTGTCGCACCTGTTGGGGACTATCTGTATCGGTCTCAGATCACGCCGCAGGGCAGCCCGAACCCTTACGATCAGGATCAGTTTGCATTCCTGAGTCCATAGCGGCGCAGTATCCACGATGTGGCCGTGGTCGGAGCTGTGTCGTTCGACTGCGAGACCTCGACCACCTCGAGCGGAGGTTCTTCCACCGGCTCCCTCTCGAAGAGGACCGGCAACCAGAAGGAGGGTATGATGAAGACGGTGGCAACTCTCGTGTGCGCAGCCGCAGTCCTTTCGCTGTGTGCGAGCGCGTGGCCGGCAGTGTTGAACGTGCCCGGCCAGTATCCGACAATCCAGGCCGGGATCGATGCCGCGGCGATCGGGGACACGGTGCTCGTCGCTCCCGGCACCTACACCGGGAACGGGAACCGTGACCTTCACTTTTCGAGCTCCCTCCCCGCCAAGGATATTACGGTCATGTCCTCGGGCGGGCCCTGGGTGACGATAATCGATTGTCAGGGGTCCAGCTCGAGTCCCCACCGGGGGTTCATCTTCCAGTGTTGCGAATCCTCGAACTCGGTCGTACAAGGGTTCACCATCCAGAACGGGTGGACCACCGAGGGCGGAGCCATCAGCTGCCTGAGCTCATCTCCGACGATCACCGGGAACGTGATTCGGGCGAATACCGGCCAGGATTTCGGAGGCGGGATCTGGTTCAGCCAGTATTCACATCCGACCATCACGAACAACTTCATTCTGGAGAATCAGTCCGATGCGGGCGGCGGGATCTGCTGTTATCTGTATTGCATCCCCACCATCACCGGCAACCTGATCGAAGGGAATACCGCAGCCGGGATGGGTGGTGGAATCCAGGTGTACGACGGGGGACCCTGGCACGGTCCGCTCGTGACTGGCAACACGATCAGAGGCAATTCGAGCGGCGCCGGCGCCGGCGGCATCGGCTGCTCGAACTCCTTCGCGACCATCATCGGCAACAGGATCGAGGGGAATGTCGTGCAGTCCGGTTCTGGCGGCGGGATCTTCTGCGGGTTGTCGTCTCCGATCATTGATCTCAACACGTTCGTGGGCAACAACTCAGGATCGTATCCGGGCGGCGGTGTCTACTGCTACTGGCAGGCTTCTCCGACCATGGACATCAACACGTTCTCAGGCAACTCCGCCTCCTACGGCGGCGCTGTCGGCTGTGACATGCAGTCTCATCCCTCGGTGACGAACTGCATCCTCTGGGCTGATGTGGCCGGTGCGCCGCAGGAGATCTACGTGGGTCCCATCGGCTGCAGCATCACCGTCGACTACTCAGACGTTCAGGGTGGCTGGCCGGGCACGGGGAATATCAACGCCGACCCGAAGTTCGCGCTGCCGGGCCAGGGGGAGTACCGTCTCCTCTGGGGTTCGCCCTGCATCGACGTCGGCGACCCCACGTGGCCGAGTGATCCGGATGGCACGCGCTGCGACATGGGAGCGCATCCCTTCGACCAGAGTCGGCAGCTCACACTCTATCTTACGCCCCATGCGTCCCATGTCTCGCCCGGCGGGCAGCTCGGGGTGACCTACACCGCGATCAACCGGCAGCCGCAGCCAGTTCCGTTCACGGTGTCGAGCGATGTTGTCCTGCCGAACGGGAATGCGGTGAACGTAGTGGGGCCGAGCACCTATACGCTCCCTGCAAACTTCACGGCCCAGCGGCTCTTCACTCACAACGTGCCGTCTTCTGCACCGGTCGGGAACTACCTGTACCGGTCCAAGGTCGCGCCGCCGGGGAGCCCTAACCCCTATGATCAGGACCAGTTCGCATTCCTGAGTCCGTAGTGGCGCAGTATCCACGATGTGGCCGTGGTCGGAGCTGTGTCGTTCGAACGCAAGACCTCGGCCACATCGAGTAGAGACTCATCCACCGGCTTCTCTTCCGAGAGGGACCGGCAACGAGAAGGAGGGTGTCATGAAGACGGTCGCAACTCTTGTCTGCGCAGCCGCAGTCCTTTCCCTGTGTGCGAGCGCGTGGCCGGCTATTCTCTACGTGCCGAGCCAGTATTCGACGATCCAGGGCGCGATCAATGCGTGCTCAGTCGGCGACACGGTAATGGTAGCCCCTGGCACCTACACCGGCAGCGGGAACCGTGACCTCGACTTCGGCGGTAAGGATATCTGCGTGATGTCGTCGAACGGTCCGTGGGTGACGGTTATCGATTCTCAGGGGAGCAGCTCGAATCCCCACCGGGGGTTCATCTTCCAGAACAGCGAGACCCCGAGCGCGACAGTGCAGGGATTCACGATCCAGAACGGATGGGCGGGCGATGGCGGCGCTGTCTCCTGCCAGAACTCCTCCCCGACGATTACGGGGAACGTGATACAGGGGAATACTGCCCAGTACATCGGTGGCGGCATCTCCTTCCTCGGGGGTTCCTCTCCGGTCATCACCGGCAACTTCATCCTTGCGAATGGAGCGAATGCCGGTGGGGGGATCTACGGCCAGGATCCGAGTACTCCCACCGTCAGCGGCAACCTGATCGAGGCGAACGCGGCTGCCCAGGATGGGAGCGGGATCGCCTTCGGTCCACTGTGCGGGGGAACCATCAGCGGCAACACGATCAGGGGGAATGCCGGTGGTGGCATGGGCGGTGGGATCGCCTGCTATGCGTCCTTTCCCAGCATAGTGGGGAACAAGATCGACCTGAACTCAGGACCCATGGGCGGCGGCGGGATCGCGTGCTGGTACTTCTCGTCTCCGACGATCGACTCCAACACCATCGTGGGGAACGTAGCCGGGTCGAACCCGGGCGGAGGGATCTGGTGCTGGCAGTGGTCCTCTCCGACCATGGACCGGAATACGTTCAGCGGGAATTTCGCCGGCAACGGGGGCGCCATCGGGTGTGATATGGGGTGTACGCCCACGGTCAGGAACTCCATCCTGTGGGCGAATGTCTCCACCACGAACCCGGAGATCTACGTCGGTCCCAACAGCTCTACCATCACCGTCGACTACACCGATGTCCAGGGTGGTTGGCCCGGGACAGGCAACATCAACGCCGACCCGAAATTCCTGTTGCCTCCCCAGCTCGACTTTCGCCTCCTCTGGCCCTCGCCCTGCATCGATGCTGGCGATCCGACACCATCGCTCAACGATCCAGATGGCACACGTCGCGATATGGGAGCCCACTACTTCGACCAGGGCCCGACCCTTACGCTCTATCTCACACCCTCCAGTTCCCATGTCACACCCGGCGGTCAGCTTCGGGTTAGATACACGGTCATCAACAGAAACGCCGGGCCAGTGACGTTCTCGGTGGTGAGCAATGTTGTCCTGCCGAACGGAAACACACTGAATGTCCTGGGGCCGAGCTCATATACGATTCCCGGCAATGTGACGGTGCAGCGGACGCTCACCCATAACGCCCCGGCCGCCGCACCGGTCGGCCACTACCAGTATCAGTCGAGCATCACCGGAATCCTGAGCCCGCCGCCGATGCAGGTGTTCGGATTCCTCGTGCCGTAGGCTGATGGGCTTGGGCATCGAATGGAGGGAATTCCCGACGGGAGGGGGCTGGTCTCGGTGCCCCAGATGTAGCCAGGCCAGATGTGCTCGAGAGGAAGCATCACAAACGCGCAGCGCGCCTCTATGTGAGGCGCGCTGCGCTCGTGCCGGGCCGTGCTCCACGGCGTACGGCTGATGTCGCCGGGGATTCTGGCTCCGTCAAAAGCCGTGTCCGGGCCGAGGTGAACGTCGGCGGGGTACAGCCTCGGCCGAGGGAGTGTTGCCGTCGAGCGTGATACCCCAGGCAGGGATCATCGATACCGCCCGGTGCGTGCCGGAGAAGTACTACTTGTCGTGATCCAGTTTTGGGATCGGCGATCCTTGCCTGCTGAGCGAGAGCGGTATGTGGGTGGGGCCTCGGGCCAGACCGCCTTGTGCCGCTAATACCTCATAGCGCCGAGGCCCTCCACCCAATGGGGCAACACAGACTGTCGTCCCTCTCAACTTTCTGAGGACACCGCTCAGGAGAGCCGGTCACCCGCGACTTTCCGCGATGTATCCTCGGCCCCCGACCGTACAGGGCTGTGCTCCCAACCACCGGATAGGGAACTACTGGAGCAGAAGGAGCGGGTTCGCCCGGTCGATCGTACGGGCTGAAGATCACATCCGCNGTTCCCGCGCGGAGGTCNGGCCTGATCGCCATTCNGGACCTCCGGGGGAGTCTGTCCTAACAGCTCAGGAGCCCGGTCGGCAGACAGCAGTACGAGGGNGTGCCCAGNCAGACCCTCGTCCTTTTCGCGTGCGGCGTAGGCATCGGAATGGTTGATCCCCCTCCCTGATGGGGAATGTGTGCCGATCCATGTTCTATCGGTGCATGAGCTGTCCAGATCCGATAGTGGGCGCGGGTGATTCCCGCGTGTGTCCCTGGGAGAGCTATTGACTGACCCATCGTGTTCACCCTCCTTCTGGATCGAGCGTGGCCTGTACTGGCCTTTGCTCATGTGCTTCTTACTGCAAGAACCGTGCCCACTCAGGGTGGATTCATCCAAGTGCTTGGGGTACAGGGTATTCCGGCAACAGTCCTGCGTGGCCATGCCGCCCCCGAAACGAAAGAAGAGGCCAAATATGGCCTCTTCAAGCACATGGATTGAGCTAACCTATTGAAGCACTGTGGCTCCCGGGCTGCGGTCAAATATGGCCGGTGCGGAGGAAAACGGTGCTATGAGCCCAGGTCCAGCTTCTTCATCTTGCCTCTCAGGGTGGAGCGAGGGATGCCCATGATACGGGCCGCCTCAGCTTTGTTGCCACCCACCCGGGAAAGGACGCGACGGATGTACTCCCTCTCCAGCTCCTCATAGGAGAGTGGCCGACCCTGCTGGTCCGTGAAAACATTGGCCGGGGTGACCACCGGGACGGGTGTCCGCAGTTTCTCCGACAGGTCCTTGAGGGTGATCCTGCTCCCTTTCCTGGCGAAGATGACTGCCCGTTCGATCTCATTCTCCAGTTCCCGGACGTTGTTTTCCGTCCAGTCGTAATTCTTCAGACCATCCAGCGCTCGTGCGTCGAACCCGCGCAGCTCCTTTCCCTTCTCTCTGCTGTACTTGTCCAGGAAATGCTGTGCCAGAAGCGAGATATCTTCCCGTCGGTCTCTCAACGGAGGCACATCGATCGTTACCACGTTTATTCGGTAGTAGAAATCCTGGCGGAACCGGCCCTCCTGGATTGCATATCGCAAATCCTCATTTGTTGCGCAGACGAGGCGGACATCTACCTTAGTCGTCTTTGTGCCCCCAACTCTCCGGATCTCGTTCTCCTGGAGGACCCTGAGGAGCTTGATCTGCATGGGATGACTTGTATGGTGTATCTCATCTAGAAACAGAGTCCCGCCCCCGGCTGCCTGGAATAGCCCCTGTTTGTCTATGGCGCCGGTGAACGCGCCCCTGACGCTGCCGAAGAGCTCGGCCTCCAGGAGCGTCTCGGGCAGGGCGCCACAATTGAGAGCCAGGAAGGGGCCGCTCTTTCGCTTTCCGTTGTAGTGAATCGCTTTGGCGATCACTTCCTTCCCGCTCCCGGACTCTCCTGTGATGAGTACCGTGGAATCATCGTCCAGGATCTGGGTGACGCTCTGGAAGACCTTCTGCATCGCCTTGCTCTGGCCGATGACGCCGGGAACGTCGTACCGCTTCCCGACCTCTTCGCGAAGGGTGATGTTCTCTGTCAGCAGTCTATCCATCAGGTTCGCGTTGCTGATGGCGATTGCGGCCAGGTTGGCGAAAGCTTCCAGAAACGCAGCGTCTTCTCGCGTGAAGGTCTTCACGTATATTCGTTGATCAATATAGAGAGTGCCCAGAGGGTCAGGTCGTCCCGGNACGATGAGCGGTACACANACGAAAGAGAGGATATGCAGGCCTCGCACACTCTCGGCGTTTCTGAATCGTGCGTCCGACTGGAGATCAGCACTCATGATAGTCTTTTTATCCTTGAGTGCCGTCTGAACGATGCTCGTGCTAAAGGCGATATCTTCCTCCTCCAGGGTCTCCGAGGCGACNGTGCGATAGGTTTCGCCGGACTCGTCTGTCAGAATGATCATTCCCCTCTCTGCACCCAGTCTGGCGATGGCGGAGTGGAGCACCTCGTCGAGCAGCGTCTGTACGTCTTTGATCTGATTGATCCTCTGGCTGAAGGAGAAGAGGGTCATCAATCGATCCTGAGACAGGGGGTATTCCTCGTCTCCCTGGACCTGATCAGCGTCGACGCTCATAGGGTCCCGGCCCTCCTTTTCTATGTATGCTTGGCCATTCTTAGATCGTCGTGCAATTCGACGATCTCTCTTTTGCCAAGGTAGAATTGTCTCAGTCCTTCCTCGAGATTCGATGTGATCGACTCGACTATCTGTGCAGCAGCATCCAGGTGCTCACGTGCGGGTACGTGTTGTGCTCTCCTGAGGAGGACTCTGGCGACACAAAAGTGTGCCCGCCACAGAAGCTCTCTCATCCCGCGGGGCTCGGCGATTTCCAGGACCTGGCCGGCATGAGATTCCGCCTCATCCAGATCACCCTGCGCAAGGCGGATTCGGGCGAGAATAAGATGGGTCCGGGCGATATACTGCGGCTTACCCTTGTCCGCTGCCAGGCCGAGCAGTTCCTCGGCGTACTGAATGGCCTGGCGGTCATGGTTCTGGGCGGTCTCTATCTGTGCGGCAAGAGTAAGGGCCTCTGATATCGCCTCAACGATCCCGAGCTCCCGGAGAATGCGCAATCCCTCTTCGATATCGATGCGCGCCTCTTCGTTGTCCCCTCTGAAGTGCTTGACCAGTGCCGCATCGATGAGGGACGCGGCGCGCATGGATTTCGTCCCGACTATCTGGGCAGTCCGTCCAGCCTCCTCAAGCACCTCCAGCGCCCTGTCCTGGCCGCCGATCTCCAACCAGACTCTGGCCAGAAAGTGTTGTGCATCCCACTCCCCAGCCTTGTTGCCGATCTGCTTGTGAATAGCCAGGGCTTCCTCCTGATGGCCGAGTGCAGCCCGATAGTCTGCGCGGCATGTATGGATCGCTGCAATGCAGCACAGCGCATCGGCCTCGCCAAGTCTGTTCCCGATCTCCCGCTCGATCTTGAGTGACAGTTGGGAGTACCTGAGAGCTGGATCGAGATCGCCGCGCTCATAATGGACTCTCGCGATGTTGCCGAGGGTGCCGGCCTCACCCACTCTATCTCCGATCTCTCTATAGATCTCCAGCGACTGATGATAGTACCTGAGCGAGCCGTCGTACTCACCGAGGTCATGATGTACCTTTCCGATGTTGTTGAGGCTACCGGCTACGCCATGCCTGTCTCCGATCTGCCGCTGTATTCTGAGTGCTGTATCGTAGTATCGGAGAGCCTCATCATAGTTCCCGCGAAAGTACTGGACGGCTCCAAGATTGGTTGAAGTGCCGGCTTCGTTCGCCCTGTCTCCGATCGCCCTGTGCAGCTCGAGAGCTTTTTCGCAGTGCACGAGGGCCTGCTCATAGTCGCCGCGGAAGTAATGGACAGCTCCAATGTTATTGAGTGCGCCGGCCTCGCCTCGTTTGTCTCCGATCTGGCGGAAAATCCTCAGCGTCTCCTCGTAGTGCCGGAGTCCTTGCTCGTAGTCGCCTCTGGAGCAGTGGACAGTTCCGATATTGCTGAGGGTGAACGCCTCGCCCACTCGGTCTCCGATCTCTCTCTGGATTTTCATGGCTTCGTCGCAGTATCTGAGAGAGAGTTCGTACTCATCCCGATTGAAGTGGACGACACCGATGGAGTAGAGACTCTTTCCTTCGCCCCCTCGATCTCCGATCTCTCTCCAGATTCCGAGGGCCAGTTCGTACAGCTCCAGGGCTGTCTGGAGGTTTCCCTTGCTCTTAAACGTGTTGCCCATATCAACGAGTGCGTGCGCCACCTCCTGCTGGTCTCCGATCTGTTGAGCGAGTTCTCTGATCCTCTCCGAGTCTTCTCGAGCCTCATCGTAGGAGCCGGTGAGCTGTTTCACGGCGACCCTGGCCTTGAGCAGGGAGAGTTTCGTGCGCTGCAGGTGCGGCGTGGGTTGGAGCTGCAGGCGTCTCTCTACGATGTCGACACCCCGGTCGAGGTATCCCGTCGCCTCCTCGTTGGCGAACAGGCCTTTTGCATATTCTCCCGCTCTGACGAGATAGGGAAGGGCTTCTTCCTCTTGGTCGGCTTCGAGGAGGTGGTAGGTGAGCGTCCCCGCGTATTCCTCCTTCTGGGCGAATCTCTCTACGAAATGCTCCCCGATGAGCCTATGGTATTCCTTCCTCAGCTCAGGGATCATACTATTATAGACCACGTCTCTGATCTTTCCATGGTCGAACTGGTACTCTCTCTCTTTAGCGTGGATGAGATGGTGGATCTGTTCCAGATTCTGCAGGCCGCGCAGTATCCTGATTCGGGGGAATTTCAGGCAGTGGCAGAGCGTGTCAGATTGGAAAGAGCGCCCCTCTACTGAGGCGACATCGATGAAGTGTCTCTCCTCCTGGGTCAGGCCGTTCAGCCGATGCATGATCACGTCGCTTACTTTCTCGGGGATGGTGGTTCTCACAACATCGGAGGTCAGCCGCCAACCTCCGTCCTCCTGACTGATCCTACCCTCGTTCCGAAGCAGCTTCAGCATTTCGAGAATGAACAGAGGATTGCCTTCGGTATCACCGTACATGGAGGTAACAAAGGTCTCAGTGAAGTCAGATCGTGGGAAGACCGAGTCGATCACCCCGCGAGTCTGCTGCTTGTCCAGCCTCTCCAGATCGATCTCTTCGTACAGTCCCTCTCGTCGCATTTTGTCCAGGGCGACCGACAGATGCCGCGTCATCTCCTCCGGCCGGTAGGTTCCGACGATCAGCACGCTCTCTCCTCGTATGTTCCTCGCAAGGTAGATGAGGAGATTCAGAGTAGGTGGATCAGCCCAGTGGAGATCCTCGAGATGAAGCAGGACCGGCCGGTCCCGGGACATTACTCTAACGAGCTCGTAGGCGGTGTCGAGAAGCTGCTCTCTGCTGATCAGTGACGGTCCGCGCTCTTCTCCCATGAGGAGGAATGTCTCGATCACTCCCATTCTTCCTGCCAGGTGGGGGGCTTTCTCCTCGATGAACGCACGAAGCCTGTCGGGATCTTTGACACCTTTGAGCTCCAGATAGGACCGTATGACGCGGAGGATGGGCTGGTAGGGGGAGCCCTCGGCGCCAGACAGGCATTGGCCTACGAGGTACCGGGACTTTGCCTTCTTCGCCTCTCGCCCCAGCTCCCACACCAGGCGAGACTTACCGATCCCGGCCTCGCCTTTGACGAGAACAGTTGACCCTTCACCGCCCAGCGCTCTCCTCAGGCGGTCCTGAAGCATATCTAGCTCGCGCTCTCTTCCGATGAGAGCAGAGTAGATGCCGCGGACTTGCTCCTCGAAGACCTCGTCGGTGGCGATGAGTTGGGCGGGCTCCCCTCGGAACATCTCTTGGACCCTCTGCAGATCCGATTTGAGTTCGGCAACGTTTTGATATCGCTCTTGAGGCTTCTTCCGGAGGGCTTTGAACACTACCTGTTCCACCTCAACCGGTATCCCCTCTCTCAGCTCCTCCATTCTGAGTGGATCGGAGTGGAGGATCGAGTGGATGATTGTGCCCGGATGGTCACCTTCGAAGGGGAGNATACCGGTAAGCAATTGGTACAGGACCACTCCCAGTGAGAAGATGTCACTCCGTTGATCTATCGCAGNCCCTATCGCCTGCTGAGGGGACATGTAGTGCAGCGTTCCGATGATCTCGTATTTCATGGTCAATGAGGTAGCCTCGGTGATCTTCACCAGGCCGAAATCCATCACCTTCACGCGTTCATCGCTCACCATGATGTTCCGGGGCTTTATGTCCCGGTGGATGATGCCCTTCTCGTGCGCCGCGGCGAGAGCATCGGCAACCTTCAGGCCGATATCGATGACCTTCTGTACGCCGAGCGTCTCTTCTTCCAGCACCACGTCCAGGGTCTTTCCTTCGACCAGCTCCATGGCGATGTAGGACTGGTCTTCTTCCTCTCCGACCTCGTATACCTTGACGATTCCGGGGTGATCGAGCTCCATCCCTGCCCTCGCTTCCCTGAGGAATCGTCTGCGCACGACATCGTCAGCTGTGAGATGGGGGAGTAAGACTTTGAGGGCTACTGGTCTCTGATCGACGAGGTCGATGGCCTTGTAGACCGTGGCCATTCCTCCTCGACCCAACTCTGCAAGGGTTCTGTAATGTGCGAGAGTCGGATCAGGCATCGTCGTCACCGGGCTGCCATGGTCTGGCGTCTTTGATCAGAGATGCTCTGCTATTGTGGTGCCCGCCTCAGAGGGACCTTTCTGTGACGAGTATGACGGTTGAAGACCGGGCAATATCCCGGGCCGCGGCCTTCTCCCCGTTGCCCGGCGGGGAGCGGCCGGTCCCCCGAGGCCAGGTCAGTTGGGCTGGAATAGAGAATACTGGGCTCAGGGCATGCTGTCAACTTCCATGTCGAACTCTCTGGGCCTCGGCCGGTACCGCCCGACCGCCCCTCGGCGCGCGATCCCCCGGGGTCAGGGTGCCGTGCGTTTGCGGGCGGCCTCCGCGGTGATCTCTTTTCTCTTGACACCTGGCCCGCCACACACTACTATGGTCGCCTGAGAGTGATGGGGCCGCTCTGCCCCGGAGAGTGGGCGGCAATCTGCCTGTTGAGACGAAACCTGCCCGTGGTCTGTCGAAAGGAGGGTTGGGTTTTTTTGACGTCTGCCGCGAGGTACGAGCGACCCGAATGCGGAGAGCCTAGCATTTCCACACCAACCAGGATTGAGGACAATGGCAGAGACAAAACGAGACAAGAAGGCGGACCTTGCCGGTCCCGGCATCGGGAATTATGCTGAGCTGGAGAAGATCCTGCCGGATGATTACACTCCTCTGCTCGACCCGAAGGAGACGCAGAGGGCGATCACTGCGCTCAAGGTCTACATTGAGGAGCATCTGAGCAAGGCACTCAATCTTATACGCGTCGAGGTCCCTCTCATCGTGGACGTCGAGAGCGGAGTGAACGACTACCTCGATCGTGATGGCTCGCGCACGCCGATCGAGTTCCACATATCGAACGACTACGATAAGAATCCGGTCGATGCCCAGGTCGTGCAGGCGGCGACGAAGTGGAAGCGTATGGCCCTGCGGCAGTTCGGTATGGAGGTGGGTGAAGGTCTGTACACGGACATGCGTGCCGTGCGGAAAGATTATTTCCTGGATCACGATCACAGCGCCTACGTGGATCAGTGGGACTGGGAGCTGGTGATGACAAAAGAGCAGCGCACGCTCGACTTCCTGACGGAAGTGGTGAAGAAGATCTGGAAGGTCCTCAAGGGAGCGGAGACGTATGTTCAGGACCAGTTCCCGGCATTGAAGACGGACAAGTATCCCAATCTTCCTGAGGAGCTCACATGCCTGCATGCTGAAGAGATCCTCGACGAGTTCCCTGACCTGCCTCGCAAGATGCGGGAGACAGCAATCCTACAAAAACACCCCGCGGTCTTTATCTACGGGGTCGGGTATCCGCTCGCGGACGGCCTGCCCCATGAGATGAGGGCGGCAGACTACGACGACTGGATAACGGAGACACGGTCCAGGGACGGCAGGCCGATGCACGGGCTCAATGGGGATATCCTCGTCTGGAATCCGGTGACCCGGCGTCGTCACGAACTCACGTCGATGGGTATCCGGGTCAACGCTGACACGCTGAAGAAGCAGCTCGAGCTGTCCGGGCAGCTCGACTTTCTCAAGATGCCCTACCATCGGGCGATCCTGAACAACGAGATCCCGCTCAGTATCGGCGGCGGTATCGGACAGTCACGCACATACATGCTCCTGCTCAGGAAGGCGCACCTCGGAGAGTGCAGTGTCACGGTGTGGCCGAGGATACTCAAGGATATGTGCAGGGAGAAGAAGATCTATGTCCTCGAATGAGCAGGGATAGAGCTTCATGTCCCGAAGAGCTGGCGTGGATCGGGTCAGTCGCCCCGGGGAGCGGGCCTGCCGGTGCTCCGCTCGGTGAGGGCATGGTGAGTGAGGTGTAGGAGGTCGGTCGGGACGGAACGATCGCGGAGGCGGAACTGCTGGGAAGAGCGGTTTCGCCTCGTTGCTTCAGTACCGGCCCTGATGGTCACGCGCGGCGGTGCGGGTTATCGGATATGAAGGAGAGGGGGCTACCGCGTCCAGAGACGGCTTGCGGCGGCGAGGAGCAGGTACATTGCCCCGGCGATGAGGATGATGGTGGGGCCGGTGGGCAGGTCATAGGCATAACTGACACCTATTCCGGCGATGATGAAGGCCATGCAGAAGAGAGTCGCGAGCAACATCGTCTGCCATAGTTTTCTGGCGAAATACCCAGCAACCGCGGCAGGTATTGTGAGGAGGGCGATCACCATGACGATTCCCACGACCCGGACGAGCAAGACTACCGTGAGCGCGGTCAGCACGAGCAGCAACAGAAAAAAGACATCGACGTTCACCCCTCGCAGGCGTGCGAACTCTCCATCGAAGCAGACTGCCTGAAAGTTATTATAGAAGTAGACACCAAGCCCGATCGCCAGTACGTCGAGCGCTCCCACCAGCCAGAGGTCAGCTTTCGATAGGAGGAGGATGTTTCCGAATAGGTAGCTCATCGGATCGACATACCCTGGAGTCTTCGCGAGAAACATCAGGCCGGTCGCCATACCGATCGCCCAGAGTGCACCGATCACAGTATCCTCTCGCTGTCGCGCGTGCAAACTCACCAAGCCGATGATGATCGCCGATACGATTGCCGCGGCCACGGCTCCGTACATCGGGTGAGACCAACCCAGACCGTGTACGGCCTGGAGGTACAGTCCTGCGCCGATGCCCCCGAGGACGCTGTGAGAGATCGCGCCCGCGATGTAGGAGATGCGGCGGGTAACGATGTACGTCCCCACGATGCCGAAGGCGAAGCTGGCCAGGAGACCCGCGTAAAATGCATAGCGCAGAAACGGGATGTTCGGATCGGTCAGGGCACCGAGGAATTCAGTCATCGGCCTGCTCCTGGTGTTCGACAGAGAGGTCGTGACGTATGAGACGCATCTCTCTTTGGTAGATCTGCCTCACTGCGTCGTCAGTGACGTCACTGGTAGGATGGAACCGGACCTGACGGTTGACACAGAGGACACTCTTTATCCTATCTGAGACGAAACTCAGGTCGTGTGACACCAGCAGAATAGTGTACCGTTTGTTGAGCTGACCGATAATGTCGAGCAACCTGTTTTCTGTGTGGACGTCGACGTTTGAAGTGGGCTCATCGAGAAGGAGGAGGTCAGGTTCGGTTGCCAGCGCCCGCGCTATGAGGACGCGCTGGCGCTCTCCGCTCGACAGGGAAGAAAAGAGCCGGCCACCGAGACCATCCACTTCGAGTTGCTCCATTGCCCCGAGGGCAGCTGCCCTGTCTGATTGCGAGTAGGGCCCGCCGGATTGCCCGCCCAGCCGGCCCATGAGCACGACATCCAGGACAGTGACGGGGAACTGGGGATCGAAACCGGGGTGCTGGGGGGTATAGCCGATACGGTGGCGCACCCGGTTCGGTGGCTGCCCGAAGACGCGCACCTCACCCCTGTCAGGTTGCAGGAGTGCCAATATGAGCTTGAGCAGAGTCGTCTTGCCACCACCGTTAGGGCCCACGATGTAGGTCAACGCCAGCGGTTCCACGGCGAAGGTGACATTAGTGAGAACAGGAGAGGCTCCATAGAAGAAGCTCACATCTCTGAACTGGACGACCGGCATTTCTGTACTCATGTTCTGTCCCGTAGGTGAACTGGCGGAAAATCCTCTCGCACGAGATCCTCACCCTACTCTGTGAGTGCAATCTCGAGCTTCGCGGCCATCTCGATCAGGTTGCGCAAGACGTCTTTTTCCAGTGGGTCTATGGGGATGACAGCGCCGCCGATTGCATCGGCAACTGCCTGGGCTGCCTTCCTATCGAACTGCGGCTGGACGAAAATGATTCTCACCTTCTCGGCCTTCGCTCTCCCGATCAGCCCATTCAGCTGTTTGGGCGTCGGACTCTTGCCCTCCGTCTCGATCGCTACCTGCTTCAGGCCGTAGGCATCTCCGAAGTATCCAAACGCCGGATGAAAGACATAGAAAGAACTGCCTTCGTACGGCTCGAGAATCTGCCTGATCCTGACATCTGTCGAGTCGATCTCCACTAGAACAGCATCGAGATTGGCTGCGTAGTCCTGGGCGTTATCAGGATCGGCCAGTCTCAACGCATTCGCTACGTTCTTCGCGATCGTTCTGAGGAACGGCGGAGACATCCAGATGTGTGGATCGGGTGCTGAAGAGTCATGTTCATGGTCGTGAGTTGCCATGATGCGCTTCTCGATCCCGTCGTCGGCCTGCGCAACGGTGAGGTGCGGCAGTTCGGTCCGTATCTTCTCCACCAACGTCTTCTCGAACGGCATTCCGATCGTGAAGAAGAGCGCCGAACTGCTGAGGGCGGTCATCTGCCTGGGGGTCAGCTCGAAGGTGTGCGGGCTCTGTCCCGGTTGAACCAGAACGCTCACCGAGACATGTTCTCCACCGATCCGTTCGACGAAATAGGCCTGGGGCATTAGGGTGACGAAGACGCCCAGGGGGCGTTGGCCGACGGGGCTTGCCCGGTCCGGAGCCCGGCACGTGAGCGATGCCGTCACCAGCGCGAGGAGGATGAGGGCCGGCGCATTTTTCATGGGCAAAGCGCTCGCTCTTATGTATACTCGACGTACGGATTCTGCGTACCGCTCAGTGCGTCGACTCATCTTTTGCCGCCAGGCAGACGAGGTGGATCGCATGGCAGTCAGTGCATTCGGCAAGAGAGTGGTCCGTGCTGAATGCTTCCCAATGGACACGCTGCTTCGGAGTGAGTACCCCCGCCCCTTTGCACAACGGGCAGACGCCGTCGAGCGCCGCAAGGATCGCTCTCCGTATGAATTCCGATCGGTTTTGCATGCCCTGCATTGCCTCCGACAGGGATTCGTCAACCTTGAAAGTGATCACTTCCCGCTTCTTCTGGATGGGCATTGATATCCTCCGCGCCTGAAGGTTCAATCATTGGTAACACAACGTAATACCGATGTCAAGCCTTTCTGTTGTGGTATCCCTGGGGGCGAAATCGAGAGAGCGCTGATCATCCGGCTCCCGGAGTCAGATAATGGCAGGTAGACGACAACTGAAGAGATATCGGGAGAAACGGGACTTCCGCCGCTCGCCGGAGCCGTCAGGAGGCGGGAGGGAACCGTCGGGTCAGCCGATATTTGTAATCCAGAAACACGCGGCCAGGACGCTCCACTATGATTTCCGGCTGGAGGTCGGCGGCGTGCTCAAGTCGTGGGCCGTACCCAAGGGACCTTCGACCGATCCTCGTCAGAGGCGGCTGGCTGTTCCGACCGAAGATCACCCGATCGAGTATGCCGAGTTCGAAGGCGTCATCCCGGACGGAGAATATGGCGCAGGAACCGTGCTTGTCTGGGATGCAGGAACGTATCGGAATCTGAGAGCGGAGAAGGAAGGCGACGGAGCCTCCATGGAGCAGGCCATTGAGCAGGGCATGGTTGAGATCTGGCTCGACGGGAAGAAACTGAGAGGCGGGTACGCCCTGGTCCGCACGGGAGGGGGAGATGACAGGCGCTGGTTGCTGGTGAAGATGAAGGATGAATGGGCAGACGCTCGCAGGAGGCCGACCAGTACCGAGCCGGAATCCGTGCTCACCGGGCGGACGCTGGAGCAGATAGCTCGCGAAGAGGTGGCGGGTAGCAGCGAAGATCCATAAGGCGCTGTCTGCTCTGAGTCCAAGCGAGGAGGCGTCGAACTGGCGATCGCCGGATCGGCTTGTCATGCGGCAGCGCCATGGCGAGACCTCGCGGCAGGCGGCCACAATCGGGAGGATCTCGGGCATCAGCAGCCGGATCTAGTTCAGGCAGAGCGGAGCCCTCGGTTGGCCTGTTCGCGCCGCTCGAGGGAGAGCTTCCTGAGATAGTTGCCGCTCAGGACTGCCGGTTCACAGGCGTGGACGGTGGTGAGCGGCGGACCGCCAGCGCGGCTGGTTTTCGGGTTTTTATTGACAAGAGACATTACGTTGTGGTATGATAGGCTAACATGTGAGCCGTTCGGCCTCACTTCTCTCCGCATACAGGATGTCCGAGGGGGGTGTGTGGTGTGTCGTGGGGAGCGGGTGAGGCCTGAATCCTGAATGGGGGCTCTTGGGGCGGTGTAAGTGGTAGAGTCAACATGCAATGGCGTGTTGCAGGTGGCGATCCTCGCAGGTTCCTGCTATGTGATTGCCTCTCTGGAAATCCTCTGCAACCTCCTCACTAGTACCGACTCGTTTCGAGAGAACCCGGAGGGTTGCTGAGTTCGAGGGAGCTCTGGGAGCGGAGAGCCACCTCTTGGATGGTGCCGGTCGACGTTGCCGGCCCGCCCGGAAGGAGACCGCAGTGAACCGGCCTCCGCAGGCCGCTTCTAGGAGCGGCCGGATGTGAACGTCGTTGGGAAGAGATGTGTGGAAAAAGGAGGAAGGCGTTATGGGGATGCTGAGGAGTTTCGTGTATGTGATCTTCGTGCTGTCGCTGGCGATAGGCGCATCGGCGACGGTTATTCATGTGCCGGATGAGTACGCTACCATCCAGTCAGGGATAGATGCGGCGGCAGAGGGCGATACAGTTCTCGTGGCGGACGGCACGTACACCGGCCTCGGGAACTACAACATCGACTTCGGGGGCAAGGCCGTTGTAGTCATGTCAAAGAACGGGCCGAGGGCGACGATCATCGACTGTGGAGGAGACCAACGCGATGCACAGCGGGGATTCTACTTCCACAGCGGGGAGGGCCCGAACTCGGTCGTGCAGGGATTCACGATACGGAATGGTAACGCCTACGGACCCTGGCCGGAGTCGTGTGGTGGTGGGGTCTTCTGTGATGGGTCGTCCCCGACCTTTATCGGGAACGTTCTCATCGACAACGTTGCCGGCGGTGCCGGGG
>JGI24422J19971_10000856_pt1 | contig 17737 bp, 19 predicted proteins | sample DeeMarSWOR152_54_FD_19971 | JGI IMG/M metagenome (IMG submission 19971) | reverse complement strand
GGTCCCTTGCTGGAAGCGATCCAACTCATCCTTACCGGCAAAATAAAGGCTGGCGCAGCTGGTCTGTTGAACGGCTTGGTGGCCCTTTTCGCCGGCCTGCTCGAAATACTCAGCCACTTGATCAGGATGGTGAGCTTTACGTTTCGGCTTTTTGGCAATATGACGGCAGGGATGATACTCGTCATGATCATGCTTTTTCTTATTCCTTGGGTGCTTCCCTGCATTTTTTATGGGCTGGAGGCATTCTTTGGTTTTATTCAGGCGATGATATTCGGTGGGCTGACGCTCGGGTTTGCCTGTGCTGCAGTTATGGAGGAAGAATAGAGAAATCTATTTGCTCAAAACAAGCCGTACCTAAAAGGTAAATATACATTATACCTATAGGGCAGAAGAAGGAGGTCGAAGTGATGGAAATCTGGATAAGTGTGGCTAAGGTAATAGGTGCAGGTCTAGCTATAGGACTGGGAGCCCTTGGGCCTGGTATCGGCATCGGCATACTCGGGATGGGTGCTATGAATGCACTGGGGCGAAATCCCGAAGCAAGAGGGCCGATAATGACCAACATGATCTTGAGTATTGCGTTCGCGGAGGCGGTAGCCATCTACGCACTGGTCGTAGCTATTTTGCTCATCTTCGTAGCCTAAGGGCTCATCAATAAACAGGAAGGTAGGAGAGCCTCATGGAAGGTTTCTTAGGGTTAACGTTGCCCAGCTTTATCGGCCAATTGATCAATTTTCTCATCTTGCTCGGGCTGCTCACCTTTTTCGGCTATAAGCCGATTCGCAAAATGCTGGACGAGCGTTCCAACAGGATAAGACAGAGCATGGAGCAGGCTGAAGCCACCAAACTCGAATACGAGCGGGCTCAGGGGGAAGTGGAAAAGCAAATCAGAAAAGCACGTGAAGAAGGTCAGTCTATCATCGAACAGGCAGTGCAAGCGGGAAATAGGCTTAAGGAAGAGGCGAGGCAAGAGGCTCGAAAGGAGACACAAGCCATTGTTGAAAAGGCTCGAGCTGAACTAGACCGAGAGCGAGATAAGATCGTCGACGAGTTACGCAAGGAGTTTGTCGATACAGCTATCCTGGCTGCCGAGAGAGTATTGAGTGAATCGTTGGATAGAGGGAAGCATCGTCAGCTTATTGAGAAGACGTTGGACGAAAGTGCTGCCCTCAGGGCTCATTAAGGTAAACCATGCCCCGAATAATTTCCGGCAAACGATACGCCCAGGCTGCATTTGCGTTGGCATTGGAGAAAGGTGAACTGGAGCTCTGGCGAGAAGACCTGAGCAAGGCTGCTGAAGCAATATTGGACGCTCAGCTGATGGTTTTATTGGAGAACCCCAAACTCCCTTTCCACGCAAAGAAAAGCCTTTTGAAAAAGCGGCTCGGAAAAGTGCGTCCCTTGGTTTTTAACCTGATCTGTCTTCTGATGAGCAGGGGCAAACTCAAGACTATCCGAAATGTGGCTGAGCACTATAATCGATTGCTCGACGCTCATAATGGCATTGAGCGTGCTGATATCATCACCGCCTTACCATTAGATGATGAGGAGATAAACACACTTGCCCGCCGGCTCGGTGAAATAGTCGGGCATACGATTTTTGTAAATGCGCACACAGACCCGTCTGTTATCGGTGGATTCAGGGCCAGGATTGGTGATGTGCTCATCGATGGAAGCATACATAACAAATTAGATTCGTTGCGACACAGCCTGATCGGGGCCGGCAGATGATAGAGATAAAAGGGCAGTGCGCCCATAGCAACAGATAGGAGGCACAGATGGCAGCGCGGGAGCAGGATATAGTTGCAATAATCAAGGAAGAGATCCAACAGTTCGGCGCTGAAGTAACGACGGCCAATGTGGGTACCGTTGTGGAGCTTGGTGATGGCATTGCCCGGGTTCATGGACTGAGTGCTGCCAAGTATAACGAATTGTTACAATTTCCCCATGACATCATGGGTTTGGCTCTCAATCTGGAAGAAGATAATGTTGGTGCCGTCATCCTCGGTGAATACAATCGAATCAGTGAAGGTGACGAGGTCCGCGCTACAGGTAGGGTTGTTGAGGTTCCCGTGGGTGACCCCATTATCGGGAGGGTGCTCGATCCTTTAGGCCGTCCTCGTGACGGAAAGGGCCCGATTAAGACGGAAAAGTCACGACCGATCGAACGGGTGGCGCCCGGTGTCACGATGCGCGAGCCGGTCGATACTCCCATCATGACGGGCATTAAGGCCGTTGACAGCATGATTCCTATCGGCCGTGGTCAGCGGGAGCTGATCATCGGTGATCGGTTTACCGGTAAATCGGCTATTGCCATAGACGCTATAATCGCCCAAAAGGGTGAAAACGTCATCTGTATTTATGTGGCCGTCGGACAAAAGACATCCAAGGTTGCCCAGGTTGTTGCCACACTCGAAAAATACGAGGCAATGAACCATACGATTGTGGTAACAGCTGACGCTTCTGACCCAGCTCCGTTGCAGTATATTGCTCCCTATGCCGGCTGTGCTATGGGTGAGGAGTTCATGGAAGAGGGAAAGGATGTGCTGATTGTCTATGACGACCTCTACAAGCATGCATGGGCCTATCGCCAGCTCTCCCTTTTGCTCCGCAGGCCGCCGGGCAGGGAGGCGTATCCCGGGGATGTCTTTTACTTACACAGCAGGCTTTTGGAAAGGTCGGCAAGGCTCTCCTCGGAGCTCGGTGGGGGCTCGCTCACAGCCCTGCCGATCATCGAGACCCAGGCAGGCGACATGTCTGCCTATATTCCAACTAATGTTATCTCGATTACCGATGGGCAGATCTATCTGGAGCCTGACCTTTTCAACGCCGGTATTCGACCAGCGGCAAATGTGGGTTTATCCGTATCTCGAGTGGGTGGCTCTGCTCAGCGAAAGGCTATGAGGCAGGTAGCGGGAACGCTCCGTTTAGAGCTCGCGCAGTTTCGCGAGCTCCAGGCCTTCGCCCAATTCGGTGCCGCAGACCTGGATAAGGCCACCAGGGACCAGCTGGATAGAGGGCGACGTATTACCGAGATATTGAAGCAACCGCAGTACGCACCTATGTCCCTGGGACAGCAAGTGACTATCCTGTATGCGGTAACCAAGGGCTATCTTGACGAGGTGCCTGTAGAAAAAGTTCTCGCTTATGAGGAAAGCTTCCACCGGTTTATGAAAACCAGTTATCCTGACATCGAACGAAGCATAACCGAGGATAAGGAGATAAAGCCTGACACCGAGGAGGCGCTGCGGAAAGCCATCTCAGAATTCAATGAGGGCAGTGCATATTAGGGGGTTTCATGATTAGCACGAGAATTCTTCGTCGGCGCATACACAGCATTGAAAACACGGCCAAGATCTGTAAAGCGATGGAGATGATTGCCACCGCTAAGATGAAGCGGGCTCAAGACCAAGCTCAGGCGGGCCGTCCTTATGCGGAGAAGATCAGACAGGTGATTGCAGATCTCGCTGTTCATCCTCAGGTAGGAGGCCAGACGCACCCACTACTCGAAAGGCGAGAGGTTAAAAAGATCGCAATTATCCACGTTACCACTGATCGAGGGCTCTGTGGTGGGCTCAATGCCAACATGAACCGCATGGTTGCGGGATTCATGATAGAACAGAGTGCGCCGGTGCATCTGGTGACCGTGGGCCGCAAGGGGCGTAGTTTTATGCTTCGTTCAGGACAAACCATTCGCGCCGAGTTTACGGGTATAAGTGACCGGCCCACGCTCCTGGAGACCTTGCCCATCTCTCGGGTCGTTATCGACGATTACGGGAAGGGGGAGATTGATCTCGTATACCTTGCATATCCTCGTTTCGTTACCACCATGGTCCAGCGGCCCACCATGGAGGTCTTGCTTCCCATAGAACCGGTTGATCTGCCTCCAGCGCAGAGAGGGGAATACATTTACGAGCCTGAGCCCAATGTGGTGCTCAATGAACTGCTGCCGCGATTTGTGGAGATGGAAGTCTATCATGCCATATTGGAGCTCATTGCAAGCGAACAATCTGCACGGATGGTGGCCATGCGCAGTGCCAGCGACAATGCTCGGGATGTAATCGAGGATTTGACGCTAACGCTCAATAAAGCCCGGCAGGAGACAATAACGAATGAGATCTGCGATATTTGCGGAGGAGCTGAGGCTTTGGCCAGATAAGGAGGTAATAGGTGGCAAAAGGTAAAGTAGTTCAGGTTATTGGAACAGTGATCGATATGGAATTCCCGCCTGGTGAGCTACCGGCCATAAACAACGGAATTGTGATTTCTCAAAATGGCACTGAGATCGTTGTCGAGGCTCAGCAACATATTGGAAACAACTGGGTGAGAGGTATTGCCCTTACCGCCACCGAGGGACTCCAGAGGGGTGCAGAGGCTGTAGATATGGGAAATCCTATTACGGTGCCTGTCGGAAAGGAGACTTTAGGGAGGCTTTTCAACGTGTTTGGAGAGCCGATCGATGGTATTGGGGAGGTGAAGACGGATCTGCACTATCCCATCCACCGCACACCTCCCCCGCTCGAGGAACAGGAAACGACCCCACAAATTTTGGAAACGGGCCTCAAGATAATGGACCTGGTGACCCCCTTTACGAGAGGCGGAAAAATAGGCGCATACGGAGGGGCCGGTGTGGGCAAAACGGTAGTTATCACCGAGCTCATTCGCAATATTGCCACTGAGCATGGCGGTTACTCCGTGTTTACTGGGGTTGGTGAACGGTCTCGCGAAGGCAACGACCTGTGGCTGGAAATGAAACAATCCGGGGTTCTAGAACGAACGGTCCTCGTCTTTGGGCAAATGAATGAGAGCCCAGGTGTACGCTCCCGGGTCGCCTTGACCGGCGTGACCATGGCGGAGTATTTCCGAGATGTGGAAGGTCAGGACGTTCTCCTGTTCGTAGACAATATCTATCGCTATGTGCTCGCGAATATGGAACTGTCGGCCCTGCTGGGCCGGATGCCCTCTGCTGTCGGCTATCAGCCGACGCTCGGTACTGATGTCGGCCAACTTGAAGAGAGGATTACCACGACAAAAAAGGGCTCAATAACCTCATTCCAGGCCATCTACGTTCCCGCAGACGATTATACGGACCCTGGCATAGTTGCTACCTATGGCCACCTGGATGCCGTCGTGGCCCTCGAGCGTTCCATCGCCGAGTTGGGCATCTATCCTGCCGTCGACCCCTTAACTTCAACATCACGAATACTCGACCCTGCTATTGTCGGTGAAGAGCACTATGAGGTGGCACGAGGAGTACAGAAGACATTACAGAGGTACCGGGAATTGCAGGACATAATAGCCATTCTGGGCATGGAAGAACTGAGCGATGAGGATAAGCTAACGGTAAATAGGGCTCGACGAATTCAGAGGTTCTGTTCTCAACCGTTCCATGTAGCTGAGCAATTCACCGGTGTCCCTGGTAGATATGTTCCCGTGAAAGAGACTGTGCGCGGATTTAAGGAAATCCTGGAAGGAAGACATGATGAGCTTCCCGAAGCGGCCTTCTACATGGTTGGCACCATTGACGAAGCAGTGGAAAAGGCTAAAGAGATGGGTGAGTTATAGTGGCCACATTTAAGCTTGAGCTTGTTACTGCAGAAAGGCTTGTTTATTCTGATGATGTCAGCATGGTGATTGCATGGGGCACTGAGGGGCAGCTGAGTATCCTTCCCCATCACGCCCCCTTGATTACCATGCTTCAGCCCGGAGAACTCATTATTCGAAAGGATGATGAGGAGTCCTATTTGGCTGTGAGCGGCGGGTTTCTTGAAGTAAGACCCGAAAAAGTGGTTATCCTGGCCGATGCCTGTGAGCGCGCCGATGAAATCGACATAGCTCGTGCCGAGGAAGCCAGACGCAGGGCAGGAGAAATAATGGAGGCTCCATCGCCCGAAACTGACACGGCTGCAGCTGAAGCTGCTCTTCGAAGGTCCTTAGTGAGGCTCAAGGTTGCAGAGAAACTACGTCGCAGACGTGGACAGAAGCAAAGGACCCAGCGGGAGGCAGAGTACCGTTAGGTGCTTCAGGGAGGTATAGCATGAAGGCATTTGCGGACAAGTTAGTAGAGATCACCGAACGTCATGCACAAGAAATTGCTGAACAGTGGTGCAAAACTGTGAGGACAAGCAACAGAACACCGTCATATCATGCCGTTCCGGAAGATGCATGTCTTCAGCAGGCAGTCAACTTCTATAACAACCTGGGCAAGGTTTATTTCAGCAAAAGACCGAGCCGGGATGTGTTTGAGTTTTTCACGCAGTATGCAGAAGACCGATACAACGAAGGAATCCCCTGTCCCGAGGCTATTTACGCTCTCTTCATGATGAGACGGCATATTTGGTTGTACGCCGACTCCCAAGCGACCTTTGTCACACCCATGGATCATCTGCAGGCCATTGAGGCAATTAACAAGACGATACGTCTATTCGACCTCGGCACCCTATTTGTGGCCCAAAAATACGATGCCCTGAGAACACGGGATGGATTAATATATTGACTATACTCAGGATTTAATACTATTAAACAACTACCTGATCAAATGTAGGTAATTTCCGGCGATCATTGGTTTTTGCATTGGGGCCTAAACAGGTTCTCTGAGATCGATGATAATAGTTTCTCGAGAATCCAAGCCCTCTTATTCCAACGTAGCCTCGATTGTTCGAACCCCTCTCATGAAGAGGCGCATATGAAAATACTCGTCGTTGATGACGAAGACATTGTCCTCGAAAGCTGTCAGGCGGTGCTTGAAGCAGAGGGATTTGAGGTCTGCCTCGTCCCCAGTGCTGATAAGGCTCTCGGGGCAATGAAAAAAAATGTCTTCTCGCTCCTGCTTATTGATGTAAAGATGCCTGGGCACGATGGCATGTACCTCATGGAAGCGATCAAAAAAGAATGGCCTAATATACCTATTTTGGTCATGAGCGGGTATTATACAACCAATACTATCAAAGAGGCTATGGACAGGGGCGCTGCAACCTTTATTGCCAAGCCATTTGAACCGGATGAACTTGTGGAAACGATCCGCAAGGTTATTACAAAGGAGGAACGCCATGGAAAAAAAGAAGGCCCTCGTAATTGATGACGAGCAGATCGTATTAGATAGTGTCAGTACATTGCTGAGGGATGAAGGTTTTGAGGTTGACGTGTCGCTGGATGGGCGGCAAGGGCTGGACTGGGCCATTGAAAGAAAATATGACGTTGTTTTGACCGATATTCGGATGCCGGATATTGGGGGCATGAAGGTCCTGAGGGACGTCAAGAGAATCAATCCAACGCTTCCTGTGATCATGATCACCGGTTATGCTTCGATCGAGTCGGCAGTACAGGCTATGAAACTGGGGGCGGCAGAATATATAGAAAAACCCTTTGAACCCGAACAGCTGCTTGAAGCGGTTTCCCGAGCTCTCGGTATTTCCAAGGAGGTGGAAGAGCAAGGACTGATTCACCGTGAGGAGGTATCAAAGGTTCTGAATCGAGCTGAATCGGATGATGACTTCTTCATGAAGCTTCTCGAGCACTCCGTAGATGCCTTAGATGAATACGATTTAACAAAGGCAGAGAAACTCGCCATTGTCACCGGCGACGTCCGATGGATTGAAGAGCAGCTCGGCCGTCTTACTCGAGCTCAGCGACGAATGCTTATCTTTTTGAAAATCCAGAGTAAGTCCTAGGGGAGGCCAGGTTCAGATTATCTGCTCGGCGAGTTGCTTACCACTTCAGCTCACTTCACCCTCTCAGTACGCTGGCCACGTAACGTTAGGGATTAGGTTTCAGGTATTGTTTGTGTCTTTATTTTAGGTACTTTGGCCATTGTAGCTCACTTCAGACACTTGAATATGTTCTACTCCACAAGGTCCAAGCTTATCGCAAGTTTTCTCGGAGTTACCCTTCTGGTCGGAGCTGTTTCTCTTCTCATCGGTGGTCAACTCCTGTATAAAGCTGTATTCAGCGAGGCGACAAACCGGGTCAGATTGGATCTAAATGCCGCCCACGAGATATATCTAAACCGCATAGAGAGTATTAAAACCTGCCTCAATATAACCACCCTGGGATTTGGATTCCGCTCAGCGGTCAAAGAGGGCGACACCCGGGAGCTTTTTAATAGAATCAGGGTTCTTGCCCTCAACGCCGATTTGGATTTCGCGGGAATTGTAACAGCCGAAGGCAAGACACTCTGCCGACTTGGGCCAGATTCCATCCACAACAATAACTCCGAGCCTGCAAATCCCATCGGGAGATTGGCGCTCGAAGGCCCTGGTTCGGTTGCAGGTACTGTTATTTTGAGCAAAGGGATGCTCGTTGTCGAGGATCCTGAACTCGCAGATCGAGCCAGCATTCAACTGGTCCCTACACCAAGGGCGGCCCCGAGAGACGAAAAGGTGGAGACCTCCGGAATGGCCCTCGCTGCTGCGATCCCGGTATTTGAAGAAGGTAAGTTGATCGGCGCTGTCTATGGCGGTGTTCTGCTGAACCGGAGCACGAATATCGTTGACACGGTTCGGGACACGGTATTTCAGCAGGAGATTTACAAGGGCCGAAGCATCGGGACAGCTACAATCTTTCAGAAGGATCTCCGCATTTCCACAAACGTGCTCACCCCAGATGGAAAGCGAGCCATTGGAACGCGGGTTTCACAGGAGGTCAAAGAGTACGTACTCGACAGAGGTGAACTGTGGACCGACCGCGCCTTTGTGGTCAGCGACTGGTACATAACTGCTTATGAGCCAATCGAGGATATCTTTGGTGCACGGGTGGGAATGCTCTATGTCGGGGTTCTGGAGGCCAAGTACGCTGACATGCGGAAGAAGGCCTTTACTATCCTGGTACTTATTACAATTGCTGGTATGACTTTGGCCGTAGGATTGGGATATGTCCTGGCAGACAAAATCATGAGCCCGGTTCATCGTCTAATAAAGGCCAGTCAACAGGTATCCAAGGGCAATCTGTCGCCGGAGATCGGCCCCCGATCAAGGGATGAGATAGGTGTATTGCAAAGCACCTTTGAGGATATGCTCGTATCCCTTGAGGAACGCGATAGACACAGGAGGGCAGAGGCAGAAAACCGGCTCCTTCAGTCTGAAAAACAGGCCAGTATTGGAAGGCTTGCAGCAGGCGTTGCTCACGAGATCAATAACCCTCTCACCGGTGTATTGACCTTTACCCGCATCCTGCTCCGCAGTCAAGATATTGGAGAGAAAAATCTATCTCATCTTCAGAAAATAGCCGAGTCCACAATACGGGTTAAGAAGATTGTTAAAGGTTTGCTCGATTTCTCCAGACAGACCGAACTTGATCGAGAGCCAACAGACATAAACCGGCTAATCCACGGCGTAATCTCAGCAATGGAAAACCAGGCACTCATAAAAGGCGTGAGTATGAAATTCAATTCGGCGGAAAATTTGCCCATGCTTACCCTGGACCGGAACCAGATCCAGAGTGTATTGATAAATCTAATCATAAACGCCCTTGATGCCATGGGGCAGGGCGGCACTATAGCGATCTCCACCGGTATCAGCTTATCTGCGAGCGATACCGGCAAAAAGGGTGTTGAGATTGCTGTTAGTGATAATGGGTGTGGCATACCACCGGAGGATCTTGACAAGCTATTCGAACCCTTTTTCACCACCAAAGAGGTAGGAGAGGGAACTGGACTTGGTCTCGCTGTTTCATATGGAATCGTGCAAAGGCACGGCGGCACCATCAGGGTGCAAAGCGAGGTTGGACGGGGAAGCACTTTTACTGTCTGGCTTCCCATAGAGGAGCAAATCGAAAAAGATGCGAATTCTGGTAGTTGATGACGATCCGACCGTGCTGAAGAGTTGCCAGCGCGTTCTGGAGCCTGAGGGGTTTGATGTCTGTCTTGTGTCAAGCGCTGATAAAGCCCTTGAGGCAATGAGAAAGGACGATTTCGCTCTGTTGCTTATAGACGTTAAAATGCCCACACACGATGGTATCTATCTAATGCGAGAGGTTAGGAGGCAATGGCCAAATAAGCCCATGATCTTAATGAGCGGCTATGACACAACACAGACTGTAGAAGAGGCAGCAGAGATGGGAGCTGCCACCTTTGTTCCCAAACCATTCACTCCTGACGAACTCCTACAGGCAATACACACCGTCATGGGAAGGCAAGAAGGCCATGAGTAGATAATCATTCTTCCCAGTGTATGCATTCCACCGGGCAGGATTCCATCGCCTCCTCAATGAGGTCCTCGGGACCCCCTTCAGGCTTGATTACTTCAGCCTTTTCAGTCTCTTCATTGAGCTCAAAAACCTCTGGGCAGATCTCCTCACAGCTGCCGCATCCAATACACTCCTCCTCATCAATGTAAACCTGGCGACCCATTTTAACCTCCTTTACTCACCTCGCCGAGCGAGCACATTAAAGACGCCCCTCCAACCAAAGATAGCATTGGCCAAGTCAACATCGGACACCCCTTGGAACTATTTTCTCCTTATAAGCAAAGAGATTGTTTGTCAAGAATATATAATCGCCACATATGGCGACTGTTCTGCAGGCACAAAAAAGAATGCTATCGCGGTCGAAACCTCTGATGTATGGGCTGAGCCCGACCAAGCCTGCTCAAACATCAGAGCGATAATTCCCAAGGAGCCACACAAATCGGGTAGGAGGAGGGGTCGCCCCCTCCGACCTCCCACACCACCGCACATACGGTTCCGTATACGGCGGTTCATGAATTACCTTGAAACGTCAGCATGCTTTCAAGCAGTGACACGAGGCCAAGTCGATCAAAGTACTTCTTCGGAAACGCTCCATTCATGTGCGATGCACCTGAATTCCACCATGGTCCCCGGCCATTACCAGCCGATTTCCTGGCCTGCTTCTCCGAAAGACCCCTCTTCATCAGGTTCTTTGCGCGGGTACGGGGACGCTTCCATTGGCGCCAGATAAGACACCGCAACCGGTGTCTTATCCAGCCATCCAGCTCCTCAAAGATGCCTCGGACCTCTGCAATACGGAAATAGTTAATCCATCCTCGAAGCATGGGCTCGAGCTCCTTGATGAAGCGCTGCACGTTCCTCCCCCTCGCTCGCCTGAAGGCACCTTTGAGCGTCGATCTGAACCGGAGCAGCGATGAACGGGCTACCTTGATCTTTGGCACGTTGTGCCAAGTCATCGAGAAGCCCAGGAAGCTTCTGTTCCATGGACGATCGACTGCGCTCTTTGCCGCATTAACCTTCAGCCTCAGACGTCTTTCCAGAAACCCACTGATGGACTGCATCACTCTTTCCCCCGCCCGCCTTGATCCTACGTACACGTTACAATCATCTGCGTAGCGGCAGAACGCGTGACCTCGTCTCTCGAGCTCCTTGTCCAGGTCATCCAGAATAATGTTCGACAACAGAGGAGACAGCGGCCCACCCTGGGGGGTCCCTTGTACGGGTTGGCTCACCAGCCCCCCTTCCATTATTCCGGCTTGCAGGTACCGACGAATGAGGTGTAAAACCCGCTTATCCTCGACTTTCCTTGCCACGCGGGACATAAGTACATCGTGGTTGACCCGGTCAAAGAACTGCTCCAGATCTATATCCACTACCCAGCGTTTGTCCGCAGCTACATATTTCCGTGCCTTGGCGATCGCCTGGTGCGCACTTCGCCTCGGCCTGAATCCATAGCTGGTTTCGGAAAAATCAGGATCAAACAGCGGGCTCAGTACCTGATGCACGGCTTGCTGGATCAGTCGATCTACCACGGTGGGGATGCCCAGCTTCCGCATACCATTTCCCCCGGGCTTCGGTATCTCTACTCGAAGCACGGGTTGCGGTTCATATCGACCCTCCAGCAGCTCCTCTTTGATCCGCCCCCAGTTCGATTGTAGGTAAACCCTCAGGTCCTCTGTTGCCATACCATCCACTCCAGAGGCTCCCCTGTTACGCACAACCCGCCGGTAGGCTTCTACCATGTTCTCGCGCTCGACCACCGCTTCCATCATATCCTCAGCTCCCGGGCAGAAGTTCTCTCTCCTTGCCGTGGCACTTGACCCACCACCACCGGTACCTCGCGGATTCCGTCCGCTCCCTCCCGGCGCGGTATCAGGCATCTCAGCCCTGCTTGTCTGCGTCTCCTGTGCCATCGAAATTCAAGCTCCTGTCCTGTCATTCATGTTCGGGCCTTCAGCTCGGTCGAGTAAGCCTACTATGCCCTCGGCTGACTTCTGCCAATCCATCCCGGCACCTCTCAGTGCCGGTAGCACAAAGGCAGATTGACAGATCTCCCCGGGTAATGCGCACCCACCTTCCCGCTTATACCCGCTACATCTACATACACGCCTTCCGTACAGGTATCGGACTTTAGAGATATTGGCCTCCTCATCCAGCATGCATGCCTCCTATGTAGTTACTGTTCGTCGGGCCAGCGTTTTGCCTGCGGCTTCCTTCAGGTTCTACCTCGCGGTAGACACCCTTGCCGTCCGGCTAGCAGTTCCCCCTGTCGGGCCTGCGGAGGACTTACACCTCCAAGTGGATGCGCCCTGCCGGGCGCACCAAAAAAAGCAAAACCTTTAGAGGCTTTGCCATCGACAATAGTTGCTGGGTTTGCCGCCCCATGACCCTCAAATAGTTATCTGTCTCGCCTTGATTCCCCTACATAAACGCTGTTCCATTCACCAATTCTCATCCAATCAGCCCTGCGCTCCTCTTGCTGCCTTCGCTCTTTCCAACTTCTCCGCTCAACCCCTCCACCTAAAAAGTAATCAAGATTGTGCACCTTTCGTCTGTCTACACCGGAGCGCCGATCAATATTAGAGCGCCTGCTCTCCTCCATGTCAAAACTCTTCAGCTCAATGTTCAAAAGCGCCGATCCCGTTCCACACAATGTGGGCTTAGACGATTTTCCTTTTGCAAGAATTATGCAAAAATTGATCGACTCTCAAATCTCATAAGATTTCGGTATGTTACATGGAGATCATACGAATACGAAATGGAAATGTAGTAAAATGTTGCACAATAATGAGAAAATCTCTTCTGTTTTATTGTAGTGTTTTACATATCGAGGGCATGTAATAAAGCCAAACGGCCACAGAGCTGTGGGATATCCCCTCTTGTCAAGGCCAATATCGGCAGGTGTGCCAAACTCTTAGGCTTCTTTCTCGTGCCTTCAGAACCGGTATTCAATTGCCCCGAAAATACTTTCCTGACTTACGGCCTGGCCCTCAATATTGATGAGAAAGGCAGAGCTCAGCCGAACTGTGACGCCTCCATAGACACCAAAGCCGTCTCCCTCAAGCTCATCTTGAAACACAAATGGGGTGGCCGTTGGCGGTACCAACTCGCGTTCCGTATCTTCCCGGTAACGCAGGTAGACTGTGCCCGCGTAGCCGGCAAAACCAGCTCGCGTCAGGCCGAGTTCCACCTTAGCGGATAGTTCCTGCCACTCCGCGTCCTTCTGCCATGTGTTACCATCCGCTGAGCTGTATTCGTATTCTACCTCACCCCCCAAGTACTCTCCCTGCAGTGCTCCGTAGAGCCCCCTGAGCTGACCCCGCTTAATCTCAAAAACATTAAGGCGCAGGCCTCCGCCATAGGCCAAGCCGAAATTCGAGGTCTCTTGATAGGTTCCGGCAATTTCAGCAAAGGCCTCGAGAGAGTTGGTCAGGCCAAATCTGACCTTCAAGGAATCCATATTAAACGAGGTGCTAAACCCCTTCCTTTCAGTGTCTGACAGGACAACGTCTTCAATTGTGGTTGTGGTAATCTTCTTCCGGCTGGTGAGCTCTGTTTCGGTTTCCCTATAGGTATGACCGAGGCCCAGGAACAAGTTTCCCGCTGGCATATTCCTCCCTTTTCCCTTCCAGGGCATCACTCGGACTTCTCGGCGAGGTTTTAGGCTAATTTCAGCGGGAGGTGTTGGTGCGGCGAGTACCGGCGGCTTCTTTCGCTCAGGGGGCCTTTCAGCCATAGGTGGCACGGCAGGCGGTTTCTTGGGGGGTGGAGCTGGCACGTACACCGGCGGTGGCGCCTTTTTTTTCGCGACCTCAGGCGGCTTTGGGAGCACCTCCTGGATCAATGTCTTTTCTTTTCGGACGGCCGCGTATTTGACGAGCTTTTTGCTCTTCAACTCCACTTTCTTCAAATTGGCTTCCCTTAACGAGGTAAATGGACCGATATAGACACGATACCAATATCCGAGATCTCGAACCTTCTCCCGGCGTACGACCGAAGTATATCCCTCGCCACGAAGCCTCTGAGCATCGCGATTGGCGTTTTTCTCAGCACGAAATGAACTGACGTGCACGTAATAGTAGGACTTTTGGGCGCTACTCGAGGGTCTTGGATGGAGAAAAAAGGACAATACCAGGCAGACTGCCAATAAGGCTGCCTTTCGTAAATGAAACCAGGTCGCTATGCGAGTTGTATGGGCCATTCTAGATCGAACAGTGCTCTGGCCAAAACATATAAAACCCCATCGTTGACCAGGACCAATGGTGTTTAACCTTGGCATAATTTTCAGAAAATAATGGCTCCATAATCGAACTGTAGGTTAGAAAGGCCTTGAGGTCAATTACTGCTATCCCCTATAACCTCTCACTGGAGGTCCGGTCAACAGAAAAGCAATAAGAATGCCAACGATGGCCACGTATGAAAGTATTTTCTTTCCATTGTCTTATTCCGTCGTGTCGAGGTTCTAATGAACATTGTATTCACCCATTTTATGGTTATAAGATAATTGAAAACCCGTCATTTTCAATCGATCTGCCCCGGGACTGGCACCCATCCCTATCGCCAAGGCTCTCAAGCACCATCTCACCTCTCATGAAACCTATAGTCTAGAGAGCACCTTCTGGAAGGGCCTGCAGTCCGAAGCTGGAGTTCTGGTTACCGGGACTTTTTCGGTGTGTAAATCTACAGTGGGGATGCTACCAAAGGGCAGGGCTCTGAGGCTATGCCAAATCCGCCAAAAGCGTGCGGGGGGAGCATCATTGAGCCTCCGGAGGTGAAACCGATTCCTTTTTTCCCTTTTCTGCAGTCATTACTGCTGTGTTCCCCTTTGGAACTGTATCGCCAGGAGTTCTTACGGCTGCCGAATCGTTCACCTCCTCGGGAATTAGAAGCACCTGACCTATGAAAAGATGTGTTGTAGTGAGGTTGTTAAGAACCTGTATGGCCTTAGTCGTTGTGGCAAATCTATTGGCAATTCCCCAGAGAGAATCTCCTCTGCGGACCACATACTCTATTTTTCCACCCCTCACCTGCGTGGAAACAGGTGGCGATGGCTCGCTCCTGGAGGTATACCGTCTCCTGGTGGGGATCTTGAGTCTCCAGCCCACCTTGATATAGTGATTCCTCCTGAGCCCATTAAAGGCCATAATAGCCCTGACACTCGTTCTATATCGCTCGGCAATTAGGGATAAGCACTCTCCTCTACTAACCCTGTGCATCACATAGTCGGGTACGGGAGGCCGATACACAGGGATGTCATCCAACTTGGAAAGAAGCACTTCTCCCTCACCTTTTGGCACCTTAAGCGAATAAGGCCGGTTGGGGGTACAATTGCGCCTCAATGCCGGGTTGAGATCCTGCAAGAGATCATAAGGCACGCGGAGGTATTTTGAAACGGTTCTGAGGTGTACTTGTTTATTAAAGGTAACCGGATCTGTCTCAATCTCCTGATCCACAGGAGGAAGATCAAAGCCATGCGCACTGGGATCATTCAGAATATGGAGCACGGCCATAAACTTCGGTACGTAAAAGACCGTCTCGATAGGAAGCCTCTCGTAAAGGTCCCAGAAGTTGTCAAGGTAATTGATCCTCTGTGTCCGGATACAGCGTAATACCCTGCCCTCGCCGCAGTTATATGCTGCTAAGACCGTGGCCCAGTCACCGAAGATCTGATGTAATTCCTTTAGATATGCAATCGCAGCCTGAGTGGATCTCTCGGGATCCATTCGCTCATCAACCCAATGATCCCTCGTTAGACCGAATTTGTATCCCGTTGAGGCAACAAACTGCCATATCCCGAGGGCTCGCGCCCTCGACAGCGCCCTTATTTTGAATCCGCTTTCAATCAAGGGCAGCCAAGAAAGCTCTTCGGGAAGCCCTGCCTCTTTAAGCGCGCTGACAATAGCAGGACGGTACCTCCCGGATCGTCGATAGGCATCAAGGAAGAATTGGCGATCCCTACCCTTATACAGGGACAGCGCCCTTTCCACATGCCTGTTCATCACGAGGGGAATCGGCTTCCTGTACCCATTGGCCACCGTGAATCTGGATGAGTAAACCTCTATAATCCGCTTGGATATCGTAAAGCGCAAATCCTCCCGTTGTTGCAAGATCTCGGGGTCATCTTCATTATTCATCTTAAGTATAAGAGAATACGCTTGATCAAGGGCATTGAGCGCACTATCGAGCTCCCCCCTTTCCCAGAAATAGTTTGCTGTCTGGCAGAACTCCAGTGCTGAGTCAAGCATCTCCTGGCCCGACTTCTTCTGTGGTTTTGGAGCATCCGCTTTCAAATCGCCTTCGGTGGCCTCACCGGTAGCAGCGACTTCCCGTTGCTCCTCTTGCTGTTCGCCCCCAGGAACCGCATCGGCCCCTTGTTTCTCTCCGGTTTCCACCGACGCATCAATTCCTGAGTTTTGCCTCTCCGCAGCCAGAGCAAGATTTTCTTGGTCCTCCGTAATTAGGGCCGCGGCACCCATTTCGTCTTCCGAAGTGGGCCAGGATTGCACAGGTACCGGCTTCTCAATAGCAACGTCTTGGTTGGGTAACTGGGGGTCAGATTTAAGGAAAGAGCTGTCGGTTGAGCAGCTGACGCAAATCGGAAAGAGAATAACGAAAAGGACGATTTTCGTCTTAGACAGTCTCGGCATACTTCCCATGTTATTGCTCACTCCACTCAAGCACTTCACTAATCCTCATGACCAGCAAGTATCCGCTCAGATTCAGGCTTATTCCCCACATGTGTTATGATGCATAAACGAAGTGTACCGAAACAACGTTCGGACCGCTTTATAGCCTCCCTTGGTACGCCAATGCAAGCCAAAACTGAGATTCTTCAACGCTTTTTCTCAAGCAACAGCGAAAATGCAAGCGTTTTACTACCCACTATAGTGAATTCCCCGTCGCCGATCGATGCCGCTCCTTCGCTCCAAACCCCTCCGCCTTTCCGTCCCACTATAGTGAGGATCCAGGTACTTTCTCCGATCCTTGCCGGAACGCCTGCCCCCACGATTTCCACGCTGAGGGGAACTCATAGTCTTCGAAACCTCTTAGAATGTGCACGTATTAATCGAGAAGACAAAAAGCTTAACGAATCAGCCCAAAGAAACGCAATAATGGTGTATCTGTGGGCCGTGGGCCGCCTGTCTGCCTTTTTTACATATCGGTTATAGATATCCAAACCTTTAACGGCTTGCGAAAGCAGGCCCTTGCTTCTCTCTTGAAATGGGCGTTTCCCTGATATGTCTGCTCCTGTGAGCATCTAAGGGAAATCGGTGGAGCCCCACGCGCAAGCGTGTGGCACCCCACATTCTTCGGCGGAAGCCGCCGAAGCATATCCGCCTTTGTCCCAATAGGACTACGGTGGATTACCCCGCCTCACATTCATCCACGGGCAAGCCCATGGCTTTCTGCGTAGGTGGGTGAATGGATCGAGGTGTCTTACTGGTACGGTGGTGTCTTGAAACAAACTAGTGCGGGCTGGAACCAGGGGCCTACGTCACATCAGGGGAATCTTATTGACAAACCATAGATACGGGGAACTCGAGTGCGAAGAGGC
>JGI24422J19971_10000855_pt1 | contig 17739 bp, 15 predicted proteins | sample DeeMarSWOR152_54_FD_19971 | JGI IMG/M metagenome (IMG submission 19971) | reverse complement strand
GAATATGCCAAAAGAGCAGAAAAAAGGGGTATAGAGGTGATAATTGCTGGGGCAGGTGGAGCTGCTCATTTGCCAGGCATGGTGGCTGCCATAACTCCGCTGCCGGTAATTGGTGTTCCAATAAAAACTTCTTGCCTAAAAGGAGCAGATTCCCTTTTATCCATTATGCAAATGCCGGGCGGAGTGCCAGTAGCTACCGTAGCTATAAACAATGCCAAAAATGCTGGAATTTTGGCAACTGAAATTTTAGGGATAAAGCATCCTGAAATTAGAAAGCAAATTAAGCAATATAAAAAAAAGTTAAAAAAAGAAGTAAAAGAAAAAGCTAAGAAATTAGAAAAAGTCGGTTATAAAAAATATCTTAAGCAGCAAAGGTAATATGATTCATCCTATTGACTATAGATATGGTTCTAAAGAAATGAGGGAGATTTTTGATGAAGAAAAAAAGATAGAGTACCAATTAAAAGTAGAAGCTGCTCTGAGTCAGACATTGGCTGAGTCGGGTAAAATACCCCAAAAAGCAGCCAAAGAAATAACAAAAAAGGCGAATCTCAGATTTGTGAAACTAAAGAGGGTAAAACAGATAGAGAAAGAAATCGGACATGATGTAATGGCTTTAGTTAAAGCACTTACAGAAGTTTGCAAGGAAAGTGGCAAATATATACATCTCACTGCTACGAGTTATGATATTGTTGATACTGCCCAAGCTCTGCAATTAAAAGAGGCAATAGAAATTTTGTTGATAAAAGGCAGAGAATTATTGAAAAATTGTTTGGTTGTTTCTGAAAAGTATAAGAACTTAATTATGATAGGTAGAACCCATGGACAGCATGCTACTCCCATTACTTTGGGTCTTAAGTTCGCTAATTATACTGATAAAATAGGAGAAGATTTAAAAACATTGAAAGAAGATAAAAAATATATCTGTGGAAAATTCTCAGGAGCAGTAGGAAATTATGCTGCTCAACAGGCTTATCACTTAGGCGACCAACTTGAGAAAAAAATAATGAAGAAACTTGGAATAAAGGCAGCTGATATTTCTACTCAAATTATTCCAAGGGAAAATATTGCCAGAATAATTTGTGATATAGCTATATTTGCCGGCACTATTGAACAAATAGCCAAAGAAATCCGTAACCTTCAGAGAACAGAAATTTCTGAACTATCAGAGCCGTTTGGCGAAAAACAGGTTGGTTCTTCAACTATGGCTCAGAAAAGAAACCCGGTTAATACAGAGAACATATGCAGCAACGTAAAGATTATCAGGTCTAATGTTTATCCTGCCCTGGAAAATATTGCCCTAGAGCATGAAAGAGATTTAACTAATTCAGCAAGCGAGAGGTCTATCTTACCCACTGTTTTTATTTTAATGGATGAAATTTTAATAAGAATGAATAAAGTAATAAAAGGTTTGGTAGTTTTTCCTGAAAATATGAAAAAAAATCTGGAATTAACAAAAGGGATAATAATGTCAGAGGCGATTATCACTGAGTTAGCGAAAAGAGGCATGGGAAGACAGGATGCTCACGAAATTTTAAGAAGAGGCTCTATGCAGGCATTTTCTGAAAATAGTGATTTTAAAAAAGTCCTTTTAAGAAATAAAAAGATTTTAAAATATTTAAACCAAAATGAATTAGAAAAAATAATGAATTATCAGAATTACGCTGGATTGTCCGTCAAAAAAACAGAAAAAATAATCAAAAAATGGGAAAAGTTTTTATAAACAAAAAAGGATTAATAATAGCACCAGGACTAGAAACTTATTTAGCAGTTCTCACTATTAATCAAGAAAAGCCTTCTTATATAGCTTTTATTACAGATGAACTTGTTAATGAGCAGGTTCAAGACATTCTTAACAAGATAAATTTTAAACCCTTTGAGACAAGAAATTTTTTTATAAAGCAAGGTATTAGTACGATAGAAACTGTGCAAGAGTTTTTAAGGGCCTTTTCTTGGCTTACAGAAAGAAAACATGTTTCACAGGTTATTGTAGATGCTACTAATACTTTAAAACCAAGAGCAATTTCTCTTTATATGACAGCAAGTTTTATAGAAGTTTTTAAAGGATTTTCAGAAGAAAAATTTGATATAAGATTAGATTGTATAAATTGTCCTTTTGATTTGAAAGCGAAACCAATAAAAGGTAAAGAGAGGTTAATTAGATTAGACGAACCAGTTGATACAATTGGTTTTGTTTTAGGAATGTACGCTGTTAATTTGTTTAATACTTTAGCATATAGTGCAGCTGCAAAAATCTTTGATATATTAGAAAATAAAACTTCTGACAGCTTGCATCTATTTTATTCCGGATTAAAAAAACTTAGTAATGCCTTTGATGGATGGGATAAATTTCAATTAAGTGAAGCTATTGAAGATTTGAAAGATTCTATTTCAATCTTTAAAAAAATAAAGAGATATGTACTTGTAAATAAAATATTACCCTCGCTTCAGCAAAAATTAAAAATCCTTGAGGAGACTAATAAAAAATTTGGTTTGCACCAAATAGTTGACGTATATCAGAATGGAAATAGGAGATTAGAGAGAGATAGGTTTGACGATGCTACAGCTCGCTTTTACTGTTGTTTAGAAATGATATCTCGTTTTCGTTTAGCTAAATTTGGAATTGATACTACTAAACCGGAATATAATAAGTTGCCAAGAACTTGTATAGAAAAATTTAAAAAAAGAAATAGAAACATATTACCAAAAGAGATTGATCTTAAAAAAGGATTTGAATTACTTGAATGTCTTAATGATCCCTTAGGAAAAGAAGTGGAGAAGAATAAAAAAGTATTTTTAGGACTTATTGGATTGAGAAATTCTTCTATTTTAGCACATGGAACTAGACCAATAACTCAAAAAAATACCGTATTATTTAAAGAAAAATTAACAGAAAAATTACTTTTTGATCTATTAGAACAAGAAAATGTTCCAAAAGAAAAAATTCTTAATTCACACATACATATTAAACTTCCCGTTAGCATAAAAGAATTTTATAAACAACTATAAGATAAGATGATTAAAATTAATAAAAGAATCCAAAAATGGACGCCGTCCACCCACCACCCTAAATTTTAAGTGAGATAATTATATTATATGAAACTGACGAGAATTCATAAAGGATCTGCAAAAAATACTCTAATATTCAAAGAGGCAACCAAAGATTCTTTTGGAGAAGGGGAGTTTGAATTTTTGGACTATTTTTCAATCTTTGATTGGGGAAGATTTTTAGATAACCCAATTAAATTCAAGGGAATAGCTATGGCTGCTGTGGCAAAAAAATATTTTGAGTTATTAAATAAATCAGGAATTAAAACTCATTATCAGGGAATGAAAGATTCAACCAAAATGAATATCTCTCTGGTAAATGTCCCAGAAGCTTACAAAAATGTTCCCTTAAATTCAAAAAACTACTTGCTTCCGATAGAAATAATTTTTAGAATTTACACTCACCCGGAAAGTTCTGATTTAAAAAAAATAAAAACAGGTAAAAAAACTTACCAGGAACTTGGTTACAAAGAGATGCCGGAACCGAATAAAAAACTGGCTTCAGTAAAAATTAGTTATTCCACAAAACTAGAAGCTGAAGATAGGGTGCTAGCAAGAGAAGAAGCCAGAATACTTGCCGGTTTAACAGAAGAAGAGATGTCCAGATTAGAGAAGTTGGCTCTTAAGGTTAACGAAATAATTACAGACCATTGTGAGAGCGTAGGATTAATACATTATGATGGGAAAATAGAAGTTGCAAAAGATGTTAATGGTGACTTTGTGATAGTCGATGTTATAGGCACATTAGATGAAGACCGGTTTATGGTAAAAATAGGAGAAAATAAATATGTTGATTTTAGTAAACAGTTTTTGAGGAACTGGTTTATTGATAATGGCTGGAAGGCAATTATTAACAAAGCAAAAGAGAACGCAGAACAGCAAGGTATTAAAGATTGGACGGCTTTTTGTAGTAAGCCACCTAAATTACCAGAAAAAATAAGTAAATTAATAAGCGAAATGTATCTGACTGATGCCCAAATCAGGACAGGAGAGAAACTTGGCGAAAAGTTAGACGTTGAAGTTCGTTCCTTGAAACAAGTGGCAAAAGAGATGTACGATATTCAAGAAGCCCATAAAGCAGGTATTAGTAATTTTTGAAAATTAAAGAAACAGTAAAAAATAACTTTAGTTTAGCAAAAGATTGACAGATTTATAAAAATAATTAAGGTGAGAATAAAGGACAATGAAGTCCGAAAGACCAAGTCCTTTAACAAAAAAAGGAGGAAAAGTAAAAAAAGAAAGGAGGTGATAAAAATGGGAAAAGAGATAAATAAAGAAGAGTTAATCTCCGATACCGAAATTATTGAAAGACAAGATGAACTAAACCAGATATATTTGGAGTTGTCAGAGAAGAATGAGTTTTCCTCTAATTACTACTATGAATTTAGAGATAGCGACATAAGAACAGCGATAAAGGAGTTAGGGTTTGACATAGAGAGCACATTCTTTTTTTCCAGACAATAGCAAACTCTCAAGCTGACCAAATAATAAGAGAAAACCACCAGAGTTTCAGCATACATACGGTTACCAGCTGGCATTTCAACACAGATATAATGAACTTTTTATTGAAATTGATACACGAAAACAACGAGCACCATACGTATTTTCCAATAGTAAGAAATATTGGAGTGCACAGTTTAGATACCCATTCAGAACAGATATACTGGCCAGTTGTTCACGTGCTCAAAGATGCCACAGCCATCCAACTGCAAAAGTTTGTCAGAAGTGTGGAATATGTGATAGAGAACAATTTTGCGAAGATAGAAAAACACGAATTTCCGCAAAACTACCACTTGGAAGCATATCAATTACTGAAAGAGAAAGAAATTTCACCACTGTTGCTTCAGGTAGGTCCTGTTTTTACAGGAAAAGAGCTTAAAAAAGCAATGGATTGGTTATTGCAATATCAGTATACAATGAAGTATAAAGGTCCTATTCGTGACGACTATTAATTCACTAAAAGAAAATTAGGAGAAAAATTTTATGCCGGTTCTAGTTTTATTTTGAATCGGCTCTTTTTATTTGACTAAGATTTCAAGGTATGCTAATTTCATATTAATGATGGTAAAAGCCATCAAGGGGTACATTGACAATCTGTGCGGATTGTCTGATTGAATGAAAAATTTTAGGAGGTGAAATGAGAAAAAGATGAGAAAAGAAGGAGAAAGAGTAGGAATATTAGTTATTTCTTATGGGTCGAGAGCGGCTGCAGTGATAGATGCGCTGAATAGAAATAACGATTACAAAGCCTATTTTTATGTTGCAGACAAGCAAAAAAATCCGTTTAATGCAAAGCACGCGAAAAAGCACCTGGTTATTCCTAATTTGGATGTAGGAAAAATATGTGATTTCGTTGAGGCGAATAAAAACGAGATAGATTTTGGTATTTGCTGTCCGGAGAAACCTATTATAGAAGGAGTTAGAGATGTAATTGAGAACAAATTTGGCATACCGATGATTTGTCCAACTCAAGAGTATGCAATAGAAGGAAGCAAAGTTTTACAACGGCGGTTACTTGAAGAATGCTGTGCTGAGGCGAATCCCCGATTTAAAGTTTTTCATCGGAGAGAGCATGGAGGTGCAAGCGCAATGAAAGACGCTATATGGAAGTTCTTAGACGAGATAGGAAATGAAGTAGCAGTGAAGCCGGATAGACCTACTGCTGGAAAAGGAGTAGGTGTGTGGGGCGATCATTTTATAACCAGAGAGCAGCTTTTTGAACATTCTTGGTCTATCTTTGATAGTGGCAGCGATGTAATCGTTGAGGAAAAATTGGAAGGGGAAGAATCGAGCTTTCAGGCGTTCTGTGACGGAAAAAGGCTCGCTGTTCTTCCTGACACGAGAGATTACAAACGTGCTTTCGATGCAGACCTCGGTCAAAATACAGGCGGAATGGGCTCTTACAAAGATAACAAAGATTGGCTGCCTTTTATGGAGAAAAGGGATAGAGAAGAAGAGGAGAAATTAGTTCAGAAGATATTCAAAAAGCTTAGAGGTAATGGAAGCAACGAGGAGCTGAGGGGAATACCTTTTTATGTTGCTTTTATGCACACTGCCAAAGGTGCGAAGATACTGGAGATAAACAGCCGACCTGGCGACCCAGAGATACAGAATGTGCTGCCTGTTCTGAAAAACGATTTTGTAGACATTTGCTTCCGTGTGATAGAAGGAAATCTTTCGCGGATAGAATGCGAGGAGAAAGCGACAGTAGTTACTTATGCTGTGCCGATGGATTATGGTAAGTACAGGGTGAAATACAGTGGAGACAAATTGGTGGATTTGAGTGGTGCTTATGCGTTACAGGAAAAATATGGTGATAATTTGAGAATCTATCCGGGGTCTATGGAATTGAGGGAAGATGGACATGCTTATGCGCTCGGTTCAAGAACTATTTGTACCGTGGGCATTGGTAAAAACATAGAAGAGGCAAGGGAAATTTCACTGGACGGCATCAGAAATACAGACGGTGCGCTGTGGAACAGAGGGGATGTTGGCGCAGAGTATCATATCAAGAGAAGCGTTGAGAGAATAAAAGAATTAAGACATGAATAGCACAACCCGTAAAAGAGTTTGAGAGCTTTATTTTTTTAGCGCTCTCTAATTTCTTTAAAAATTTAGGAGGTGAAATGAAAAAAATGGAAAAAATAGCTGAAGGAAAGACAAAAAAGATTCTGAAACGCGAGAACTCTCAAAACATAGTTAAAATTGTCAGCAAAAATACAATCATAGCCGGAGATGGAGAAAAAAAAGATATGATGTCTGGTAAAGCAAGATGGGCCAATAATACAACGTCAAATGTATTTGAACTGTTGAGCCGATGTGGGATAAAGACCCATTTTATTGAACGAGTAGGACAAACGTCTTTCTTGGCATTGGAATGCGAGATGATTCCCGTTAAAGTGGTGGTGAGAAGAATTGCTACCGGTAGTTTTCTCAAACGAATTCCGAAGGTTGCTGATGGCACTGTGTTTGACAAACTAGTAGTGGAATTTTTTTACAAAGATGACGAACTACACGACCCAATTATATTTATTGATAGTATGAATCCTGAATGGTGGCAGCTTTACGATGCTCACAAACCATTGGATATTCGTAATATCTATAAACCGGAGAAAAATCCAAGCTATATTGATACAATGGGTTGTTATTTCACGTTGGAAGAAGCACGATATATTGAAGAACAATCTAAGCAGATATTCCTAATTCTTGAAAAGGCCTGGCAAGCATTAGGAGTTACTCTTTGGGATTTCAAGATAGAGTTCGGCAGGCGGAAAGATAATGGTAAAATTGTAGTCGCTGATGTGATTGACAATGACAGCTGGCAAATTCGGACAAAAGATGGACGACAACTTGATAAACGGGTTTATAGAGAAGGTGGAGAAATAAAGGAAGTGAGCAATCTCTACGAGATTGTTTCAAATCTGACAAACCGGTTTTCCTCTTTAAGCATTGATATTCAGTAAATATAGAACCTTTGATAAAACAAAAAAACAAAATAACCGTCTTGGATTAGATAAAAATCTAAACCGAGCATATAAATTATGTGCTTGGTAAATCTCAAGACGGATTTTTTTATTTTCTGAGCAATTACGAAGTAATCAAGGTTCTTGAGCGATAGCGAAAGGTTCTTAATTACGAAGTAATCAAGGTTCTTGAGCGATAGCGAAAGGTTCTTAATTGGTTATTAAAAAAGGAATATGCTATAATATAAAAATAATCCATAAATAAACATATGGACAACACACAAGACAATAAAAAAGCAGTATTTGCCGTAACCATTAAAGATTTACAAAGAGAAGCTGTCAATTTAGTCGGAAGAAAATTAACAGATGATGAACTACATACGGCGATAAAAGGAGTCGAGTCCGGTTTATGCTTCGGTATTAATATAGTGATAAAAACAGCGATTGAAGAAGCTATAAATTGATATGAGCCACAACTGTATGAACGATGGACACCGCAAGGTTTATTTGATTTAGAAAAGGAAGTTCTAGTCGGTCCTGAATTTTGGGATAAGCTTGGCGGGGAAGGAACATATAAGAATTTATTAAAAGTTTTTGAGGAAGCAGGTATAGAATTACGCGATGAAATAGATAAGAAAATGAGAAATATTGGAAAGGGATAAAAAAATAACAGATAAAGAATTTAGAATATGATAAAAAAAGAAAACATTCAACAAATTGTTAAAGCGTATAAGAAACCCAGAATAGGGGTTTTAGGTTCTCATTCGGCTGAAGAGGTTGGTATAGCTGCAAAGTCGTTTGGTTTTGAAACAGTAGTAATATGCCAAAAAGGAAGGGATAAATTATACAGTGATTACAATAGATTTCTTTTTGATGAGGTTATTTTGTTAGATAAGTTCAACGATATACTTAACAACGATATTCAAGAAAAACTTAGAGAACTAAATGTGATATTTATACCAAACAGGTCTTTTTCGGTTTATGTAGGATATGGTGGAATTGAGAATGATTTTGAGATACCGATATATGGGAATAGATTTATTTTAAGGGCAGAAGAAAGGCAGGGAAGCAAAAATCAATACTGGTTATTAGAGCAAGCAGGAATAAGGATACCTAAAAGATTTAACTCGCCGCAGGAGATAGATAGATTATGCGTAGTAAAAGTTCAACAGAAAAACAAACCCTTAGAGAGAGCATTTTTCTATCCCACGAATCCAGAGGATTACAGACAGAAAGCCAATGATTTAATTGAAAAAGAAGTAATAGATAAAGAGGATTTGGATAAAGCCAGGATAGAGGAATACATTTTAGGCCAAAAGTTTAACGCCAATTTTCAGGGGTGGGCATTACAAGACACCTTTAGTTCATTTGATTTCGTGGGTTTTGATGATAGAAAACAGACCAATCTTTCAGGTATTAGGGATTTAACTGCTGCTGAGCAGTTAAAGATAAATATCCCGATAAAAAACGAAGAAATAGGACATTACGGTTTAACTATGAGAGAATCACAAAAACCTCTGGTCTATGATGCTGCTGAAAAATTTATTCGAATTTGCCAAAAAGAGTTTCCACCAGGCATAATCGGTCTATTTGCTTTGCAAGGTGCTGTTGCCGAAGATCCTTTAACTAATAAATTAGAATTTTATATTTTTGATGTTAGTCCCAGAATTCCTGGTTGTCCTTGTGTGGGACCAACTTCACCGGAAATGAGGCGGCTTTCATTAAAACTTAAAAGGGATATAGAAACACCAATGGACTTACCAATACTTGAAATAAAATATGCTCAAGAAAATAACATACTAACAGAAATTATAACATGATTAGAAAAGAAGAAATTGACAAGATTATAGAGGGTTACGACACATCAAAAATCAAAATAGCTACGATTTGTTCTCATTCTGCTCTCCAGCTCTTTTATGGTGCTCGGCAGGAAGGATTTGAGACCATAGGAATATGCGAAAAGAAAAGGAAAGAAACCTATGAAGCATTCCCTCTCGGAAAACCGGATAAATTTATAATGGTTGATAATTTTAAGGATATTCTAGATGAAAAATATACAGAACTTTTGAGAAAACAGAATGCGATTATGATACCACATGGCTCCTTTGTTGAATATGTTGGGCCAGAGAATTTAGAAAATAAATTTTTGGTTCCCATATTTGGAAATAGAAAAACCCTGGAATGGGAAGGGTCTCGAGAAAAACAAAAAGAATGGCTGGGAAAAGCCGGGTTGGTATTACCAAAAGAGTTCAAAAATTCTTCAGGAATCAATAAGAAAGTATTTATAAAACTTTCAGGAGCCAAGGGAGGCAAAGGATTTTTTACTGTTAGCTCAAAAGAAGAATTAAGAAAGAAATTAGCGGAGAGAGTAAATAATGGGACAATAAAAAAAGAAGATTCTAATAATATAACTATCCAAGAATTTGTTTCTGGAGTGAGATATTATATTCATTATTTTTATTCACCTCTTTATAAAAATGGAACTCTTGCCGGAGAGGGAAGAGTAGAATTATTGAGTATGGACAAAAGAATTGAACCCATAGATGAAAGCTATAGGGGGCTGCCTGAGATACCCCAAGAATTTTTTGATTATACGGTGACGGGCAACCAGCCTATTGTTATTAGAGAGAGTTTGCTTCCTGAATTAATTAAATTTGGAATTAATGTGATTAATACTTCAATAAAGCTTTTTCCTCCTGGAATAATAGGACCGTTTTGTTTGGAAACAATATATCATCCAGCAAGAGGATTTATAACATTTGAGATATCAGCCAGAATAGTAGCCGGAACCAATTTGTATCCTCAGGGCTCCCAATATTCCTGTTATATTTTTAATGAGCCGATGTCTACTGGAAGAAGAATTGCCAGAGAAATTAAACAAGGAATTATAAGGGGAGAGCTTAGAAAAATAATTTTTTAATTATCATATTATATAAACATATGTTACATCGGATTGAAGTTTATTTTAAAAAGGAAATTAGAGACGCTAAAGGTGAGAGTATAAAAAAGAGAATCAAAGAAGATTTAGGTATTTCAGTAAAAAATTTAAGGACAGTTGATGTTTATACNATTGANGCTGNNTTATCAAAAAAGCAAATAGATTTACTGGGAGAAAATTTATTTGCCAATCCAGTAATTCAAAAATTTAGCATAAATTCNTCCTCTACTAATNCATTNGTGGGAAGTTTTAATTGGNTGGTTGAAATTGGTTTCAAACCAGGNGTTACTGATAATGTTGCCAAAACTGCCAAAGGAGCAATAGAAGATATATTAGGGAAAGAACTAAAAGGAAAAGTTTATACCTCTAAAAAATATCTTATTTCCGGAAACCTTGAAAAGAAAGATGTAGAAAAAATTGCTCAAGATATTTTGGCAAACGAATTAATTCAAAGATGGCTGATTCTCGATAAAAAATCTCTTCAGAAAGAGAATATTTATCTACCGATTCCAAAAGTTAAAATTCCTCATAAACCCACAATAAAAGAAATTGACCTTGATGTTTCTGATAGGGAGTTGTTAAAAATAAGCGAAGAGCGAAAGTTAGCATTAAATTTGAAAGAGATGCAGAAAATAAGAGATTATTTTTCTAATCCTAAAGTAATAAAAGAGCGTCAAAAAATTGGTTTAGACAAGAAGCCAACCGATGCTGAGCTTGAGGTTCTTGCCCAGACCTGGTCTGAACACTGCAAACATAAAATATTCAATGCAAAGATAAATTACAAAAATAAAGAAGGCAAACAAATCCCACACAACAACAAGTTGTATACTGGGCAGGTAAAAATTAATAGTTTATTTAATACTTATATAAAAAGTTCAACTAAGCAATTACAGAAGAAATTAAATTGGGTTGTCTCAACTCTTTGGGATAATTCTGGAGTAATAAAATTTAATGAAGATTGGCTTTTAGCTATAAAATGTGAGACACACAATAGTCCTTCAAATGAGGAACCTTATGGTGGAGCAATTACAGGGATTGTTGGTGTCTATCGTGATCCAATGGGAACCGGCCGGGGCTGTAAATTGGTTTACGGTACCTATGGTTTTTGTACAGGCTCACCTCTTTATGACGGAGAACTTAAACCAAAGCTAAGTCCCAAACGACTTCTGGAGGGGGTCCGTAAAGGAGTAGAAGACGGCGGAAACAAATCCGGAGTCCCAACAGTTTATGGAATTACCTTTTTTGATGATGGCTATATAGGAAAACCGGCAATTTATGTTTTGGCTGCTGGTTTAATTCCTGCCAAAGTATGCCAAAAAGATGGTTATAGGAAGGAAGTTAATCCCGGAGATTTAATTGTAATGTGCGGAGGTAGAGTAGGTATAGACGGGATTCACGGAGCAACAGAATCTTCAATGGAAGCAGGAGAATGGATTTCAGCTTCCCATGTTCAAATAGGGGATCCCTTTACTCAGAAAAAGATGCATGACTTTTTACTTGAAGCAAGGGACGCCTGTCTTTTTAAAGGTATTACTGATAATGGCGCTGGTGGACTATCTTCCTCAGTGGGAGAAATGGCAGAACTCAGTAACGGTTTCGAGCTTGAACTTGCTCAAGTTCCATTAAAATATAGCGGGCTTGATCCTTGGCAAATTCTTGTTTCAGAATCTCAAGAAAGAATGACTTTAGCCGTTGCCCCGAAAAACATAAATAGAGTTTTAGGGCTTGCCAAAAAACATGAAGTTGAAACAACTATTCTTGGTAAATTTACAAATTCAGGAAAGTTCTTTTCCATGTATCAAGACAAAACCGTAACTTATATGGATATGAATTTTGTTCATCATGGTTTACCCCAAATGAACCTTGAGGCAGAATGGTTGACACCTAAAAATCGAGGACTTTCTGAGCCCAAAATTAAAGAAATTAAGAATCATTCTTCTATTTTAGGAAGAATCTTAGCCAGAATAAATATTTGTTCAAAAGAATATATTACAAGGCAATTTGACCATGAGGTCCAGGGAACTAATGTAGTAAAGCATTTAGTAGGCAAAGATAGTGATGTAAATAATGATGCCGTGGTAATAAGGCCTGTTTTAAGTTCCCAAAAAGCTATTGCCATTGCTGCTGGCATTAATCCAAAATACAGCCAAATAGATACTTATCATATGACTTCATCGGTTATTGATGAAGTAATAAGAAGAATTATTGCAGTTGGCGGAAGCTTGAAGGAAATAGCCCTGAATGATAATTTCTGCTGGCCTAGTCCATTATTGTCAGAACAAAATCCCGATGCTAAATACAAACTTGCTCAGCTTATAAAAGCAAATCAGGCTCTTTATGATTATACATTGGCATTTAAAACGCCTTGTATCTCCGGAAAGGATTCAATGTCAATGGATGGTACAGTAGAAGATAAAAATGGCAGAAAACAGAGAATATCAACACTACCAACTGTCCAATTTTCAGCAGTTGGGAAAATTAATGATTTTAGAAAATGTATCACAATAGATGTTAAAAAGCCGGGAGATTTAGTTTATGTTTTGGGTATCACTTCCGATGAATTAGGCGGGTCAGAATATTATGAGATGAAAGGGGAAATTGGACTAAACGTGCCAAAGGTTAATTCCAAAACAGCAATAAAACTTTATAATTCTTTAACTAAAGCCATTGCTCAGGGTTTGGTTGCTTCTGCTCACGGATGTTATAAGGGAGGATTAGCAGTGGCTTTAGCCCAAATATCTTTTGCCGGCGGATATGGTCTTGAAATTGACTTAGATAAAGTGCCAACTGAAAACCTAAGAAATAATGATAAAATTTTAATTTCGAGCAAATCGAGAAATCAAGGTTCTGCGAATAAAGTGAGCAGGCTCTTATATTCAGAGTCAGCAAGCAGATTTGTGGTTACAGTGTCGCCTGAAAATAAGGAAAGATTTGAAAAGACGCTCAAAGGAAATATTTTCTCAAAAATTGGCTCTGTGGGAAATAATAAAATTTTGAGAATAAAAGGAGTTAATGGGAAAATAATTATTAAAGAAAACATATATAAACTAAAAGAGGCCTGGCAGTCAACTTTTAAGAATTTTTAAAATGAAACCAAAAACTTTAATCCTATACGGTTATGGTATAAACTGTGATAATGAAACACAATACGGTTTTGAATTAGCCGGAGCAGATACCGAAAAAGTTCATATTAATGAACTTATAAATAAAGAAAAAAAACTTGAAGATTACCAAATTCTCGCTTTACCAGGAGGGTTTTCTTTTGGAGACGATATATCTGCTGGCAGGGTTTTAGCAAACAAATTTAAATACAACCTTCAAAAGGAATTAGATGGCTTTATCAATAAGGGAAAATTAATTATTGGAATTTGTAATGGATTCCAAGCAATAGTTAAACTTGGTATTCTTCCTAATCTTGAAGGAAAATCTAAAAAAGAAGATGTAACTCTGACTTTTAATGATTCTGGAAGATTTGAAGACAGATGGGTTTACCTTAAAATCAATCAGAAATCAAGATGTATCTGGACAAAGGGTATTAAAAATCTTTATTTACCAATCAGGCATGGTGAAGGTAAGTTTATTTCAAAAAATAAGGAGATTAGAGAAAAATTAAGAAAAAGCGGACAAGTAGTTTTACAGTACAGCAGTGAAATAGGAAATCCTACGAGCAACTATCCATTTAATCCCAATGGTTCAGAGGATAATATCGCTGGAATTTGTGATACGACAGGAAGAATATTTGGAATAATGCCTCACCCCGAAGGGTTTTTATTTCCTCAAAGCCATCCCAGATGGACAAGAGAAAAAATTAAAAAGGGCGAAGGTATTAAAATTTTTAAAAACGCTGTTGAATTTTCAAAAAATTGTTAAAAAATTAAAATAATATGAAAGAGGGAAAACTCTATATTGGAACAAGTGGATGGGTCTATTCTCACTGGGAAGGGATTTTTTATCCTGAAGATTTACCAGGAAAAGATAAATTGAAATATTTTTCAGAATATTTTAAAACAGCGGAAGTAAATTATTCTTTTTATCATTTGCCAAAACCATCTACTTATCAGAATTGGTACAAACAAACCCCTAAAGATTTTATATTCGCTGTCAAAGCTAGCCGTTTTATTACCCATATTAAACGGTTAAAAGACGTAAAAGAACCTTGGAAAACTTTTTTAGAAAACGCCTTAAACCTTAAAGAAAAATTAGGACCAATTTTGTTCCAATTTCCTCCAAGTTTTTCTGCCAATGATGAAAATATTAAAAGATTAGAAGAATTTCTAAAATTTATTACTAAATACAAGATACTAAATACTAAATACAAAATACGGTTTGCTTTTGAATTCCGTCATCCTAGCTATTGCGATGAGAAGGTTTACAAATTATTAAAAAAATATAATTGTGCCTGGGTGATTAGCAATTCACCTTCTTTTCCAAAAGCCGAAGAAATAACTGCTGATTTTATCTATATCAGAATGCATGGTTCAAAAGTTTTGTTTTCTTCAAAATATACAACTCAAGAATTAAAATTTCTAGTCCAGAAAATCAAAAAATGGCAAAAAGACAGAAAGGACATTTACGTTTACTTTAATAATGATTTTGCTGGTTATGCCGTAGACAATGCAAAAAGTTTAGAAAAATTTTTAAAATTGTAAATTCGCGGCATTCGTATAGATTTGTAAATTCGCATTATATTTTATGTTTAAATCAATTAACAAGGTCATTAAAACTTTAATTTTCTCTGATGTTTTACTTTTAACTGGTTTTGGTTTTTTTGAACCAATTTTTGCTATTTTTATTGTTGATAGAATCCAAGGAGGAAATATTGAAGTAGCTGGCTTTGCTATGGCTGTTTATTGGCTCACAAAATCTATTGTTCAAATTCCTTTTGGCAGGTATTTAGATAAAAATCACGGAGAAAAAGATGACTTAATCTTTATAATACTTGGTTTTGGCTTAGTAAGTGTGGTGGCATTTTCTTTTATTTTCGCTTTTCTTCCCTGGCATATTTATTTTCTTGAAATACTCTATGGTATAGGTATAGCTATGAATGTTGCCGGTTGGGGAGCTACTTTTACCCGACATATTGACAAAGGTATGGAAGCGTTTGAATGGAGTACTCGAAGTACTTTGGTAGGTATAGGGGCTGGTGTAGCTGGTGCTTTAGGCGGAGTTATTGCTCATCAATTTGGATTTACAATATTATTTATTGGGGTAGGAATTTTCGCTTTAGCTGGGGCGCTTTTACCTATTTTAATTTGGAAGGATGTTTTTCCGAAGAAAAAAGTAGCTTTTAAGATTCCGAAAACAAAAGCCGTTATTCATTCATCGAAGGATTAATGATTTACAATTTTAGATAAAACCTGCGGGAAGACATCCCGCAGGTCCTTCACAGATTTTTTAATATGAAAAATCAGGAATTAGCCAAAATATTTTATGAGATTGGTGATTTTTTAGAGATGGAGGGAGTTGCTTTTAAGCCCTATGCTTATCAAAAAGTAGCTATTAGCTTGGAGACATTAGAAGAAGATGTAGCTGAAATTTATAAAAAAGGAGGATTAAAGGCATTAGAAAAAATTCCAGGAGTAGGTAAGAGTATTGCTGAAAAAATTGAGGAATATCTAAAGACCGGAAAAATTAGATATTACCAAGATTTGAAAAAGAAGATACCAGTTCAGATAGAAGAACTAACTGCTATTGAAGGCATAGGACCAAAAACCGTAAAAACCCTTTACAAATCTCTGAAAATAAAAAATATAGAGGACTTAGAAAAAGCAGCTCGGACTTATAAAATTAGGGGATTGCCTGGATTTAAAGAAAAAACAGAAAAAAATATCTTACAGGGAATTGCTTTTTTAAAAAGAAGTAAGGGTAGGTTTCTCTTAGGAGAAATTTTACCACAAGTTAAAGAAATTTTAGAACAATTAAAGAAATTAAAAGAGGTGGAGCAAATCAGTGTGGCTGGCTCAGTAAGGCGAATGAAAGAAACAATTGGCGATGTTGATATTTTAATTGTTTCCAAAGAACCAGAGAGAGTAATGGATTTCTTTATTTCTATGCCAGGAGTTATAAAAGTTTGGGCTAAGGGACCAACTCGTTCTTCTATAAGAATGGAACAGGGCTTTGATGTTGATTTGAGAGTAGTAGCTAAAAAAAGTTATGGTTCTGCTTTACAATACTTTACTGGTTCAAAAGAGCATAATATTGCCACTCGACGTTTGGCTATAGAAAAAGGATTAAAACTTAATGAATACGGCGTCTTTAGAAACAAAAAAATGATTGCTGGCTGGCGAGAATCAGGGGTCTATCGAGCTATTGGTCTTCTTTGGCTCCCGCCAGAACTTAGAGAAAATCAAGGAGAGATTGAGGCAATTCTTCGCCAAGTTCAGAGCAAATCAAATGGTTTGCCGAAAATCATTGGTTATCAGGATATTAGAGGCGATCTTCATTGTCATTCTAATTGGAATGGCGGGAATAATTCTATTGAAGAGATGGCGAGAATAGCTCAACAAATGGGTTATGAATATTTAGGCATTACCGACCATACCAAATTTCTGCGTATCGAAAATGGGTTAGATGAAAAACGATTAGCTCGACAGCGCAAGGAGATAGACAAGATAAATTCGAAATTCGAAATTCTAAATCCTAAACAAGTCCAAAATCCAAAGTCCAAAATCCAAAACAAAAAATTCCAAATCTTACAAGGTGCGGAAACGAACATTTTAAATGATGGCTCTATTGATATAAAAGATGATGCCTTAAAGAAGTTAGATTATGCTATTGCTGGCATTCATTCTAGTTTTAAAATGCCTAAAGCAAAAATGACCGAACGTCTCATTAAAGCAATGAAAAATCCTTATATTAAAATTATTTCTCATCCAACAGGCAGAATTTTAAAAAAAAGAGATGAATATCAATGTGATTTTCGAAAAAATTTTAAGAGCAGCCAAAGAATTCGGAATAGTTTTAGAAATCAATTCTCAGCCCAGACGGCTGGACTTAAATGACCAAAATATTAGAAGAGCCAAAGAAATGGGAATAAAAATGGTTATTAATACTGATGCCCACTACAAAGACCATTTAAGGTTTATGGANTTGGGTATTGCCCAAGCCCGNNGGGGNTGGNCAGAAAAAAAAGATATTATTAATACCCAGCCATTAAAAAGTTTGTTAGATTTTTTTAAGAAAAAATAAAGCCGCAGAGAGACCCGACCTCTGCCAATTTGGCAGAGGTCGGGTCTCTTCCAACTTTTTTAATCAAGCAAATATGCCTTTTGAGAAATCTGCTGGAGCAGT
>JGI24422J19971_10000850_pt1 | contig 17775 bp, 11 predicted proteins | sample DeeMarSWOR152_54_FD_19971 | JGI IMG/M metagenome (IMG submission 19971) | reverse complement strand
CTTCGATTAGCTTGCCTCTCGCCCGCCGGACGGCATCCGCCGTTGACACATACACGGGGCACACCTCAAGGCAGGCTCGGCAGGTGGTGCAGTGCCAGACCTTTTGGGGCTCGAAATCAGTGGCGTGGCTGTGCCTGCGCCGTGCCCAGTGGGTGAACCACGTCAAATTGTCTAAGGGATGATACTTCTCGAGCAGATTCTGCCTGGCCCAGACAATGAAATCCCTGGGATTAAAGGGCTCCCCAGCGCCCGTGGAAGGGCAGATCTCCACGCAGCGGCCGCAGCGTGTGCACGCGTCAAAGAAGATCATATCTCGGTAGGAGAAGACCTCGTCGTCGGGACTGCGCGTCTCGACCGGCACCGCCTGAAGTGGTTGGTTTTCCAGGTAAATGCTGGTAGGTGCCGCCAGAATGTGAAAGAGCTTGCTGAAGGGGATATAGGCGATAAAGCCGAGGCTCAGCAGTGCATGCGCCCACCAGAGATACGGATAGGCAGTTAGTGCGCTCTGAGGGTGAGACCAGACCAGGCTTACCCAATGCCCGACAAAGGACCACCTGCCCCAGTCAGGCCTTTGAGCGGCAAGACGGAGCGCCTCCACGGCAAAGCCCGACAGTACAACCAGAAGAAGAAAAATAACCACGACGAGGTCCTCAGGGCGCCTGTCAAGGCGGGCTACCCGCTGAACATATCGGCGGATGATCGCCCACAGGAGTCCAGCGGTCAGCATGACTCCCACAATCTCAAGACTCGTTGAATACCATATGTAGGGGGTTCCCTTCAGAAAGTGGTATACCCAATAGTCTGCCGAGATGAGCACGGTACCCAGAAAAAGGCCTAGGAAGCCCCACATAATGAGCAGATGCATGGTGCCGGCGGCGATGTCCCCACTAAAGATGCGCCTGCCCAGCAAGCCGTCCAAGAACAGGTTGGAGATACCATGCCACGAGAGGGGAATTCTTTGCCGTCGTATTCCCCGTGTCCACACCGATACATGGACAAAGACGCCAAAGAGAAATACCGCAACGGCCAGGCCTGCCAGGAGGTAAAAGAGCCAGACCGGTTCGATATGCCAATAGGAGGTTCGAAAGGGAGTCATGCTGGTGGATTACCTCAATATTCCCTTGGTAAAGATCTCAACAAACAGCTCCGCCAATTCGTCCGGTGAGACAGGGCCATCCCTATGGTACCACTTTATCGTGTAGTGGACCATGCCGAAGAAGGCAAAGGTTGCAACTGCCGGGTTTATCCGTTTCATTCTTCCCTGGCCAGCCAACTCCCTCAGTATGGACTCTATAAGGTGGACATATCGCCTTTGCTTTTGCACCAGGGTAAGGCGGTACTCATCATTAAGGGAGTTTATCTCATTGACGAGCAACGTGAGCCTCTCCTGATCACCGGCGTAATACTTGGTGTAGAAGCCGAGAACATCACGGAGTTTCTCCTCCGGCGAACGACTAGCCGCGGAGATCTTCTCGAGAGTCGCAAGGACGTTATCCATGGCGTCGTTCATCAAGGTAAAGAGGATGTCCTCCTTGCTCGCGAAATAATGATAGAGGGAGGACTGGTTCATGCCGACTTCGCGAGCAATTTCGCGCATGGAGGTGGAATGATAGCCCTTATGCGCAAACAAATGCGCTATAACCCGGTAGATCTTTGCTGTCTTTTGCTTGTTTTTTGGCCTCGACAAGCCTGGCCCCACTGCTTCAAACGAACGTTCGATTTATAATATCATCTAAACCGCGTCGGTGTCAACTATTAGGTGCCTGATGTTTCCTCAGTTTCCGGTGAACCCCTTTGTCCATGAGCGACTCGCGTGAGCAGTGGGGAGCCCGTCGAGGGTAAGCAGGAAGGGGAAAGCCCGGCCTTTAGAGCCGGGAAGGGGCAGGAATTCCCCGCCTGCGAACCCCGAAAGGATCACTGCGGGAGCGTTGGAGCGAAAGGGCAATGGGGTTCACCACATGAAATCGAAATAACTCTACTATTCAGGGAGTTACGAGTATTCACCATGTCAAACCCAGGAAACTCCGGTTAGGTGTGCGATGGATGTAAAGTGAGGTCGCTTTTGGGCAGCGAAAGGGAAGGGAAGCCCAAGGGACAGCATCTGTAACACGAAAACTGCCGTACCGGTGGAATCCTATCTAGGAAACATGGTGGGCAAAAAAAAGGACATTCCCAAAGGCAATGAGTGCCTTTGACAATGTCCGGCTAGGTTCGCCTGTTAGCAGTTAAGACTTCTTTGTCTTAACTCGTTTTCTGGAATTCTTCGCTTTGACCTCGATCTTTTTGACGTCGCTCTTCTCGGACTTCGGAAGGGCAAGTCTTAGAATTCCTTCCTTGTAAGTTGCCTCTAGGTTTTCCGTGTTAACATTGCTCGGGATTCCGAAACTGCGCTGGAATGAGCCGTAGTGGCGCTCTACTCTGTGATAATTCTCATCCTTATCTTCTTTTTCCTGTTTCTTCTCACCTTTCACGGTAAGGCAACCGTCGGTCAGCGTGATATCAATGTCCTTTGCCTCCATTCCGGGAATCTCGCCGCTAATCACGTACTCGTTCTCCGTCTCGGAAATATCGAAAGCAGGCATCATAACTCTTTCCCTTCTGAACAGATCAGGAAGCGAAAGGTCACTAAAGAATCGGTCAAACATATCGAACTCCGGAAAAATCGACATGAACCTCTCTGATATCGGCATTAATTCATATCTCCTTGTCATAGCTAGCACCTCCTTTCATGTAATCGCTTTTGACAGAATAATAATCATTATAGTTTTAGATTCAAGATAGTTCGATAATAATTTTTTGTTTTTTACCCCGAGCCCTTCAACACATCGTGCACGAGTGCCATCGATCAGCTCAGAGGGTGCACCCCATCGTTTGATGCGGTATAATAAGCAAAATAGGGGAAAGGAGCGAACGATGGAGCGGAGCGTTCTTGGAAAAACAGGGATCGAGGTCAACAGGCTTGGTTTCGGGGGGATCCCCATCCAGAGGGTTACTGAAAAAGAGGCGATCGAGACTGTTTTTCACGCAGTGGAAAGGGGGGTTGATTTTATAGACACATCGAGGGCTTATACTACGAGCGAGCGACGCATCGGCAAGGCATTGCGGCAGACGGACAGGAGAGTAGTTGTGGCGTCAAAATCACAGGGCAAAACATCGGATGCGGCTCGAGCGGACCTTGAGAGGAGTTTGAGGGAGCTTCAAAGGGACTCCATCGATTTGTATCAATGTCATTTCGTCAGAGACACGGAGGACTATGAGCGGGTGATTTCCCCGGAGGGTGCCTATTGGGGTTTGATCCGAGCGAAGCAGGAGGGGTTGATCCAACATATCGGAATCACCAGCCATAGCTTGGATCTTCTGAATCGCGTGATCGATGATGGACTCTTCGAGACGATCATGGTCTGCTTCAGCTTCCTCGAGCCCCTGGCCGCAGAGGAAATTATCCCAAAGGCGATTCAAAGGGGGGTCGGAGTTATCGGCATGAAGCCGTTCTCGGGTGGCGTCATTGATAAGGCTAGCCTGGCTCTCAAGTACGTACTGAGCCAACCTGGCATCGTTATACTTGCTGGTGTGGAGAACACAAGGCTCTTCGATGAGAACTGGGAAGTCTTTCAGGGCACTCACAAGCTCGACACTGGGGAGAGGGAAGAGATCGAGCGAATCCGGGAACTATACGGGAAGACTTTCTGCAGGCGTTGTGATTATTGTCAGCCGTGCACTGAGGATATACCGATTCAGATCATTCTGGGAATCCGTTCAATAGTTAAGAGGATGGGGAAGGATGCTCTGACAGGACCGTGGCTTGTAAAGGCCATAGACAAGGCGAGGGGTTGCTCCGAATGCGGTGAATGTGCGCTTAAATGCCCGTACGGCCTTCCTATACCGGAGCTCATCCGGGAAAACCTCAAATGGGTGGAACAGCAGCTCAACTGAAGGCGGGCAAACCAGCGGGTGTTCGGCGGTCTCCTGTTAGGTTGCCTCAGCCAGGGGCATCGGTGGCGGCAGCTATGTGGATAGGTAACAGATTTTTTCTTCCCCGGTGTCCATCTTCACGAGCCAGACTTCCAGCTCTTCAACGTGGTGCGGATTAGCGGGAAGCCTTTCCATAAGAGTTGCCCGGCCTTCCGGTACAATCTTGGTAACGGGGTCCCGATAGACAACCACGCGCTCACCGGCTTTCAACTCTTTTCTGTGCTCAAACATCTCAGATAGTACACGCCGATCCTGGACCAGCTATCGAGGCCCTGTAGCGAGCTTAATTCCCTGAGGCCCCCTTTAGTTAGCCCAAACGCCTGGAGGGATTTCGTAGTGTATGAATCAAATCTCAAGTGAGGAAAGGGAAACCTCACTTTATTCTTTAGCAAAAAGCATGCAAAGATCACCTTTAAGAAATAGATATGAATTTCAGCTAGTTATGAGAAGCTCTGGTGATGAAGACGGCTAATATGCAAAATAATACCACCTCGTTGAGGTACTCAGCTTCACTTTATTGGCAAAGTTTTACATAGATGGTTTAGGAGATGTGAACTGCGAGGGGTCTCCTGCATCGCTGAGGCAAGCCCTCCCGTTGGGTGGTCTGGAACAAGGGCGGGCATCGTTCCGCCAGAATGAGGCAGGAGAAAATGGCCGGCTTTTGCTGGGTGAGCAGCTCTGCAGTTCATGAAGGCATTCTTAGGATGCCATTCTCCTCCACTCTCCCCAAACGCCGCTCGAGAAATGGGATGATTTGCCCCTTTCTTTGTTCAGGGATACGTATTGAGGGCACGGTGGTGGTGCAGCGAGGTTTTGCCCACGGGTGCAGCTTTTCCGTGTCTCCCCCGATGCATTTGCAATGGCCTTGAAATGCTCCGGCAGGTTGTCCGAGAAGTATTTGCAGCGCCAGCATTGCTTGCTGAGCCTTGTCATCATGTTAACAATGCTCCTCCTTTTTGACAAACTGGGGAATTTCTGACCGGGTGGCGCTAACAGTTTATCAAAGACATTTTAGATTTGTAAAACTAAAAAATGCAGGGTTGTAAAAAAACCAGGAAGAAAAATATCCACGGTATCCTCGTGGTGCCGAAATTCCACACGTCACCTCGCTTTTGTGAGTTTTGTTCCTAAGCCATTTGTAATACTTCAGCTCTTTGAAACTAGTCTTAGGATGAGCAGCATGCTTCCAGCGTTGTGTTAAGGATACCCATTCGGCCTCAGGGAATGGAAGGCAGCGCTACCTTTTCAAAGGGCTAAACTGTAACAGCCATTTGTGCTCCGCAAATGTGTTGGCACGAACAATATAGAGTAATCATTCAAACTCCAAGGAGGTCACGCCTTGAGAAAATGGCCATGACCGGATGTACGTACTCGTTCTCCGGCGCTCTAACCAATAACTGTTGTGCAAACAGTTTTGGACAATGCCACGGCACTATAATTCGTTTTCATTGAATAACAACTGCTTCAAATAACCAGTGAACATGGAGATGGATACTATAGTGCGGGAGCCATTTCTTGCTTGTGAAAGGGCTTAGAACGTGATACCTATTTTAGGTAGCTGTTGCCACTCAAAGTGCTGGCCTGCCTTCTTTGGAAGATGTTTCGTGATCGCTGGGGCTTCCATGGGTTGCGGTAGCCCACAGACTACATAAGAACCAAATGGCACACGAAAACGTCAATCGTCTCCTGTACTGGTCTCGTAAACCGTGTTTCTCCTCAGGACACGCGGCTCTCATGGAGTACACTGATGCATTCGGTGAAACGACTCGGCGTTGGGTCATGAATACGGTTCTAGGGAGCCAAGCTGCAAACGGGGGAAGGGAACTATGAAAACCATCAAGGATATCAATGTCTCCGGGAAAAAGGTGCTCATCAGGGTGGACCTGAATGTACCGCTCGATGAGAACCAGAACATAACCGATGATACCCGTATCAGAGCTGTTCTTCCTACCATAAACTACCTGCTCGATGAAAACGCCAAGGTGATCGTCGCATCCCACATGGGCCGCCCTGATGGGAAGGTAGTTGCCGAGTTAAGCTTGGCGCCGGTGGCCAAACGTCTTTCGCGGCTCCTGCAGAAAGACGTAAAGTTCGCCTCGGACTGCATTGGCCCCGAGGCAAAGGCAATGGTGGATACGATGCAGGAAGGGGATGTTTTGCTGCTGGAAAATCTCCGCTTTCATCTCGGTGAACAGGAAAATTCAGATAAGTTTGCCAAGGAACTTGCATCGTTGTGCGAGGTATACGTAAATGATGCTTTCGCCGTTGCACATCGCGCAAATGCATCGGTTGTGGCTATTACCCGACACGCCCCCGTGCATGCTGCGGGTTTTCTCCTGAAGCGCGAGCTCAACTATTTCAGCCAGGCCTTAAAGGACCCTGCACGCCCCTTGGTAGCGATCATCGGGGGGGCCAAGGTTTCGAGTAAGCTCGGGGCCTTTGAAAACCTGCTCAAAAGCGTTGACAAATTCTTGATCGGGGGAGCAATGGCCAACACCTTTTTGAAGAGCGTGGATTATGAGGTGGGGCAATCCATGGTTGAAAACGATCTGCTGTGGGAAGCCCGTTCTCTGATGAGAAAGGCGACTCAAAATGGAGTCGGTTTCTATATTCCCGTTGATGCTGTCGTGGCGGACCGTTTTGCCGCTGATGCTGAAACCAAGATCATGCCGATCCAGGAAATACCCCCAGACTGGCTTATCATGGATATCGGTCCAGCTACCTCCCTGCTGTATTCAGAGGTTTTGACCAGTGCAAAGACAATCATCTGGAACGGCCCCATGGGCGTATTTGAAATGGACGCGTTTAGCCGGGGTACGTCGGCGATGGTCAATTATGTAGCCAACTCCTATGCCCTTACTATTGTTGGGGGTGGGTCAACTGATGTTGCCATTTACCGGGCTGGCGAGAGTTACAGAATAACCTACATCTCAACCGGTGGTGGCGCGTTTCTTGACCTGATGGAGGGAAAAACCCTGCCCGCCGTCGCTGCATTAGAGGAAGCCGAGTAATCTTGGCAGTTCATGGCTTGACGCATGGTAGGAGGTAAACCCACACGCATGGTGGTCGAATCATCCGCCTAGTCTTTTTCGACAATCTCGGTGATTCTCTCGGAGAGTTCTTGTAGGGTAAAAGGCTTCTGTATGAATCCATTGCAACCGCGCTTGAGTATCTCAGTTGCCTGGCCTTCAATGCTGAAGCCACTTGCCAGAAGTACCTTTACGGCCGGGTCAATCTCCTTCATTTTATCGTAGGCCTCACCACCTCCCATGTCCTTCATGGTCATATCCAGGATGACGAGATCAATGTTGTCCTTGTTTTCCCCATACACCTGTATGGCTTCTTTTCCGCCTCTTGCGAGCAACACCTCGTAGCCCAACTTTTGTAGCATCTCCTCAGCTATTTCGATAATCATCTCCTCATCATCTACGAGAAGGACAGTAGCCTTTCCAAGTGGGGCCTCCGCATGAACCTGCTTTTCTTCAGCAACCTCCCCTTCGGATGCTGGCAAGTAAATGGTGAAGGTGGTTCCTTTACCCTTTTGGCTATACACCCTTATAATACCGCCGTGGTTTTTGATAATCCCATAAACAGAGGCCAGCCCAAGACCCGTTCCTCTGCCCATATCCTTGGTGGTAAAGAAGGGATCAAATATCCTCTGCTGCGTCACCTCATCCATACCGGCTCCCGTATCGGTAAGGGTGATCTTAACAAAGCTTCCCGGTCTCAATTGATAGGGCTCGACATAGCTTTCATCGAGTGTTACGTTGCTTGTCTGTATCCGCAACTCACCGCCTCCCGGCATGGCCTGGGCTGCATTCACGTACAGGTTTAAGAATACCTGTTTGATTTGGCTTTGATCTACGTCGACCTCCCAGATATCTTTTTGATATTCTTCATAAATCCTTATTTCCTTCTTGGTGCGGCCAAACATGCTGGATGTTGTCTTGATAATCTCATTGAGATCAGTGGGCCTGACCTCATATTTACCCCCCATGGCGAAACCGAGGAGCTGATCCGTAAACTCGGCACCACTTTGAACTGATTTTTCGATGTTTTTCAATCTCTTGTAATGCGGATGGCCGGAATCAGTGTCTAAAAGCATCAGAGAGGCATTTCCTTGGATGGACATCAGCAGGTTGTTAAACTCGTGGGCGGTGCCTCCCGCAAGTGTACCGATTGCTTCCATCTTTTGAGCTTCGAGGATCTGCGCTTGAATCCTCCTTTGCGGGGTAATATCCCTTAGAAAGTTCAGGATAGCCGGATGACCCTCCCACGTAATGGGGACGGCATTGATTTGCACCCAGACTTCCTCACCGGCTCGGTATATTATTCTGAAGGAGAAGGTGCTGGAACCACCCCCTTGTCTGAGCGCTCTCCGATGCCCTTCGCGCACCATATCCCTGTCTTCTGGATGCGTGAGGTCGACAAGCGAGATCTTGGCCAATTCATCCGGAGAGTATCCGAGGAGATCCACCGTCTTGGGATTGGGGAACTTAATCACATCTTCCTGGCTGATGAAAATGGCATCATTCGCATTTTCCACCAAGAGACGATACTTTTTTTCACTTTCCTTCAGGGCCTTCTCGGCCTCCTTGTACACCGTGATATCTCGGACCCAGACTTGTTCTCCAGGTTCTCCCCCGAGTCTGACGGGCTGAGCATTGATTTCCCCATGAAACCATGATCCGTCCTTGCGCTGCAATTTGACCTCGAAGTGTGCGGGGATATCGTCTCCTCGCATACCAGCTTGCGTTCGTATTCTCGCTACATCCTGGTTGTCGGGATGGTATATCAGCCAGTGATCTGCACCCACCAGCTCATTTGTGCCATAACCGAGCATCTCGTGCAGGCGCCGGTTCGCGAATGTGATCTTGGCAGCTTTATGGACGAAAACGCCGTCAAAGCTCTCCTCAACCAGCGTTCGATACCGTTCTTCACTCTGAATGAGAGCTTTCTCCGCGTTTTGGCGGCCAACCAACTCCTTCTTTAAGGCCTCATACAGTCGTGCGTTCTCTATGGCAATGGCCGCAGCATTGCTTAAACCAGTAAGCAGTCTAAGGTCATCATTCGTGAATCCGCCGGGTAACCCAATGGAGTCCACATATATAATCCCCTGGACCTTTCCCTTAGATTTGAGCGGCGCACACATGATTGATCTGATGTGCATCAGCCTCATGCTATCGGAAAGCTCTGATTCTCTTAATCTGCTCGTATCAGACATCATTACCGATTTGCCTTCCTTAACGGCCTTGTGGACTACGGATCTGCTATAGTTGATTTTGGAAACCAGGTCCTGTTTCGTGTCTACCCTGGTTCTGGAAACAACCTCCCTCAGTGCGGCTCTCTCTCTATCGAGCAGGAGGATGGCTCCGCGATCGATACGCTGCAAGTGATCAAAAAGCTCGTCCATTACCTTGGCTAAGACTTCATCAATGTCAAGGGATTGAGCAAAGGTGTGCGAAACCCTTAACAGGAGCTCTAGGTTCCGGACATAAGTGCTGGGGCCTGCCTTTGGCAACAGGCGCTTACTGGTATCGAAAGGCTTTTTTTGCTCGGGTTGGCGGTAGCGTTGAGCCGAATCCGCTTTAAGCGAATCGCCTTTGAATGCGAGGACCGTGTTTCCCAAATGCAGAATATTCTCTTCTCTAATCTCAAATTTTACACCCGGCTCTATCTTTTCGCCATCGACATAGAGTCCGTGGAAACTGTTCAGGTCGACTACAAAGACCTTATCACCCTTCCTTAAAACCTTGGCATGCCGCCGTGAAACCCCGATATCAGAGATACATATGTCATTGTCAGAGGACCTCCCGATGGTAGTGAGGCCATCATTGAGGGCAAAGGCCTTGCCCTTATCTGGACCGTCAATGGCATACAAGGTATCCAAAGTCATACTCCCAACTTGCTAGCAATTGTACCTCAGGCCCTCGCGGAACGTACGTAAACGGCTACGTTTCAGGGTGTTCTCAACGTCCAGATTAATGACAAGCAAGAAATACTCCAGGTGTAGCTGAAGTATCGGTATGAATTCCCGCATAGAGCAACAAAAGCATAGGATAAAGGGAGTTCCGTGTCAAACGGAAATGGGCTTAGAGCTGCCCAGCTGCTCGTCAACGGATTCTCCCGGTCTTTTTCAGGCGCTAAGTCGAGATGATCTGTGGAAGTCTTAGCTTACGTTTGGCCCTTTTGATGGTGCCTTAGAAGGGGAGAAATAACGCTGGAGCAGCGCGCGGACAGGCTAAGAGGCTGGATTTCATGGACCCGAGCTGTGGTAATATGCCTGATAGGAGTGCTTTAAAGAGGCAAATGGGGAGATCAATTTAATGGGTTGCCTGAATAGCAAGGAAAAAGCAGAGGTATCCTCTGGCCCTTGCTGGGGCTTGTTGACAGGAAACATGCCGGGGAGCTGCTTGCCGTTGCATCTCGCAGGGAACAATCAGATTGAGGTTCGCGAAGCTACCTTATCACTGTGGCACTGTATACAACTTCTTCTCTGTTCAGCAGTATACTCATGACGCACATATTTTTGCTGGGCTATGTCAAAAAAGTAACCGTAGGGTTCACCGTCCTTGAAGTAACGATATCCGAGCACGTTAGAGCTTGAATCAACCAGCATTGCAACAACGCCAATCTGAGAAGACTCGTCGGGGTTCTTAATCATTACCCATGTAAATCCTTGAGGATTTGGGATAATAGAGAGCAACTCCCACTTGTCAAACTCATTTGGATCCAACTCGCCTTCCCACGTGAATGCCCACGCCATCCCCGCGGTGAGGACGATCATGAGGATTATTATGGTTTTCATGCTACATCCCCCTTGGTTTCCTTATCGGCTTTTCGGTATGAAACCTTAAGTGTCTCGGTACGCTCGATTGACTCTTTTTTTTAGCGATAGCAATGAGTTACGCTCTTCTTTGTCATCATACTAACCTTATACAATCCGTTTAGGTGGGAGGACCCACGTATCCGTAATTGGGAATATGTGCGGTTTTTGCTCTCCGGGGCAAGCTCTGGGTGAGAGCGCTCAGAATGGATGCTCGTAAGGTAAAATCCAATGAGATTTATGTCTTGTCAGGGGCGAAACTATCAGTACGGCGGGCGATTACCGTTGTCGCTTGTTAAGCTGATGCGGGGGATGGACCCCAAGGAATTGGAGGGTGGCCGAAGCGCAGCGCTCAGCAGCCACGAAATTCACGCCATGTCCAACTGAGCCCAGCAAAAGCAGCTGACAGTTGGGGATGGCGCTCTGCATCATCAACTGCTCCTCCTTGGTGCTGATTGCGCTTTTTTCGCCGGTCAGCAGCATGCTAGGACAGGTGATATCGCCTAGAAACGGGGTGAAATCGAGACCGGGCAGGAGCGAAAACCAGGATGCCGCGAACCAGCTCGGTGTGTGAGCCATCTCGTGGGCGTACCAGCGCTGCATTTCCTCGGTTGCCAAATCCTCGTCAAGGCGATACCCAATCGTGCGCAGGCACCACTGCTCAACCCCGAGGGATCGAATGGCCTCAGCAGTATCCGTGAACTCCAGGGCGTACTTTTCAAGCAAGCTGTCCGGCAGTCGGCACGGGGTATTGCACAAAACCAAGCTTTTCACCCGATCGGGGAAAGTCCTGGCAAAGTTGAGTCCCACAATGCCGCCGAAGGATTCCCCGATGAGGTGGACCTGTTTGATTCCGAGCCCATCGAGAATTTGGCCTAGGTCCTGAGTGAAGCCATCCAAAGACGGCTGAAATCCCTCCGATGGCTTGGAGGAGCGGCCGCAACCCCGGGCATCAATACGTAGGACCCTAAAGTGTGGGGCCAAAAGTGGCACCCAGGCATACCACACATCGCCATTTCGACAGAACCCGTGATGCATGAGGACGATTTCCTCCTCACTCACCCAGGGGTCGGTGTAATCGGCCATGTCATAATAGATGTCACAATCCTGGATTGCTGTGAAGGGCATCCAGCATCCCTCCTGTGTTGGTTTTGAGGCTCCTGCGGGCCAAGTCCTGTACCGTGGTGAGCTTACCCCCACATCGGAAATCAGCGTAACTTGCTCTAAATCAATTTAAAGGTCAAGCAAAAACTCAATGGCGTCGAGGCCCGGCTTTTTGCTATCAAACGTTACTAGAGCCGGTGAATACTATCTAAAAGACTCTGAATGGCGCTCGAATTCTGCTATAATACTATGGACGCCGAGCCTCGCACCTAAAGGCAAAGACAGAAATAGGTTAAGCCATGCCCAAGCCAGATGAAAGAGTGCTTAAGAGGGTTGAAGAACTCAGGGAGATTATAAACTACCACAACTACAGGTATTACGTCCTCGACAGTCCGGAAATCTCTGACGCGGAATACGACCGACTTTTCGACGAGCTTTCAGGCATGGAGAAGGAGTATCCCGACCTGATCACCCCTGATTCTCCGACGCAGAGGGTGGGGGCTACACCCTTGGAGGAATTCAGGACCGTCAGACATAGCCTGCCTATGTTAAGCCTGAACAAGGCCACCTCTGAAGCCGAGTTTCTTGATTTCCACCGCAGGGTCCTGGAGCTCTCAGGAGTCAGCGAAGAACAGATCAGGTATGCAGTAGAGCCGAAATTTGACGGACTGGCGGTGGAGCTGATGTTTGACCGGGGTACCTTTACCTTGGGCTCGACGAGAGGTGACGGGGTTATGGGTGAGGATGTGACGCTGAATCTTCGAACCATAAAGTCACTTCCATTGAGGCTTATGGGACCGCCAAGCCCCACGCTACTCGAGGTGCGAGGTGAGGTCATTATGAACAAGGAGGACTTCGAGCGGCTTAACAGAAAGCGTGAGGGTATCGGTGAGCCGCTCTTCGCCAATCCGCGCAATGCCGCAGCTGGATCGGTGAGACAGCTTGACCCCAAGGTAACCAGTACCAGGCCGCTCACTATGTTCGCCTATGGAATAGGAAGGATTGAGGGGAAACCCTTGACGAACCAGTGGGATACCATCCNGTTTTTGAAAGAGCTCGGATTCAAGATCAGCCAGTATGTTGAGCTATGTAAAAGCGTTGGGCAGGTAAAGGAGTTTTATGAGACGCTGTTGGCCAAGAGAGATGACTTGCCCTATGAGATAGATGGAATCGTGATAAAGGTGAATGACTTTGCCGTACAGGCAAAGCTGGGCGAGCTCTCGCGCAGTCCTCGTTGGGCGGTTGCGTGGAAATTTCCGGCTCAACAGGAGAACACTACCATAAAGGATATCATTGTCAGTGTGGGGAGAACCGGCGCGCTCACACCCGTTGCGATACTGGAACCGGTGAGAGTGGGAGGCGTGGAAGTAAGCCGAGCGAGCTTGCACAATGAGGATGAGATTAAAAACAAGGACGTGCGCATTGGTGACACCGTGATTGTTCAGCGTGCAGGAGATGTAATCCCCGAAGTGGTAAAGGTGATTGACTCCAAAAGAACCGGAAAGGAGAGGAAGTTCACCATGCCGGACAGGTGTCCGGTGTGCGGATCAAAAGTAGAGAGGCCTTCAGGTGAGGCCATTCATCGCTGTACCGGGATCTCCTGTCCGGCTCAGATCAAGGAAAACCTGGCTCACTTCGTCTCTAAAGGAGCTATGGACATGGATGGGCTGGGGCATAAGTTTTTGGAACAGATGGTGGACAAGAAAATCATTCAGGATCAAGCGGACCTCTATTTCCTGAAAAAAGATGATCTGATGAAGATGGATCGGATGGGCGATAAGCTGGCGGAGAATATGCTGAACGCCATAGACAAGAGCAGAAAACCGACCCTGACCAGTTTGATATACGCCCTTGGCATCAGAAATGTGGGCTACCATCTGGCAGGAGTGTTGGGAAAGCATTTCAAGTCCATCGCCAATCTGGCCAAACAGAGCATCGACGATCTGACGGAGGTCCATGAGATCGGGCCGATTGTGGCTGAGAGCATCTACAACTTCTTCCACAACCCCAAAAACCTGATGGTCCTTGAGAAGCTGAAAAAGGGCGGAGTCGCCTTTCCGGTTGAGGAACCTGAAGTGAGAGAAACCCCTCTTTCAGGCAAGACCTTCGTCTTGACCGGGGCTTTGGAGTCTTTCACCAGAGCTGAGGCCCGGAACTTGATAGAGCATAGGGGAGGCAAGGTTTCCTCCTCGGTAAGCAGGAATACCGATTTCGTGGTAGTAGGCAGGGACCCCGGTTCAAAGTATGATGAATCGTTGCGATTGGGCGTAAGAACCCTGAACGAAGACGAATTCAGGGAGATGATAGGCAGGTAGACCAGCCCTGAGACCTTAGAATTCAACCCAGTTTCATGACCAATCAAGAGATAGCAGAGATCCTGGTTCATATCTCCCAAATACTGGATGTCAAGGGAGAGAATCCGTTCAAGGTCAGGGCGCACGTTAGGGCCTCTCAAACCATTGAAAATCTTACCTACCAGCTCTCATCCTTGGAGGACAGAACCAGAATTGCCGAACTTCCCGGTATAGGTGAGGGAATCGCCAAGAAGGTTGCCGAGCTTCTTGAAACGGGAACGCTCAAATACTATGAGGACTTGAAGCAATCACCATATGCTCCATTGACCGAGTTCCTGAAGATTCCCGGAATGGGCCCCAAACATGCCAAGCTGATATACGATACGCTGGGCATTAACTCGGTGGAGGATCTGAGGAAGGCGGCACAAGAGGGGAAGCTCAGAGGTCTTCACGGCCTGGGCGAGAAAGTGGAGATGAACATCCTCCAGGGTATCCAGCAGGTCCTCAAGTATAAGGAGAGGCTCCCCCTGGCCTATATCTACCCGAGAGCCCAAATCATTTTGGGACAGCTGAAAAAGGTAGCGGAAATAAAGCAGATCACCCTGGCCGGCTCGTTGCGAAGGATGCGTGAGACCATTGCGGACGTGGACGTTCTAGCTGCCTCAGATCATGCCGACAAGGTGATGGAGGCATTTGTGAGATTACCGCAGGCCGACAAGGTAGTAGCCAAGGGTTCCACCAAATCGAGCATCGTAACTAAGGACGGGTTTCAGGTAGATCTCAGGGTTGTCAAGCCCGAAAGCTTTGGAGCAGCCTCTCACTATTTCACAGGGTCCAAGGCTCACAACATAAGAATTCGCTCTCTGGGGGTGGATAGGGGGTTGAGGATCAACGAATACGGAGTGTTTAAAAATGGGGAGCCAATTGCGGGAAAACAAGAAGAGGAGATCTTTAGATCAGTTGACCTTCCGTATATCCCGCCAGAGCTCAGGGAGGATCGGGGAGAGATTGAGGCAGCACAGAACGGGCAACTTCCTGCGTTGATCGAACTCGGGCACCTCAAGGGTGACCTCCATGTTCACACCAACTGGACCGATGGACATAACACCATAGAGGAGATGGCGCTGGCAGCCCATAAGAGGGGATATGAGTACATCGCAATCTGCGATCATTCTCCCACGGTGAGCATCACCAATGGACTTACTGAGGAGCGGCTTGCCCAACAGCTTGAGGAGATCGGCAAGATCAACAGCAAGCTGAAGGGCTTCAGAATACTGAGCGGCATCGAGGTGGACATCAGATCAAACAGTCAGCTGGACTTGGCAGATGAGGTGCTAGGAGACTTGGATGTGGTGGTGGCCGCAGTCCACACCAAGTTCGGTCAGCCAGAGGCTGAGATGACCCGGAGGATCATAAAGGCAATAGAAAATCACCATGTGGATATCATCGCCCATCCGACCGGCAGGATCATCGGGAAGCGAGANCCGTATCAGGTTGATATGGATATGGTCATGGATGCCTGTAAGGCCAATGGGAGGGTCTTGGAGCTCAATGCATACCCCGAGAGATTGGATCTTTCGGATATCAATTGTCGGAAGGCAAAGGAGAAGGGAATTAGGATCGCCATCTCCACCGATGCACACCGGGATGCCCACCTTGACTGGATAACGTTCGGCGTGGCCACGGCTCGGAGGGGCTGGATAGAACCCGATGATGTGGTGAACACACTGCCCCTTGCAAGGCTCCTCACCTACCTCGGCCGCTGACCTCGACCGTATTCCCGCCAGCTTACCGCAGCATATTCCGGAGATTAGGGCATACCTTGAGCAGTTAACTTGCGGGAGTGGTTACAATTGTTTACCGGAGTTTCCTGGGCTTCACATGATAAATACTCGTAACTCCGTGAATAGTGGAGTTATTTATATTTCATGTGGTGAACCCCATTGCCCTTTCGCTCCAACGCTCCCGCAGTAACCCTTTCGGGGTTCGCAGGTGGGGAATTTGTGCCTCTTCCCGGCTCTGTCCGCCACCGGCGGACCCCCTCCCTGCTTACCCTCGATGGGTCCCCCACTGCTCACGCGAGTCGCTCATGGACAACGGGGTTCACCGAAACCTCAGGAAACTCCAAAATAGTTTATCCTTGACCTCCATGTGTTAGCCCACTATCCTGTTACCCAAACTCGAACCATGGGTACTCAAAGGGGGCTTAGTTCTTGCGGAGGATTGCTTGTATATTGCCACGGCACATGGCAGCTTCCGAGCAATAATCCTGATGGAGCCCTAGGCTTAAAAGGGAGATTATGGGGCGGTGGAAGCGCTGGAGTCGTCTTTTCAGATAGTCATATACCTCTTTATCGGTGTGGCCACGGTCTCTGGCATATCGATTTTGATCTTTATGGTTGGGATAAGGAGGCAACTGATTCAGCTGAACAGAAGGCTGACTGCCAGGCTTGGATCCCCTGCGCTCCGATATCAAGACACTGGCAGTGAGAATGGTACGCTGAGTTTTGAATGCTATCTCTGTGAAAAGGTCGTTCCCCTATCCGAGGTAGTTTGGCTTCCAAGCGGCAGTGCGGTTTGCCGTGCGTGCTCGGAGAGAATAGACAAGGCTGGCTAGTTTTCGCGAGGGTAGGGCAAAACCGCGGAACCTGAGCTCACAACCGCACGCCCGGGCCGTTACCCACAGTCAAGGAAATTCCCTGAGATCTCGTGCTATAGAAGATTTTGAGGTCTGTGGTTCAGGCTCTTGACGGTTGTGGAGAGATCCCCCTTGTTTTAACTGCGCCCTGCAGTTTGCTCCTTGTGTTCCCCGCTGCCCGTACTGTGAGAATGCTTCTGCTGGGCACTCAATATCTCGACATGCCTGATTCTATTTCGATGGGTCCTCGAAAAAGCGGCATTCCTCTTGACAGCTCTCGTGGATCGGTTCCACCTGCAGGGTACTGTGGCTCACTCCGAAGCGTTCTTTCAACAGATCCTGCGCTTGGTTGAGGCAGCTCTGCCAGTGGCTCGTGTCGCAGCAACCTGGCTTTAAGGTGATGTGGGCCGTTATGACCGGCATTCCTGATGTAATGGTCCATATGTGGAGATCATGAACTTCATCGATGTGTTCAAGGCTCTCGAGTGCCTGTTTTACCTCCCCGTAGTCTATGTCCTCTGGCGTTGCTTCAAGCAGGATATTTATCGTTCGCCTGAGGAACCCCCAGCTACTCCACAGAATTAGGATCCCAATCAGAAGGCTGGCGATTGAGTCAACCGTGTACCACCCGGTGGTCCAGATCACAACCGCTGCAACAATTGCCCCCACCGACCCAAGCGCATCTGCCAGCATGTGAAAAAAAGCGCCTTGGATGTTCACATTCTTCTGTCGGTGGCCCGCGAGAACCGCCACGCTGGCGAGGTTGGCCATGAGGCCGAGTATTGCCACTGCAAGCATGAGTGGCCCCTCGATTACATCAGGGTGCGAGAGTCGGCGAATCGCCTCCCAGAAGATGAGGCCTACGATAAGCACAAGGGTGGCGCCGTTTATGAAGGCCCCGAGGACCTCGGCTCGGAGAAGCCCGAACGTGCGCTCCGGGG
>JGI24422J19971_10000848_pt1 | contig 17776 bp, 14 predicted proteins | sample DeeMarSWOR152_54_FD_19971 | JGI IMG/M metagenome (IMG submission 19971) | reverse complement strand
CGTGCAGTTCAGTGGCTTTGAATCTGTTTTGAAGTCTCCTAACCTGATCAATTCTCCCCATGTGTCTATTCTTTTCTTTTCGAAGACTTCTTGTATTTCCTGGCTGTTCAGACGAGAGAAGATGGAGTTGTCGAGGTCGTAGAGGATGATGTGTCCTTCCTGATAGAAGTGGGTGTCTTCCAGAGGAGGTTCCTCGAGAAATGAAAGATGGGTGTTGATGCTTTCCAGGGCTTTTTCTCTTTCTTCCAGGTTCATTCTTCTGGTGGAGAAGGTGGCCCTGAAATTCACTTCCACATCTAGAGCTCCTTGAAAATAGAATGAATCGATGACTCTCTGGAAGTAGTGACGGTCGCGGCATCCGTCGAGGATGATCAATTTTTTATCAGAGTTTTGCTCGAGGAATTGACTGAAATTCTGTTCAGGATCATCCTCCTTTTCGTCAATCGGATAATCTTGATAGTAGGCGGGTTCGATATACTGTTTGAGCCATTTGAGGCCCAGTATTCGGTTGAATATTTTATGGTCTTTCTTTCTGTCGCGCATCAGATAGAGTATTTCGTTCGGCTTGACATTGCCGAATCCATTCATGAGCGCCTCGCAGAAATATGTTTTTCCCGTTCCCGAGTCTCCGTTGACGGCAATGATGGCTCTCTTTTTGGTGTCAAACAGGTGATAAAGAGTTTCCGAGAGTTCGAATAGGCCTTTCTGAGCAGGCTTGAGGCCCAAAATGCTCACAGCGCCGACATGATAGAGGTAGAGGGAATGTGTGAATTCCGGAATGTCGATTTTTCTCAAGGCGCTGACCGTTTCTTCGAAGACCGTTCTGTTCTTGGTTTTCAATAATCTGAGGAGAGCGATGACAATCTCAGCGCCCACTCCGCCGAGCCTCTCTTTCTGGGCTTTTCCCACTTCTCCCAGAGTCCAGGCTAAATATGTTTTAATCTTTTCAGAGGGGTGGTCGACGTATTTCACTAGAATGGGAAGGTATTCGAGGGATTCGAATCCGATCTTTCCCATCGCCCAGAGAGCTTCCTCTTTCTGTTTGAGCACCAGGCATGTTTTCCCTTTCTGGAAATCCTGAGGAGTTTTTATTTCGTCCGGTGCATCCAGGACGCGGGTGATGGCAGCCACTGTTCTCTTTTGTTTTAAGTTACCCAGGGTATAGATCAGGTTTTCCCTGATCTTGGAGAGGTGTAGCGGAAAAGTGTCCAGAGCCTTCTTCAGGGTCTCTGAAGAGCGGGGATCCTGAAGGATGCTGAGGATGACAGATGCCTGGTACTGAATACCGCTCGAGATTTCGATGTCATCGTCCATTAAAAGCTGCGAGCAGGGATACAGGAATGAAGGCGGCGTCAGCGTTGCGACTCCCATCGGAGGGTGAATCTTTTCTGAAATTAAAAAATAGCATCCATCCCTTTTTTTGATGTCTTTACCCTTCCGAAGAAGATGATGGATTGTTTTTGTTAGCTTGCCTTCGTCATAAATCAGCTGGGGGATAGGGCCGATGATTTCTGGAGAGGCCTTCATCAGCTCATTAAGAGAGGATGAGATGAATTGAGCCGCATCTTTACTCTCCGGCAGGCATTCCAATAATCTATTAAAAGCTTGAAGTTGTTTTATGGAATCCTTTTTATTTGCCTGTGATACGGAATCCCACTCCGGGACAAAAAACTCAGCCGCTATTTGAAGAGATTCATAATGGATAATCCAAGCCAGGACGTCTAAAATAAGGAGAAATGGATAGAATTCTTCAGGACGGTCAGCCGCTGAATAGGAATGAATGATGGCCCTGTTGACTTCATCCTCGGTCAGTGAAGAGAGAAGCGTTGTGGGTTTTGTCAGAAGAGCCCACTTTAATCTTTTAACCGCAGGCCAGGATTTTTCTCGCGTTAGTGGGGAGATGATCTTGAGCAGAAGAGGAAGCCTTTGATCTTTCGCTTGCCGCCAAACCTGGTAGAAAATCTCATTGACGATCCGTTCTCTCACGGTTTTCGGGTTTTCTTCCCAGTCTGCGTTCGAATTAAGAAAAGAAAATTTGGTCGGGTCAAATTCATCAAGCAAAGTTTTACCTGCGTTGATGAGACTTTGCCCGGTTGGAGTACGAAGAGATGTGCTTTTCATCAGAATAAAGAGCGTTTTTATTTTGAGACGATAAGACCCTTCAGGTCTTCTTCCAGGTTAATCGGCTCCATCCGGAACAGCCATCCCTCTAAGTAAGGATCCTTTCGCAGCAAAGATGAGTCTTCTTTCAGCATACCATTGACTTCTACGATCCTTCCTGAGGCGGGAGACCAAATCCGATGATTGAATTGGTCAGCATCAGTGATATTGGCGCATTCTTCACCCTGGGTCACAGTGTCGTTGACTTGGGGAAGAGCGAGATGTGTAATGCTTCCAACCGGTTTGAGAAAATCCTGGACCACACCGACTGTAATCAAGCCTCCGTTTTCTTTCCGCAGCCAGGTGTGGCCGATCATGTAATACAGATCAGAGGGCATTTTCGGTGTGGCCGGCTCTTTAGCTTCTTTTTCCTCGCTCTCGATTTTCTTGAAGACACGGGAGACCAGACTTCTGAGTTGGTCAGGAGTAAAAGGCTTGGGAATGTAATCGAAGGCCCCGATCTTGATTGACTGAACGGCTGTTTTTATGGTCGGATAACCGGTGACCATGATGACGTTCGCTTCAGGTCTTTTCTGTTTCAGTGTTTTCAAGAGGTCCAGACCACTGATTCCAGGCATCATCAAGTCAGTGATGACCAGGTCATAACATTCCTGTTGGTCTTTTTTAAGAGCTTCTTCTCCACTCAGCGCCGTATCCACCGTATACTCATCGGAGAGAATGGCGTTTCGGATACTCTTGCACACGGTTATTTCATCATCAACGACCAAAATTTTTCTCATGGCTTCATCATTCATGATGGCCTCCTTTATTTTCTCTTTAGTCTTTTTTGGGTAAGCTGATGATGAACACAGAACCCTTACCCGGTTCACTCCTGACTTCGATTTTTCCCTGGTGTTGTTCGACGATTCCATAGCTTACCGCCAGTCCAAGTCCGGTTCCACCGCCCTTGGTGGTAAAGAAGGGGTCAAACAGTTTATTTAAATACTCCCGCGGAATCCCCACTCCGGTATCAGTAAACACGACTTCGACGTATTCATTATCCTCTGAAAGTTGACTCGTGATGGTTAACGTCCCGCCGTTCGGCATTGCTTCAGCGGCATTGATCATCAGGTTCCAGAAGACCTGTTTGACTTTGTCCTTATCGACCTTGATCTGCGGCAGGGATTCGTCCAGCTTTCTGGTCACGCGGATATTGTGGAATGCGGCCTGGTGCTCGAGAAGCTGGAGGGTTCGCTTAATGATTTCATTGATGTCAGTAAAAGCTTTCTGAGGTGGTTCCTGCCTGGAGAATTCGAGAAGCCCTTTGACAATATCCGTACACCGTGTGGTTTCATCGGCGATAAGGCCCAAATATTCGTGAAAAAAATGGTTTTTCTCTGTCTTCTCTAGCATTAGATGAGTGTTGATCAGGATTGAGGTCAGAGGATTATTGATCTCATGGGCTATCCCGGCTGACATTTTACCCAGGGAAGCCATTTTTTCCGACTGTATCAGAGAATCCTGCATTTCCTGGAGTTCTTTTGTCCTTTCTTCCACTCTTTTTTCCAGAGTCTTTCCCCATTGGAGGAGCTTTTCATTGGCTTTTTTGAGGTTTTCCGTCATCTGGTTAAAAGATTGGGCGAGCTGCCCTATTTCGTCCTGAAAATCTATGTCGACTTTTTGATTCAATTCTCCCCGGGCGATTTGATTCGTGGCAAAGACCATTCTCTTTAAGGGATGAATGATGGAGGAAGTGATGAAGAAGAGTATGATGAGAAGGAGAACAACGCTGAGAGCCGCCATCCCAGCGAAGGTAAGCATGACCCTGTTCCTCAGGTCAATATAGGGCTTCTCCAGCATCCCGACGTAAAGGATCCCGATGATATTCTCTTCGATGCTTTTTATGGGTTCGTAAGCCGTGATATACCAGTCATTGACCACAAACGCTCGGTGGATCCATGGTTTTCCTTCCACTAAAACGGCCTGATTAACCTCTTTTGAGACCCGCGTGCCGATGGCTCTTTCGCCTCTGACATTTTCGACGTTAGTCGAGATTCTCAGGTCCTTTTGGAAAATCGTGGCTGTGCCGATCTCTCTTCCTTTATACTTTTCTCCCTTATAAACAATCTCTTTGACCCGGTCCACGATTTCATAATTCTGATTGAGAAGAATTCCCCCGTAAATCACGCCAATAATTGTTCCATCATCATCAATAACCGGAGCCGCAGCCTTGAGCATCATTCCGTCCTCTTCGTGATCTTCTTCCCGGGGAATAGCTTTGGGAGTGGGGATGAATTTTAAATAAGCGCGTTCGGCAAGGTCTTGCCCTTCCTTAAGCAGTTCTTCCTTAGGGATGATTTGAGTGGCGGCTATGGTTTCACCTCCTAGGGCTCGCACGACTAGGGGATCTGTTGACAGGTCATCCCCCCAAGTCTCTTTTCGGGCGGCTCTGAGAATCACCGTTCCTCGAGAATCAGTCAAAGTCAGGATGTCTAAACTGAATTCATTCCGGGCGCGGGAGAGGTATCTTTCGAGGGCGCCTCTGTTATTGTTTTTTGTAGCCTCTTGAATGGATTCTTGCGTGGAATTTAAACGGACGATGTCCCGGATATCATTGAGTTTTTCGTTGTAGACCATCCATGCAGAGGCTAAATCGTGTCTGACCTTGGCTTGAGCAAGGTCAATGATCGTCTGATGCTCAAGCCTTGTCCCCAGGGTGATGGTGACCACGCCGCCGAAGCAGATAACGGTAAGAAAAGAAAGGATGAATTTTGCTCTCAGGGGGAGGTTAAGGAATTTTTCGAAAGTTTTTTTAAAAAGCATGCAATGACCGGACAATTAAAGATTAAATTTTATTATACAGATTGTTATGGATTAAATAAATTTATGTAAAATTTTTCTTGACACTGGAATTTTAATATGATTTTATTATATAGTCAATTGATTTAATCGATTAATTTAATAAGATGCGTCTTTCAACCAAAGGGGAATATGCCAGTCGGGCTATGCTGGAACTATCTTTGCACTACCCTGGGGGGCCCCTTCACATTCGAGATGTTTCTTCTGCCCAGGAGATTCCGGAAAGGTTTCTTGAGCAGATCCTTCTCATGCTGAAAAGAGCAGGATACCTAAGGAGTAAAAAGGGGCCGAATGGAGGTTATTATCTTGCCAAAGATCCTTCGGAGATATCCGTAGCTGAAGTCATTCGGGTGATGGACGGCCCTCTGGCTCCTATCGACTGCGTCAGCGTCACAGCCCATGAGTATTGTTCAAGAGAAAATTTTTGTGGTTTAAAATGGCTCTGGAAGGAGGTGAGGGACAGCATCGCAGAGATCTTAGAGCGCACCACTTTTGGCGATTTAGCCAAGAGAACAATCAAGGCAATAAATGAAGAGAAATAAATAGGGCTAAGAGGGATATAAAAATTTTTCATTAATAGTCGATATAGTTTATCGATAATATCACTTAATAACTATTAAGGAGCACTCATGCCATTTATTGAACTGTCTATTTTAATCATTGTTTTAGCCTTCATCTGTGAGTATATTGATTCTTCTCTGGGAATGGGATACGGTACAACCCTCACTCCCCTTTTACTCATCATGGGTTATCATCCCCTCCAGATTGTTCCGGCNGTGCTTCTCTCGGAGTTAATAACAGGATTGAGCGCTGGATTCATGCATCATAAGGCAAAGAATGTCAATTTAAAGGTCGGGACCAAAGATTTCAAGATAGCCATGGTCATGGCTGCCTGCAGCGTTTTCGGCTCTCTTGTTGCGGTTTTTGTGGCTCTCAATGTGCCAGTCCTTTATGTGAAGCTCTATATAGGCATTCTTGTTTTGTCTATGGGGATTATCATCCTGGCCACTTTGAGTCGAACATTCGAATTTTCCTGGAAGAAGATCACTTCTATCGGGCTGCTGGCCGCTTTCAACAAGGGAATAAGCGGAGGCGGTTATGGTCCACTTGTCACAGGCGGGCAGATTCTTTCCGGAGTGAACTCCAAAAATGCCATCGGCATCACTTCTCTTGCTGAGGGACTGACCTGTCTGGTCGGAGTGGCAACCTACCTGGTTTTTACCAACCATACGATTGAGTGGAATCTTGCTCCTTCGTTAGTGATCGGAGCTATTATCTCCGTTCCTCTTGCCGCCTTAACGGTTAAGAAATTCGGGGCCGGCCGTCTCAAATTGATCGTGGGAATAGCCACTTTGATTCTTGGCTTATTGACTCTTGGGAAAATAATATTTTAACTCCTTTCCCTGGGATCGGGCTTTTTAACTGCAGAGCCACGCTTAATTCTGTTGGATTATAGCCTGGTTTTTGTTTATATTAATCCATTAAAGATTTGAGCTGAACGCTCTTTCCTAAAAGATACCAGAGATATTATGAAGGATTAAACATGAGACAAGAAAAAAGTCGGAACCATTTGGCGAAAGGTGTGACGGTATTTATTATTTTTTGCATTTTCATCTTGCCTTGGACTGCTGAAGCTGAACAAGAAGAGTCTGTGTCTCCGGCGAATTCATCTTTACAATTGAACGGCTATGTTCAGGTGAGGTACATGCATTGGGATACAGGTGCAGATGGATTCAGAATCAGGAGAGCTAGATTCGGGTTCAGAGGAGAACTCCTCAAGAATTTCAATTTCAAGCTTCAGGTGGACGGAACGAGGAGCCCGATTCTTCTGGATGCGGCTGTTGAGATATCTTCGATTCCCTCTACCACGCTGTCTTTTGGCCAGTTCAAGGTCCCCTTCAGTCTGGATAACCTCACATCCAGCTCTGCCCTTGATCTTGTGAATCGCAGTCAGACTGTGGAGGAACTGTGTCCCGCTCAGGATATCGGGTCGACCGGACGAGACATCGGAGTGACAGTCAGTGGAAAATTCTCGATACTGGAATATAGTTTAGGAGTTTTCAACGGTTCAGGGATTAATCGAGTAGACACGAATGACCAAAAAGACATAGTCGGAAGATTGGTGTTTCGCCCTTTCAATTCTTTGGCCATCGGAGTTGCGTATTACATGGGTGATCAAAGACTTTCGGCCAGTGTAGTCCATGTGAATAGAGACCGAACAGGAGTGGATGTGTTTTTTTCTAAAGGTCCAGCCTTCATAAAAGGGGAATACATTTTTGCGAGAAATGACCAGGCTGAGGCAGCCGGCTGGTATGTTCGAGGGGGATATTCCTTCATCAAAGAAAAGCTTCAGGCCCTAATCAATTATGATTCCTATGACCGTGATCTGGACTTGGCCGGAAACCGGATTGATGTTTTGACTTTGGGACTAAACTGGTTTTTTTCGCAGCAAACAAAGCTTCAGATCAATTATGAGCATCATAGGGATGAATTCGCGGGCACAACGGATAATGTCTTCTTGGCTCAATTCCAAGCTTATTTTGAAAAATAAAAAAGGGGACAGGCCCCTTTTTTTAAAGAAGGGGGACAGTCCCTCTCTTTCTTAAGTGTAAGGACTAAAAGGGACAGTCCCACAAAAAAGGGGCCTGTCCCCTTTTTTTCATGAATAGGTGTCATTGCGGGCGGAGTGCGGCAATCTCATAAGAAAAAAGTAGCTTTCCCCACTTACGATATTCTCTTCTAAACTTCCATCTCAATTTTTTCAAGAAGCAGTTCTGTCCCAGCCAGGGTTTTCAGCTCTCTCGATTCACACTTTTCGCAGAGAAAGACAAAATCGTCCTTTATTATTTCCGCACCACACTTTTGACACTTGACTTTCAGCGGGACTTCTTCGATTTTTAATTTCGCCTCATCAGCGATAGTGTCTTTTTTATAAACATCAAAGGCCGTTTTCAGGAATTCGGGGACCACACCCGAAAGAGCTCCGACCTTGACCTTGACCGAAATGACTTTCTTGGCTTTCTGTTCTTTGGCCTTTTCTTCCAGGATTTCAAAGAGGCTGGCGACTATGGAGAGTTCATGCATTCTTTTGGCGAAGTTTTTTGAGAGAGGAAATGAAAAATTCTATCAAGTCGGCTATTCCGGAATCTTCGAGAGCTGACGTGGTGAAAATTTTCAGCTGAGGGTTTACATCCAGCGCTTCCTTTTGCGCATGCTCTAAGTTGAAAGGAAGAACAGGGAGAAGGTCAGATTTAGAAATGATCAGACAGTCAGACGTGGTGAAGGCCTTGGGATATTTTTTTGGCTTGTCGTCGCCTTCAGGAACGGAGAGCAGCACACATCTGATGTTTTCTCCCAGGTCATAACTTGCGGGGCAGACAAGGTTGCCGACATTTTCGATAAACAGAAAATCGAGGTCTGTCGGGATTTCAGGGAAAAGTTTCCCTACCATCTTCGCCTCAAGATGACAGGCTCCTCCGGTGATGATCTGCCAGGCCGGAATGCCTTTGGCCCGGATTCTCTCCGCATCCCGTTCAGTTTCGATGTCTCCTTCGATGACAGCCATTTTGTAATCAGGTTTCAGTTTCTCGGCTATCTTTTCGAGAAGAGTTGTTTTCCCCGCCCCGGGAGAGCTGAGGAGATTGATCGTGAGAATCCCTTTTTCTTCAAGCCTTTTCCGGATTTCTGAAGCGATTTTCTTGTTCGAGCCAAGTAGCTCCTCTAAAACGAGTATTTCTTTTTTCTTCATTTTTCCAGTCGCATAAAATTGGGAGCGGTTCCCAATTTTTCCAGGATACTAAGAAGAGGTTAAGCAAACTCTTGAAGTACTTTTTTCACCTCTTTAACAATCGTTGGCATGGCCTCAGTCATTTCTTCGGTCAAACCTTCTCCGAGATTATACTGATTTTTTGCTTCGACGGCTATTATTTTTATTTTGGAGGGAACCTTGAGACCCAGTTTTTTCCCGAGTTCTAAGGATTGAGGAATGGAGACATAATGGGGAGAGGGACCGGGGATGTGTCTCAAGTCTTTTTTTTCAAGGAGATGGATTTTCCCGGTCAATGGCTTCTCCTTTTTTATGGTGTCGATGATGACCAGATTTTTATAATCAACAATGACTTCCAGTAGGGCAAGCCCTGAGAGTGAGCATTCTTCAAGATCCATATCCTCAGGCCATTTGTCTGCTTTTTCTGGTTTCTCAAAGTCTTCCCTCAGTTTTCGGACAACATGAATACCGACAGCATCGTCTCCGTACAGTTCATTCCCGAGTCCCAAAACAAGAGTTTTCATCAGTTCATAGCTGAAAACCGGATAGCGATAGTACATATTAATAAAATGGGGTGGGATTGTCACGTGTGAATAGGTTAAGAGGTTTTTTGCAAATTGTCTTTTGGGATCAGGTCTCGGTATCTAACATTTCCGGAGTTATTATCTTTGTCAATTTTCTCTGGGGAGTATTTGCGCCGTTCTCTTGTGATTTTTATTATTTCATCAAGAATAGGGAGTGTAGTTCATCTATCTTTCACATTTTGACGCAGGAAGGATGAAGGGCCTTCTTGAATTACGGATAGTAGATCGAAGGCTATGCTGCTGGCTATGAGTATTTCACGTTACTCATCTTCCAACTGGAATAATCTCATCATGAGTATATCGACATGGCCTTTTATTTTATGTGTATTTTTCTGTCTCTCGCGTTAGCGATCACGGGAAAATTCCCCTTTCATGGTAGACGTTTTCAAGCTTCGAAATAGCCACGATCTGGGCTGCTGTGCGCCAGTCGACCTTGTATTTTCTGGCGGTTTCTCGCACTCGCTCGTAGGCATCGATTATCATCTTGTGCAGTTTACGATCTACTTCATCCATTTCCCAGAATTCACTTCGCTTATTCTGGAGCCACTCGAAGTAACTGACGATCACCCCGCCTGAATTGCACAGTATGTCAGGAATCACATCAATCCCTCTGTTTTGTAAGACCTTGTCTCCATCCGGGTCAGTGGGGCCATTGGCGCCTTCAGCAACGAGCTTCACTTTCAGCAGTCGTGCAGTCTCAGCTGTGATCTGATTTTCCAGAGCTGCAGGGATGAATATATCGGCTTTGGCGCTAAAGAAAGCTTCTTTGTCGATTGGCTGAGCTTTCGGATAATCCAAAACAACACCACCATGGTTTTTGACATAGTCAGAAAGGTCATCGGGATCGATTCCTGCACTGTTATGAATCGCTCCGCTCACGTCCTCTACAGCAATAAGCTTCGAACCATTCTTCTTCATCAGCCGTGCTGCCCAGGAGCCCACGTTTCCAAATCCTTGGACCATGTATTTGGCGCCCTTTAAATTGAACCCGTTATCATTCGCCCATTTTTCGATGAGGAAAACTATACCTTGTCCTGTGGCCTTGTTGCGCCCCTGGCTACCTCCTGATTCGATGGGTTTGCCGGTGACGACATGAAGGCAGCGATTTCTTTCATTTGGTGCGACAGTTGTCATGTAGGTATCCAGAATCCAGGCCATGATCTGGGGATTCGTATTCACATCCGGTGCAGGAATGTCATACTCTGGTCCGATATTGTTTCCCAGAGCAAAAGTAAAGCGGCGGGTGATTTTTTCGATCTCTTCACTTGTGTAATCGGCCGGATTTATTTGAAGCCCGCCCTTTGCTCCACCGAATGGGATATGAGTAATGGCTGACTTCCAAGTCATCCAAGTGGCTAGAGCACGAACTTCATCGATGTCGACTAAAGGATGGAAACGGAGCCCCCCTTTATAGGGTCCGAGCGCATTGTTATGCTGCACGCGGTATCCTGTGAATACTTTGACCTGCCCATCGTCTAACTTCACTGGAAAGTGAACGATGATCTCGTTCATTGTCGCAGCCAGAATCTGGCAAATATCTCTGTCGGAGTGTACTATGTTAGCTGCCTTTTCGAGCTGCTGGATAACGTTTTCGTAGAGACTGCTTTTTTTGGCCAAGGTTTTATAATCCTTGCAATGCCAGACGCCTCCTGCTGGTTTTGGAAGGGCACAGGTTTCACGAAGCACACAATGTTTGCACAAACCCTTAAGTTCGCCAATTCTTTCCAGCCCGGGTCTGCCGTGTTCAAAGTACAGTGTTTTCCATTCTCTGCTTCTTGAAACAGGAGTGATCCTTTCAACCTTTATTACCTTACTGTCTGAATCTTTCATTTTGGCCTCCTTTCTCAGAATAAAGAGTTGCAATTTCAGTGCCATTTATCTGGTTTTGAATAAAGAGGCCTCTTTTTTTATAAGAGGATAGATTTAATTGCTTAATCTATTGAAAAGAAAGAAATTAGAAGGATTGATATTTTTAGGAATAATGTGGAGGCCCTGTCAAATATTGACTAGAAATGAATAATGAGCGGGGAGGTTTGAACCGCTGGAGAGAATCTCTCCAGTTAAGAAGTGGCTGGAATGTCTATCATTTTTTTATTTTTTTTAATTTTTCTCTTAAAGTTTTCCGGTCTATTCTAAGTATCTCAGCTGCCTTTGTCTTATTTCCGTTCACACTGGCTACTACACTGAGGATGTGTTCTGCCTCTACCGCAGCCAGAGTTCGCTGGGGGCCGATTCCTCGAAGAGCTGAGAAACGCATTAACGAAGGGAGGTCTGGAACATCTATAGTATTGCCTTCGTTCATGATTACCAGACGCTGGATGATATTCTCCAATTCTCTCACGTTTCCCGGCCAATAATAATCCTTCAAGACCTGATACACGCTATCGGAAAATTTCGGTTGAGGTTTTTCATATTCTTTAGCAAACTTTAAGCCAAAATGCTGGGCTAAAGCCAATACATCATCTTCTCTTTCCCGCAAAGGAGGGATGTCTATCGAGATCACATTAAGGCGATAATAGAGATCTTCCCGGAAAACTCCTTTCTCTATCGAATTGAGTAAATCTTTGTTGGTTGCCGCAATAATTCTCACATCCACTTTCTGTGAACGTCTGGAGCCTACCATAAAAACCTCTTTATCCTGAAGGACACGGAGGAGCTTAACTTGCATGGAGAGACTTGTCTCACTGATTTCGTCGAGGAAAATCGAGCCTCCTTCGGCAGTTTGAAAAAAACCAGCCCGAGTCTCAATCGCACCCGTGAAAGCTCCTTTGACATATCCAAACAGCTCGCTTTCGAGTAATGTTTCAGGGATACCTCCGCAGTTTATGGGAACAAACGGAGCTGAAGCGCGGGGACTGTTGTAGTGAATAGCCCTGGCTACAAGTTCTTTGCCAGTCCCGCTTTCTCCTGTTATGAGGATGGTTGCCGAGCTTGATGCGGCTTTTTTAATCGCAGTCAGTACTTTATGCATTGCCTTCGATTCACCGATGAGACCATGTGGAGTCGAAGGGAGTTTTTGAGTCCGGGTTTGGGCAGCCCTTCGCGTGTATAATTTATTGAGTACTCGTTTAACGGCAGATAAAAGCTCCTCATCAGTAAATGGCTTAGGCAGATATTCTTCGGCTCCGGTTTTAACGGCTTCGACTGCCCCTTCAATCGAAGGGTATCCAGTGATCATCATTACTTCCGTATTTTTGAAATTTTCCTGGATGTGTCGGACTAGACTTAAACCATCCACTTCGGGCATCTTAAGGTCTGTGATGACTAAGTCTATGGGAGTTGATTCGAGAATCTTGATGGCTTCAATCGCTCCGGTCGATGTAAAGACTTTGTATCCTTTAGATGTTAGGTTTCTCTCTAAGACTTCCAGCGTGTCCCGGGAATCATCCACGACAAGGATATGTTCTTCCTTACTCGAATTTACCATTCTTACTCCTCTCCTTCTTGTCTTGTGGCCTTCTAACAGGAAGCTTGATCTCGAAGGTTGAACCAGACCCCTCTTTGCTTTCAACATGGATGGTACCTCCATGGGAGGTCACGATTCCGTGGACCACAGGTAAACCCAGCCCTGTTCCTTGCCCCACATTTTTTGTGGTGAAGAATGGAAGGAATATCTTCTTCAGGGCTTTATTGCCCATGCCAATCCCTGTGTCTTTTATAGTGAGTTTGACATGGTCATCTGAGGCTTCTGTTTTTACTGTGAGTTTGCCTCCATTCGGCATTGCCTGTATGGCGTTGACGACAAGATTGACTAAAACTTGGGTTAGCTGAGCAGGATCGGCAGTGATCTCTGGGATGCCCTGAGAGAGCAGGCGAACGACTTTTATGCCTTCTTTTTCGCATCTGGATTCAAGAAAATAAAGGCCCTCTTCAATAATTTGATTCAGTTTGACTCGTGTTTTTTGAGGAGGCATTTGTCGAGCAAACAGCATGAGTTTTTTAACGACTTCCCGCGCATGCAGAGAGGCTTTCATTATTTTTTCAATATCTTCCTTCACCTGGTTAGATAGTCTTGGCTGCTTCTGGGCAAGCTGGGCAAATCCAAGAATGCTCCCTAAAGGCTCGTTCAATTCGTGAGCCACTCCAGCGGCCAGTTGACCGATAGTGGCTAAGCGGTCAGCATGCCGGAGTTGTTCCTGGAGCTGCGTTTTATCCTCCTCGGTCTGTTTTCGCTCGATGATGAGCGCCACTTCTCTGGCAATTGTATCAATTAAACTGCGTTCTTCCCTCAAAAAAGGCCCTTCATCTAATTCCGGCTTTTTCTCTCTGTAGATGACCTCGACAACCCCACGATGTTCACCGCCTACGACAATATCTGCTGACTGCTTTTGCCCTTTTTCTCGAAAAAAAGGCGTGGAGTATGATTTTCCATCAACTACAATCCTCGCAGAAGCAATAGACGTGTATAGCCACGCAGGAGGAAGGAGCTCCACGATTCCCTGGAGAATTTCTTGAATCGAGACTTCTGGCCGTTCCACCAGCTTGGCAATGCCATAAAGGCAAGTTAATTCCTTGACCCGTTCTCTCACTTCTACCTGAGCCCTTCGGTGTGTCAGCGCTATCCCAAGGGTCTGGACGATGCCTTCGTAGAACTCGACATCTTTTTCTGTAAAGAAGCCTGGGCGTGAGCTCTTCAATTGCAAAAGCCCGATGTTCTCATTGGCTACAGAGATCGGAATCAAAGCAAGCGATCTGTAATTTCCATCTACGGCTAGTTTGCCAGCCCGGGATCCACTTTCCTTTTTTGATTGTAAAGTAGGTGATTTTTCTGTATCGGCTGTCCAGCAACTTCCATTTTTTGTGAAGAATGGTAGATCAGGATCATAGTGGCCGAGTAAGATGTCGATGCACAGTTGTTCAAGGGGCGTGCTTTTCTGTGTGTCCGGTATAGTTTTGCCATTCTCATTTTGCAGAGCAGGCATGATCTCAAGATGGAAGAGCTGTTTACGGGAGCGAGTAACCTCACTCCGGTAGTATTTGCCGCGCTCCTTCAGCCACAATCCTGCAGAATTGCATCCTGAGAATTCTAAAAGAATTATCGAGGCTTCATGCAAGAAGTCAATCCTTAAAAGACCACGCAAAGCAAGTAACATTATTTTGTGTGACAGAATCCGAAAATCTTCAAAGGAATCCCGGCTTTGATTTTGAGGTTTAATTCTGTCTGACTTTTTCTTTTTCATCTCTACTCTTTTTTTAAAGCTTTTTAGTAAGTGGGCTGCAGCTTTTGATTATTAGAAGAATTTAAAGCGTTAAGTGTGTTGTGTTCGGTTAGTCTCCTGAAACATTTAACAGCCTTTATTCATCCTAGATGTCAGTCCACAAATAGCTTTTTTCAATTTTACTACAATTCTTAACCGATAGATATTTTGCATCTCACTTTCTGCGTTGGATCTACGAGAATGAATGATCTCTACTGCTCAATGCTGTTTCTTCTTTGCCAAGAGCTCCACTATGAGGCACAAACTAACAAAAACAAGAACCAATGCGGCTGTCAATTTTTGCCTCCTCTTTTGATTTATGAAATAAGCCCTCTCTCTGAGTTCGCCTCTAAAAAGATTTCTTTTTCACAGTGAAATGATGAGTTCATGAATTCCTTCCGGTCTGTTCATTTCGGCTTTTCAGTTTGGGCAGTAAAACCGTGAAAGTGCTTCCTTTTCCCAATTCACTCGAGACTTGAATGGAGCCTCCATGAGCATCCACTATTTTTTTGGCTATAGAGAGGCCCAATCCGGTTCCTTTAATCTTCTGGCCTTCAGCTCTTTTGACCCGGAAGAACTGGTCAAAGAGGAAAGGCAGATGTTCCTTGGCGATCCCGATTCCGGTATCCTGGACTTCAACGGCGATATAATCCGCGTTTTCTTTGATGTTGACAGTTACGTTTCCTTTGGGCTTGTTGTAGCGTATGGCGTTGGTGATAAGGTTAGAAAAAACCTGCTCCAGAGTGTCTTCGTCACCCTGGACAAGGTCGTTTTTGCAGCCGGAGCCGAGTTCCAGGGAGATTTTTTCTTTTTGAGTCAAAGGCTGCAGGTTTTCGATGACTTTCTTGATGATCTTTTTGGCTGAAATGGGTTTGAGATTATCCACGATTTGGCCGCTGTCTAACCTGGCGACATCCAGCCAGTCAGTGATCAAATTTAAAAGACTTTCCAGACGGGCCTTCGATTTCAGGATTATTTCTTTTTGCTTTTCAGGGACGTCCCCTGCCATTCCGCCCAGGATCACTTCGTAATACTGCATGATCGCCACCAATGGACTTCGGAGTTGGTGAGAGACCATGGTGATGAAGTTTTCCTCCATCAATTTTTTCTCTTGCCGGAGGATTTCTGCCTCCAGAATGAGCTTTCGTCTCTCCAGCCCGCGCCGGATGATGATACGCAGCTGATCTGGCGAAAAAGGCTTGGGGAGGAAGTCGTAGGCGCCGATCTTCATGGCTTCCACAGCTGACTCTACGGTTGCGTATCCTGTGATGACTACAGTGATGATATTCGGGTCTATTTCCCTGATTTTTTCCAGGACTTCCATTCCACTGATGCCAGGCATTTTTAAGTCAACAAGCACGAGATAAGGCTTGATTTTCTTTATTTTCTCCAGACCTATGGACCCGTCTTCAGCTGTTTCAGTCTGGAATCCATCTTTAGCCAAGATCTGACTGCAGGAGTCCCGCATAGACTCCTCATCATCAATCACGAGTACAACAGGTTTTTTCGTTAACACAGTCCCTCTCTTTTAAGGCACGAGCGTGCCGATGTGTTCATAGAGAAACGTCTTTCTACCCTCAACCTTTTCTCATTTTGGTGATTATCCGCTTTTTTCAAGAATCCTTCAGCTTTTTGTTCCTTTTTCTTCGCCTTCATATTTGAGCAATTTATCGATGCGAGCAAGAAGATCATCGGATTTAACGGGTTTGTCGATGTAGTCGTCCGGTCCGACCATACCTTGCTCATATCCTTTGAATTGGAACCGTGAACCTGTAATTTCTTTGACGGCGGAAACAAAGATAATCGGAGTCTTGTTAAAGTCTTTGTATTCATCGGATGTTTTGATGGCATGGCACAGAGAGAACCCATCAAACAGACTGTCCATCATGATATCGAGAAGAATAAGGTCCGGCTTCTCAGAAAATATTTTCTCCTTCCCTTGATCAGGATTTGCAGCCGTCACGACATCATAGAGAGCTGATTCGAGGATCGTGGTGACAGCATCATTGAAATCGGGATCATCATCGATGACTAGAATTTTTGCCTTTTTTTCCATTTTTTCCTCCTTTATTTAAAAAGGCATTATGGATTGCCAGTTTTAATTCTTCCTTTCCGAAAGATTTGATGAAGTAAAAAAAGATATCCTGTTCCCTGACTTTTGCTTCAAGTCTTTTTGTGTTTTTTTTCGTGGTCATGATAATTTTTATTTTTGGGTCTATATTTTTTATGATGGATACGGCTTCATAGCCTTTCATTTCTGGGAGATTCACATCCATGATCAAGCAGTCATAACCACTTGCGGATATTTTTTTAATGGCATCCGGAAGACCCTTTCCTGTTTCAACATGGAAATTTTCGCCTCGTAAAAAAGCAGCCATGACTGTCCTTTCCGTGCAGTTCGGGTCGATGATCAGGATTCTTTTTTCCATCTCGTTCATTAACTGATTCCTCATTACATACTAATGCAATTCGTGTGCCATATTTCGTAATATGAACATCTGCACAACCTAGTTTATAAGTTATTGATAGAATTAAAGATATAAAGAAGAGGCCCAAGGCTTTTTCTTTTTTCAAAAAAAGAGTGAAAGTACAAATGGGGAATTATTCCTCACCTTTGGTGCAAAACACTCTACCGTTTTAACATCGTCACTTCTACACGTTGGAAGTTTCCGGAGGAGCCAGTTTTAGCTTGGAAGGAAGAAAGGACAAACGCAAAGGATTGTGAAGGGATGGTGTTTTATTACTCAGGCCAATGCGAGGAGTGCAGGATTCTTTCTTGGAAACGGAATCGTCCAGCGGTGAAAACTAGAAGTAGGGGTAAAGGAGGGGATTAATGACTGAATTTCTTAATCCCGAATTTCACCATGCTGGACGATTTATATGGAGGAATGCTCCGTTTTAACACTTCGAGGGCTGAAGGAAGCAGCCATCTCGCTTCGGGCTTCACAGAACTATCCTCTTTATGACTCAGTTCGTGATCTGTCTGACCACTTTATTCAAGGCTTGACGAACAGGCTTTGAAATTTTGCGTCCTTTTTCAATCGTTTGGGGTTGGATGCCGAGAATATAAGAATTCTTTAAATGGTCATAGCTGATTTGGCAAGAGAGGAAGGGCAGCAACCGATGGCTGAGTACAGTGTTGGTCAGAATGGTGTGAAACGGAAGAAGAGTTACTTTTCCGGGTTTCTCCTTGAAATCCACTGCATCGAGGAACACCAGAGGACGATCCAGACCATTTTTCCACGGGCAATCCTGTTCGGCGAGTTCCG
>JGI24422J19971_10000847_pt1 | contig 17787 bp, 15 predicted proteins | sample DeeMarSWOR152_54_FD_19971 | JGI IMG/M metagenome (IMG submission 19971) | reverse complement strand
CGACATTATCGGCTTGCAGGGTCTCGAACGCATGACCCTCCTCGGCTTCTCTCTTTTCATCCCCGGTGATCATGACCTCGCTCATCACCGCTGCCCCAGCGCTGGTGCCGCCGATCACGGCTCCCTCTGTGTAGAGTTGAAGGAGCTTTTTATGAACGGGCGTATCGATGAGAACAGCGGTCAACCGAGACTGAACCCCGCCGGAAAAAAACACTCCTCCGGCATCATTCAGGACGGCAGCGCTTTCTTCCTTCAGAGCCTGCTCCCTGGTCAGAATATGACATTCCACATTTTCTGCTCCGAGCTGCCTGAGCTGCTCTGCCTGCTCGGGACCGACCTCGGCAGGGACACTGCTGGCCATGGGAAAGACAATGATCTTCCCGCTGTTGAATCTTTTGGACAGCTCGACAAATCTTTTCATCATGCTCTCCGACCGGGAGCCCCCGCCTATGACGAAAAGATAGCCTTTCGTGCTGGATAGAGCTGGAGAAGAAACTGACAAAAAAAGACTGACGATAAAAGCGAATAATTTCTTCATTTTTCTCTATTTCTCCTTGGATGAGCCTCGATACGATTATCTCAGAGCAACAGCCAATTATTTTCTAAAAAGAGTTCAAATTATAATATCTTCGCCTTTCAATAACAAACAAAAACAAATTGTTTTGCTTCGACACCATACTTTCCCTATAATAAGGCCACATAAGGGTGAACGATGGATAATAATCCCGTGACAAAAAAGAACACTTCCAAGCCTAAAACCAAATTTCCAACTTTCATAAAACTCTGGAACAGCATCGGAATACAAGAGAGATTGAGACAGATCAAACACGGCGGAATAAAAGCCATCCCCTCCCACTGGTGGGTCGTTCTTGTCTCGTGTGCAGTGGTCGGTGTTGCGTTTCCCCTGANAGGCCAGTTGACAACTCCCCTGCATATCCTNACCCATGAATTCACCCAGCTGTACGCCCTAATGACCGGCATTGGGCTATTTTTTCTGGCCCGATGGACAGCAAAAAAGGTGNTCAAGAGATACCGAGGCCTATCGCCCGTCGAGCATATGCGCGGAGCATTGCAGGTGATGATGACTGGAATCGCGGTCATGGGCCTGCTCACACTCGGAGTGATGTACATCGCCAACGTTGTTTCCTGGGGCTGTTTATTCCACAGGGGAGTCCCCTTTTTTTTGGTCACCTGGCTCCCGGTGGCAGCCTGGGCTGGAGTCGGAGGCATTCTGGTCGGCATGCGCGGCTGGGGCTGGCTCAAGTCCACGGGGCTGGTATTGCTGATCATTCTCTTATCTTTGGCCCAGGACCTTACGCAGTTCATTAAAGGTGCGCGCGGCGTCAATTTCATCGTCGGCGATCCCCTGGCATTTGACCAGCGTGTCGGGATGGATATTCCGGAGATTCATTTCTACCAGCGCATGTTCATAGTCCTTCTCGCTTACTGCCTCTGGCATTTGGGATTGTGGCGCTTCGGTCGAAAATGGCTCGGCGGAGATGAAAATTACCAGAAAGAACTGCAGCATTTCCGTCGCAAGGCTCTCCTCGCCAGTGTTTTTGTTTTAGCCTCAGCGATATTTTTAGGCAGTTACATCGGATTGGGCTGGGGCCGTGCTGCTCTTCGCAGCGAGCTTCCGGAAATCCACAGAACAGAGCACTTCAAGTTTTTCTATGCTCCGGGAGGATACGCGGAGGATAGCATCAGGGCCATCGCCAGCGATGCGGAATGGTACTGGCAACGCTTGTCCTCTCATTGGAACACATCCCCCAAGAAACCTGTGGACGTCTACCTTTTTGAGAACTACAGCCATTTGAAACGTCTAACAGGAATTGGTTCAGCTCACGCCTCGATCAATATGATCTGTATCGTCTATTCCACGGCAACTCTCAATACCTTCTATCATGAACTGGTGCACGCTCTCCATCAGGCTGGCTTCCACCCAAAGTTCACCGTGTGGTTTAACCGCGGAATCGTGGAAGGACTGGCCCAGGCTTACCAAGAGGAGTTAGTCTGGCTCCCTGAAGCACACAGGTATCATGCAGGTGCCTTGAAATCAGGCAAGCTCCCGTCAGCCGTTGACTTCATGTCAACGTTAGGATTCTGGAAGGTAGAAGAGACGATCGCCTATGACTCGGCTGCTTCCTTTATAGGCTTCCTGATTTACACCTATGGAATGGACAAATTCCGGGAATTCCAGAAAAGCCCGGATTACGAGCGTGTGTTCGGAAAAGATATCTCTCAGTTAGATATCGAGTGGAAACAATTTCTCGAGAATTTGGAGGTGGATGTCGAGACCAGGGTGCGTGCCGGTAATTATTTCGAGGCCGCATATTGGGGAGCCTACAGCAAAGAATGCTGCCCCAAATTGGGAGAGCGGAATCCTGATATAGAAAAGAGAGCCCGGCGGCTCTGGACTCGAAGGCACTACGATAAAGCCTATGGCCTTTATAAAAACCTGTTTGAGACAAGCAATGAGGTTCGATGGGGCTATCAGGCCGCTCTGTGTTTGCAAAACTTGAATCATCCCGAAAAAGCCCTGGTGCTGCTGAATGGCCTGGCCAACAGGGAGGACCTCGCAGAATTTGAACACATTAAGATCCTCAAAGCGCGCGCCACCATCCTGATGGAACTGAAGGACTGGCCTGCACTCTTTGCCACGTTTGAAGAACTCGCCTCCTTTGATGACGGAGAGCCGAGTGAAGACCAGCAAATTGTGGAGTCACTGCTCCGCCAGCCTGATATTCGCACAGCTGTCTCGGAAGCCTTGTCCATAGAAGACACAATAGAAAGGCAGCGTCTGTTAGAAAACTTAGCCAAAGCTTATCCTGAGATCTACGAGGTGCAGTATCTCTATGTAACCCGAGCGTTTACTTCTTTATACGTCCGGAGAGGCGGAATCCCTATTCCACGTGGACAGGAATCTCAGCTCCACAGTCTCCTGAACCATATTGAAAAAGTACCCAAGGCAGTAGACATGTATATCAATAGACTGTTGAATTTTGCAGAGGCAGCCATCCAAGCACGCAATTTTACGCTGGCTGAGGCCATCAAGGATATCCTTCTGCGTCACAGTCATGATCCTGTCCACAGATTTCGAGCGGAAAAACTGAAGGAACAGATAGATTTTGAACGTGAGTATGCAATGTCTCACGGCGAAATGATAAAAATTCAGTGACAATCTCGATCGGTGTGAATAACAATCGCAAGCACATTCAGGGTCATTCATAACAAGCGGGAGGAAACACTGAATCCCATTAAGAAGAAGCCTTTATTTGATAAAAAGGAGATTATTTTTTATTATCGTCTGTACCTTTTGAAAACCAGGAAAATTGACCAAATCATTTCCTTTTAACAACTGTATCTATGCATTTAATACGAACGGCAGCAGACTAGACACAATTCTATTCATACCGTAGCGAATCCACCGGATTGGCTGTTGCGGATTTGAAGGCCTGGAAAGAAACTGTGCTTAGGGCAAGGAATAGAACAAAGAGAGCGGATAGGATGAAAATCCATAAGCCCATGGAAGTCCGGTAGGCGAAATTTTGAAGCCATCGATTCATAACAAAATAGGCAATTGGCCAAGCGACGGCATTACCAATCACTACCCACTTTGTGAATTCCTTGGACAACATCAAGGCGATTCCGGAGACCGAAGCCCCGAGTATCTTCCTGATACCGATCTCTTTTGTTTTCTGTTCCACCACAAACAAGGCCAGCCCAAAAAGCCCCAAACAGGAAATAAAAAGCCCTAAGCAGGAGAATATGCTGAAAATCTTCCGAGCCTTGGCTTCCGACCGGTATTTCATGTCGAATAAATCATCGATAAAATAGAAAGAGTAAGGGATATCCGGGTGGAATTCGAGCCATTTTTGTTTCACCTGAGTGAGAGTCTCTTCCAACCTATCAGTGGTAACAGTCAATGTGAGTGATCCGGTGGGATTGAACCGACCGGTCCCCTTTTCCGGCCCAAATGTCATCAGCAGCGGGCTTATTTCATATTGCAGCCCGGCATAATGAAAATCTTTCACCACTCCGATGATTTCACCCTTGCGGCCATTGCCGACTTCAATCTTCTGTCCAATCGCCTCCTCGGGAGATCTCAGGCCAAAGGCTTTTACCACACTCTCGTTGACAAGAAAAGCGCTATCCCTGTCACTGCCAATCTCTTTTTTAAAAGTGCGGCCGGCAAGTAGTTTAATCTCATATTGAGATATAAAATCAAAATCCACAAACCAGTAATTCATGGGCTGTCCGGTTTCGTCCTCGCGGCCTACAAGAGTGGTGGCCCATCCCGCTGCCCCCCGCCCGGGAACATGAGAGGAGACGGTCCCACCCTTGATCTGGGGAAATTTTAAAAATTCTGCTTTAAATAGTTCAAAATCAAGTTCCCTTAAATAGGCGTTTTTAACCGGCAGCACCAGCTTCTGCTCCTTTGAAAATCCCAGGGAGGCATTTTTCATGAAGTGTATCTGCTGAAAAATGACCATAGTCCCAATCAACAAAAAGGCCGAGACGGCAAATTGGCTCACTACCAGTACTTTCCTTAATGCTGTGCCTTTTTTCCCGATTTTTGCAGAGCTCTTCAGAATGCTGGCCGGTCTGAAGGCGGACAGGAAAAAGGCAGGATAACCCCCGGCTGCAAATCCAACGAAAAATATTATCAGAATCGCTATCACTAGAATCCCGGGCTGAAAAAAAATGTTTATTGTGAATTTTTTCCCGGCAATTTCATTCAGCAGGGGCAGGGTTGCTCCAGCAATCACAAGGGCGGCACAAAACGACAGGAACGACATCAGTATTGACTCACCCAGGAACTGAACGATCAGCTGCTTTCTGCGTGCACCCACTACTTTGCGTATTCCCACCTCATTAGCCCGCGTTGAGAACCGGGCTGTGGTCAGGTTCATGAAGTTGATACAGGCAATAATAAGAATCAAAAATCCTATCGTAGCCGTGACAAAGATAGTGGTGGGATTTCCAGGGGGCTCGGCCTCTCCCGCCAGATGGGAAAAGATGTGGATCCTTTTTACATCCTGCAGAAAATAGGAGTTATCGCCGCTTCTTTCGCTGCCCCTGTAAAGATCTTCCAGGCGTAATATCTGCTTTCTGAAGGCTGCAACATCGATATTGGGCGCAAGTTTGATATAGGTGTAAAAGTTAGTCCAGCCCCAGCTAGATGCCGTGTCGGCATTTTCGATGGTTTTAAAGGAAACCAGCAGGTCGCATTTTAAATGCGTGTTTTCAGGATAATCTTCAAAAACCGAAGTGACCTCAAAGCGGTCTTCGTTGATCTTCAGAATCTTCCCGATCGGACTCTCAGAACCGAAATATTTTTTCGCCATATTTTTTGAGATCGCCAAGGTGTAGGGACGAACAAGCGCCGAAGCAGACTCGCCTTCCAGGAATGTGAACGTCAAGATTTTAAAGATCTCGTTTTCTGCCCAAAAGACGCGGTTCTCATAAAAAATTTTTTGCCCCTGCGTGACCACAGGATAATGAATCCGTTGCAATCGTGCTGCCTGCTCCACCTGGGGAAAATCACGCTTCAGGGTCGGACCTACCGCCGGCCCCACATAGGCAAAATTAACCTCCCAGTTCCCTTTGTAGTGCATGGTGACACGGTAAAGCCGGTCGAGATCTTGGTGATATTTATCATAGCTCTGCTCATCCCGGATAAAAAGCACGATCAGGATGCAGCATGCCATGCCGATAGCCAGCCCAGTTATGTTGATGAGCGAATATGCCTTATATTTTCTGATCTTTCTTATTGTAATCTTCAGGTAGTTTTTTAACATTATGGCCCTCCATTTTAAACTTAAAAGCAGTAAATGTGGCAGAGGTGAAAAAATCTGTGCGATATACCAAATATCCGCTCTCCTACGGCCTTTTTCTGCCATTCTATATCGAAATTCCTCCTCTAAATCTCCGAGGAAATCACTTTTATTTTGAGGAGCCGAAAGCAGACTGATAATCCGTTCGGCCAATCGCAGAGGGTGTGTTCTCTTCATTCGGTGGCTTTATGCTCCGAAACTAAATCTATATATCCTTTCCACATCTTTTGCTGCATTTCAAAAGCTCGACTGAGGGCTGCTTTGCCCTTCTTTGTAAGGTGATAATAGGTCTTGCTTCGACCGCCTCGTTCTGGTGTGGGAAGGCCTTTCAATCTTTCTACAAAGCCTTTATTGGTGAGCTGCTCCAGTATAAAATAGAGCGTCCCGTAGGCAAAGGTTTTACCCGATGTTTCCAGAAGTTTGCGTTTGATGGCCACGCCATAGGCATTATCTTTAAGGCACAAAATGGCCAGCAACAGCATTTCCTCCGATTTAGTCAGTTCTTTCATTTTTTGTCCTTTATTCCAGTTACTTGAATATATTCTAGCTATATAGACCAGTTTCTCGAAAAAAGGTTTCATCTTTTTTAAAAAAAATAATAAGAGAATATTCGCTATCCCCTGAAAGTCCAAGTCCTGTATAAGCCCAGCGAAGCAACTCTCTTCTCATTTTGACTGGAACGTTTTGCTAAACCGTGGTAAAAAGGACTCATATGTGACCCTGGGAGGGCCAGCCATGACCAAAACAAAACACAAATCATCGTTACCTGTTTTCTTCTGCGCTTTTTTTCTATTCTGCCTGACGAATATGCCCCTCCTTTCCGGGATAAAAACCCAGAAAGATGTACTTGACATACCGGGGCTTACGAAACCTGTTGAAATCATCAAGGACCGGTGGGGGATCTCGCATATCTATGCCCGGAATCAAAAGGACCTTTTCTTTGCCCAGGGGTTCAACGTGGCCAAAGACAGGCTTTTCCAGCTGGAGGTCTGGCGGCGACAGGCAACAGGAACACTGGCGGAGATTCTGGGATCCAAGGCGTTGCCCAGGGATATCGGAGCCCGCCTTCTTAAAGCCCGGGTGGATATCAAAGAAGAAATGAACCATTATCACCCGCAGGGTGCGGAGATCATCACCTCCTTTGTCAGGGGAATCAACGCCTATATCGACCTGACCCAAAAGAATCCCGGCCTCCTGCCTCTCGAGTTTCGCCTCCTGGGCCTCAAGCCCGGGCACTGGACTCCGGAAGTGGTGGTCTCCCGTCATAACGGGCTCTTCCGCAACGCCGGCTCTGAAATTTCCATGGCTCGAGCAGTCCTCCTCCTGGGTCCAGAGAGGACAGCTGAACTGCTCCAGCTTGAGCCCAGCGGCGCCTCTCTCCGCGCGGAGCAGGGAGTTGACCTTTCCCTGGTTAACAGAGACATCCTGGAGTTCTACTCTGCCTCCCGGTCACGGGTCAGGTTTGCGCCGGAGGATATCGTTGATCCTTCTTGCGGAACGAATCCTCATTTCCTTTCCCCAGGAAAGATATTTCTTTCTGGAGCAGAGCCGTTCCGCCAGAACATCGCCACCGGGAGCAACAACTGGGTGGTCAGCGGGAAGCTCACCGCCAGCGGGCGGCCGCTTATAGCCAACGATCCTCACCGCAGTCAGCAGATCCCCTCGCTCAGGTACTGGGTCCATCTGGCCGCACCCGGTTGGAACGTGGTCGGCGGCGGGGAGCCTGCCTTGCCGGGCGTCTCCATCGGCCATAATGAGTACGGGGCCTGGGGTCTGACAATATTTGCCATAGACCAGGAGGATATCTACGTCTATGAGACAAACCCGTCCAACCCCAACCAGTATCTCTATCAGGGGAAATGGGAGGAGATGAGCATAGTCCGGGAAGCAATCCGGGTCAAGGGCCGCTCCCCTGTCGATGTCGAGCTCAAATACACCCGCCATGGCCCGGTCCTCCACGAGGACCACAAGAACCACAAGGCCTATGCCCTCCGGGCAGCCTGGCTTGAGATCGGCGGAGCCCCGTACCTGGCCAGCTTGAGAATGGACCAGGCCAAAACATGGCAGGAATTCAGGGAAGCCTGCGCTTATTCCCAGACTCCCTCGGAAAACATGGTCTGGGCCGATGTCCAGGGCAACATCGGGTGGCAGGCTGTGGGAATCACGCCTCTGCGGAAGGGCTGGAACGGTCTTCTTCCCGTTCCCGGAGACGGCCGCTTCGAGTGGACAGGATACCTGCCGATAAAGGAGCTCCCCCATGTCTTGAATCCGGAACAGGGCTTTTTTGCCACCGCTAATCAGTATAACGTGCCCCAAGGCTATCCTCATCTTCTCGGGCTTCAGTGGTCAGATCCCTGCCGGTATCTCCGCATTCAGGAATTTCTCAGCTCTAAGAAAAGACTGACCATGAAGGACATGAAGGACCTCCAGCAGGACTATCTTTCCCTCCCTGCCCGGGCACTGGTGCCGCTTCTCCGTGGCCTCCGCTCGGCTGACGCCAGAGCCCAGAAAGCTCTGGACATGCTTCTGGCCTGGGACTATATCCTGGACAAGGATTCGGTCGAGGCAGCGATATACTCTAGCTGGGTGGATCGTCTCTCGAGAAACGTCTGGGACCTCTACCTTCCCCAGGAAGCACGGAGAGCCTTTCCCTCCCGTTCACTGCGGAAGATGATCGATTTTCTTCTCGCTCCGGATGAGCATTTTGGGTCCGATCCTCTATCCGGCAGGGATGCTCTTCTGGTCAAATGCCTCGAGCAGGGTCTGTCTGACCTCGCGGAGCGCCTGGGACCGGATATGGGGAAATGGCAGTACGGGCAGCCGGATTTCCATCATATCCATATCCGTCACCCGCTCAGCGGTGTGGTTCAGGATGAACTCAGGAAAAAGCTCGATGTCGGACCTCTGCCCAGAGGAGGTAACAGCACCACGGTGAATAACACCTCCGGCGGCTATAACCAGACATCGGGAGCCTCCTTCCGGATCATCGCTGATTTGAGCCGCTGGGATAACTCCCTGGGAACCAACAGTCCCGGACAATCCGGGAATCCCGATGACCCGCATTATGCCGACCTTTTCGAGATGTGGGCCAAAGGTGAGTATTTTCCTGTCTATTTCTCGAGAGCCAAGGTCGAATCCGTTGCAGAGTGCATCATCCTGCTCCAGCCCGGCAAGTAACCGCTGTCTTCCTCTTCCCGCAACCCATCTGCCCGCTTTTTCTTCATCTCATCCCCTCCAATACCCGAAGCGGATAGACTCATTTCGCTGGCATCGGCTCTTTCTTTCTCCAGGATGAGGAGTTAAAATACACCCAACTGAAATAAGGAGCCAGGCCTTGATAGACAACGAAAAGATTATTCAGGACTTAAACACGCATCACTGGATGCCGCAAAAAGAAAAGACCGGCATTCTCCTCATCGACCTTCAGGAATATTTCCGGGGAATCATCGACCCTATCCTGGACAACCTCAACAGAATAATCCAGGCGGCTCGCCAAGCAGGAGTGCCGCTCTTTTTCACCCAGCACGGCCATGAATCTGCTGAGGAATCGGGCATTCTCGGGCAGTGGTGGTCGGACCTGATCATCAAAGGGAGTGATGACGCCTCCTTTCTCCCGGAACTGGAGGTGAGAGAGGACGACACTGTCATCCCCAAGGCAACCTACAGCGCTTTTTATGACACAGAGCTGGAGACAAAGCTGAAAGAACAGGGAATCGAGGACGTTGTTGTCGGAGGAGTGATGACCAATCTCTGCTGCGAGACTACGGCCAGAGAAGCTTTCGTCAGGAATTACAGGGTGTTCTTTCTTGCCGACGGGACATCAACGGTCAGCAAGGATTTTCATCTGGCAACTCTCAAGAATCTCTCCTACGGGTTTGCCACGCTTCTGACCTGTGACCGCCTGCTCAAAAGCCTCAAGGCTTGAGAATCCACCGCAGGAGCAAACACCTCAAACCTGATTTCAATGAATTCGGTTCCGGGAGCAGACCCCGATCGGAATGTCCCAGAAAAAAAGAGGATCTTAATTATCTTCCAATATTTTTTTCTTATTATTTTTTCCAGGATAATTTTTTTCCGAATCTCAAAGCCACATTCACCAGGCTGATGAGCACAGGAACTTCAATAAGATTCGTGCTTACGTCTCCCCATAGAAAAGACTACTTCGTCTCTTCCTGGATCCAGGTCTTGATCTCCATGACTGAGGGGATGCGGCCCTGGGCTTTGACTTTGCCGTTGATGACCAGCCCTGGAGTGGAAAACACACCGTAGGAAGAGATCTCTTTGATATCCTTGACCTTCTGAACATCAGCGGCCACGTCGAGCTCTGCCAGGGCGTTGAAGGTCCTCTTCAGCACCTCCTCACAGCGGGAGCATCCCATTCCCAGAATCTTGACTTCCATTTCTCCTCCTTTTCCTAACTCAAAAGATTCCCGTAGATAAGGCCGGTCGCCGTGGCCATCACCACCACCAACCCGATATAGACCAGAGTCTTTTTGGTGCCGATGATGCTGCGGATGACCAGCATGTTGGGAAGAGAGAGAGCCGGCCCGGCNAAAAGAAGGGCCAGCGCCGGTCCTGGTCCCATTCCCGAACCGATCAAGCTCTGCAGGATGGGGACTTCAGTCAGNGTGGCAAAGTACATCAGGGCGCCGGCGACCGAGGCAAAAAGAGTGGCGCCCAGAGAATTGTTCCCGACCAGACCGGCCACCCAGCGCGAGGGGATGATCCCTTCCTGTCCCGGTCTCCCGAGTAAAAAGCCCGAGATCAGGACTCCTGCAAAAAGAAGGGGAAGGATCTGTCTGGCAAAAAACCAGGTCGAATCCATCCATTCCCGGCGTTCCTCTCTCTTGAACCACCTCCAGATCATCCAGGCTAAAACCGCCAGGAACCCCCCTCCTATGAACCATTTTGCTTGGTAAATGATCTGCCACAAACGGAATGAACTATCGGCGCTTCCCCAGTTGATGAAAACCAGGAATCCGATCATAGAGGCAAAATAAAGGGCGGTCTTCCACAGCGGCCTCTGCCTCTCATCCCTTTCAGCTTGATCAAACACCGGGTCAGCCAGCCTCCCCTTCTCCTCCCTGCGGAAGATCAGGTGCATCAGCAGCCCGATAACCACAGCAAACACCACGGCTCCCACAGCCCGGGCCAGACCAAGCCTGTAACCCAGGACCTTGGCAGTCAGGATGATCGCCAGGATGTTGATCGCCGGCCCGGAATAGAGGAAAGCTGTAGCCGGCCCGATTCCCGCTCCCCGGGTGTAGATTCCGGAAAAAAGAGGAAGAACCGTGCAGGAGCAGACAGCCAGGATCGTCCCGGAAACAGAAGCCACTCCGTAAGAAAGGACTTTTTTGGCTTGAGCGCCGAGATATTTGATGACCGCGTCCTTGCTGATAAAGACAGAGATGGCTCCGGCGATGAAAAAGGCGGGGACAAGACAGAGGAGGACATGGTCACGGGCATACTCCTTGAGAAGGGCAAAGCCCTCGATAAGGCCGTTCTGGAACCGGGCGTTCTCTACGGGCAGCCAGAATGCTGCCAGAAAAACGGCTATCAGGATCAGCAGTATCTTCCAGTCTTTCATCGTTGCCAGACTTCCCTTAATCCGATGGCTTGATGGATAATCCGCACAATTCCATTCTGTCGGCCGCAATCGTTTTTTCTTTATCGGCTAAAACCTCCAGGGCATCCCCGAGCGACCGTCTGAGGAATCCCAGCATCTCACTGGCTTCAGGAGTTCGGGCCTCTTTGGGAAGGGAATAATTGACCCACTTCCCTTCTTTTCGGTCTTCGATGAGCTCGGCATCGTGAAGAAGGCTGAGATGCTTGGAAACGGTTGAGGGAGCCAGGTTCAAGACGGCAGTTATCTCGCAGACACACATCGCCTTGACTTCCAGCATCTTCATGATGCGCAGCCTGTTCTTATCGCTCAAGGCTTTAAATATCTTTAAAAGCTGCCTCATGGTTCACTCCCTTATTATTACATTTCGCCAATTAACGAATTATTATAGCGCAAAAATCATCCTTTATCAATAGAAAATTAATTGGGCCCTTTAATCCATCTTGAACAGATAGGCTTTATCGAACTGGGGAAAAATGAGCGTGTTCCCTATCTTTTGCAGGGTTTCCAGAGAGCCTTTGTAGATGTAGGTCTTGATAGGGAAGGATCCCTCCCCGCCGGGCGGAAGTTCGAATGACCAGGAATGGCATTCCAGCTCTCCAAAGGCGAGCGGGCTCTTCTCCAGATGGCTGTAGAGCTGGATGGCATCTCCGTTGGTCTCCTGTTCCTCTTTCGGCCTGTCCGCATACCGCCCTTCAGGCCGAACAGGAAAAATCATGAAAACCATATAATGATCGCCGCTTTTTGCCCTGGAGAGATAGCAGATCGCTCCCTTGGCTGACTGGGGACGAATCCCGACCTTATAGCGCTGGCTGCCGTGGATAAAGTAGGAGAAAGAACCGGGATTGGCCTTCACGAATTCTTCAGGAATAGGCTCAAAATAATTGGTCCTCCAGGCCTCCTTCTGAACATCATGCACGGGAACGATCATCGTCCCTTTGGGGGGGATCTGGACCAGGCACCAGAGGTCCTGTATCCGGTCAAGGGTCTTTCCGGAATTGTTCTTCAGCTTGTGGACGAAATCTAGCCCCAGGTAATCGTATTTCAATCCTTTAAATCCAGGATCATCGAGAAGCGGATCTTCCTCGAGTCTCACCTCCCTGGTCAGGGTCAAATCATATTTTTCCTGGCCGTCGTTGGAGGTGGTCTGGAAGGTGTTGGCCAGAGACAGGAATTCATTCTCTCTGTAAGACATGACCGTGTAGTCTCCCGGGTCCAGCATCGAAAAATCCCTGTTTCCTTTCCAGTCAGGCCTGAAGATGAAGCCTTTGGCCCCACCCTCGGGTGCTACCCAGGAACGCTGCCCGCCCTGGCCTGCCAAGACATCAGGATGGGTCCAGAACAAGTTCTCCCCGCCCACCGAGACCGCAAGAATCCTCGACCCGAATTTGGGGACGACGAGGAATCGATTGTGTTGTTCATTGGTGAAGACGTAATGTTCAATATTATTGCCCTTCAGGGCAGATATCATGGAATCCATAGCTTTCTCCTCTGAGGCGCATCCTGTTATCAATAGCAGGAATATCCCGGCCCCGGCTAAAACCGCGAGAAAAAAAGACAATGCTCCTCTCATCTTCTTACCCCCTATTTCACCTGCGGGTTGAATATCTTGACCGACTCATCATTGAGCAGGATGATGATGGAGTAGACGCCCAACGCTGTTCCCAGAGGAAACCAGACCAGATTAAAGAAAGAAACGACTAAAGCCAGGATCCGGCCCCATTCTTTCCTCTTGATTAGTCCTATGCCTCCGATGATCTCGGGAATGGAAAAAAAGGCGATGATCCCGGCTCCCCAGGTCCCGACGATCCTTAAGATCTGAGATGCCTGCCAGTCAATATCAGGAATAAAAGAAATACCGTAGAAAAACCAGAAGACAAGGAAGGCGAAAAGGATTCCCAAAGCTCCCGAGACAATCCACAAGACGGAAATGACATCAATATGCTTGTTCATTCATCCCTCCTCGACCTTATTCGTAGACAACCGCTGTCCCGTTGGCACTCACCATCAGCATCCCGCCAGCCTGGCCGACGCTGATGGTCTCATAATCCAGGTCGACACCGATAACGGCATTGCCGCCCATGGACTCTGCCTGCTCTTTCATCTCTGCGATGGCAATTTCTTTGGCCTGGCGGAGCTCTTTCTCGTAGGCCGCTGACCTGCCGCCGACGATGTCCCTGATGCCCGCAAAGAAATCCTTGAAGATATTCGCACCCAGGATAGCTTCACCGGAAACAAGGCCAAGGTATTTGACGACCTTCTTTCCCTCTATGCTTGGAGTAGTGACGATTAACATGGGTCCTCCTTTTTGAAGAATTGGTTAAGGCACATATCCCAATTATTCATACGATATATATGCCCTTTCGTTCCTGCGATTCCGTCATAGAGTATACGATTTTTTTATAAAGGGAATCAATTCTATAATCTTTTCCGCCCAAGCGAACCTGGATGTATGAGGACTCCCGGGATAAGGAATGGACTATAAGCCCAAATCTCTAGAACAATTCACTCAGAGCAGCCGGATTTCTAAAGAAAAACTAACTTGAGGATGAGATAGATCGCAACCGTGAACAGGCCGGCAGCGGGGAGGGATAGTAGCCAGGCCGAAATGATTTTCTTGATCACGTCCAGGTTGATGGCAGAAATCCCCCGGGCCAGTCCGACGCCTATGATGTTACCCACGGCCACGTGGGTGGTGGACACGGGCATTCCGAGGCGCGAGCAGAGGAGAACAGTGGTAGCTGTTCCGAATTCAGCCGAAAAGCCTCGGGTTGGCGTGATCGAAGTGATCCGTTCACCAACAGTTTCCATAACGCGGTGGCCCCACATGTACACTCCGAAGGCAAGGCCTGCTCCTCCAAGAGCCAGTAATTCAATCGGGACCGCAACTGCTATTTCCACTTTCTGAGTCTGAAGCACAGCCCAAATGGCTGCTACGGGGCCGATAGCATTGGCCACGTCGTTCGCTCCATGAGAAAATGCCTGAAAGCTGGCTGACAAAACCTGAAGCGGATTGGCCATCTTCTCAACCTGATAATAAGGGTCTTCCTTTCTCTCTTTGTATAGTTGAAGAAGAAACTTCCCGATGAAATATCCTGCAACACCAATGGCCAGAGATATGAACAGGGCTTCAAGAAAAGGGAGGTCTAGATGAAGATTTTTCAATCCCTTAAAGATCACAGAAAGAGAGAGTATAAAGAGAACGATCCCGATAAAAAATGGACCGATTTTTCGTGTTTGGTCAATAGGATCTTCTGAACTCAAGATTGATTTTTTAATGATGGAAAAGATAGTGAAGGCAATGATACCTCCAAATACAGGAGAAATGACCCAGCTTAACACCACGTAGAGAACCACTTTCCACTTGATCCCGGCAAATCCCACGCTGACCAACCCGAAGCCTACCACTCCCCCGATTATGGAATGAGTGGTCGAAACAGGAAGCTTGAAATAGGTAGCGATATTGACCCAGAGAGCGGATCCCAAAATAGCAGCCAGCATTCCAAAGACAAAAAGAGTTGGCCTGTCACTGAACTGGATGGGATCGACAAGGTCCTTTCGGATGGTGTTGGCCACATGGCTTCCAACCAAAATGGCTCCCGTAATATCGCAAATTCCTGCGACTAGCACGGCTTTTTTGATGGTCAATGCCTTAGAGGCCACAGAAGTGGCCATCGAGTTAGCCACATCATTGGCTCCGATATTGACCGCACTGTAAAATGCTACTAATAAAGAAATAACAAGGATCAGGGTAAAAAGATTAATATCCATACGGATTCGCTATTCTCGGCTCAGAATCCTAATTTCCGCCATACTCCATAATCATTCCAAGAAAAAGAATAAATAATGAAGCCGTTAGCTGATAGTACTCAGCTGCCATGGAGCATCATTCTCATCCGGTCACCCGCGTTCTCGGCATGGTTGGCTAATGTTCCGAGTTCGCCAAAAATGTGCATCCACATCATCACAGAGACAGGGTCCAATTTTTTCTCGATGGAAAACATTTTTTTCACAGCTTCCATTTGAGCTTTATCGGCTTCCCACTCTTTCAACTTCAGCTCCTCGATCAGGTCCATGACTTTGTGGGCCTCAACTCCTGCGAATGATGTCTCGGCCAGGATTTTGATCTCACTGGAAACAGTCATCGCCACTTCATATGTTTCGAGAACCCTATCCACGAATGTACTCAGTTCGTCTTTGATCTCGTCTGGCACCCTAGTCTTCCTCATCGTTAACAAAACAGCCAGATCCTCGGCAGAATCAGCAATGTTATCCTGTTCCTTCAGGAAGCTCAAAAGGTCCCCTCTGGCTACAGGTAAAAGGATGCTTTTGGGCAGGTTGTTCCGAATGTCCTTCTTCACCACATCCGCATCGTGCTCTGCCTTGAATATTTTATTGGCAACCTCTTTGACCTCTTTGTTCTCTCCTTTGATAAAAGCATTCATTAAAGGCCTGACTAGGTCCACGCATTCTTTTACTTTCAACATGTGCTGGTAAAGCGGCTCAAACGGAGATTTTCCAAACAGTTTGCTGATGATGCTCATCTTTTCACCTCATCTCTTAAAAGGGAGGGAAATCAAATTAGGTCTAATTTTAATCATCCCTTAGACAGAAATCAACGAATTCTTGGAAATTCCTGAAATAATCAATGGGGATAGATGAGCTTCTTATCCCTTCTTTTCTTTTCTGTTGCCAAGAGGAATCGTTTTTCTCTTTTTCTTTCTCAAAATCTCTTCTATCTTGAATTCCATATCCTGGTGATGGGTTCCCTTCCAGAAGACACGGCCGCAACCGGGGCAGAGGGCAAAGGAATCCGCCTGCTCATAGACAAAAGGTGTGACCAGATTCCTGGCCCGGCTCTTGGGCAGGTCTTTGAGCACGGCATTGCATTCGATGCAGCGGGAGTAAGGCGCGATATTCTTCCACAGGTCAAACGCATTCAGAACCTGCTCCACCTGGTCGTTCCAGTCCTCGCTCTCGATGAAAAGGGTATCTATCTTTTTAGCCTTCTCGATCAAACCCGTATCCCGGGTCAACAGAGTCCTCTTCTCCCTTTGAGCCAGATCAAGAAGTTCGGGATCCTCGATCTTGCTGAAAAAAGTGGCATCGAAACCGAGGATCTTCAGCCATTTGGCCAGCTTCCCCAGCATACAGTCCACAATGAATTTCATCGGAATGACTATTCAGGATGATAGAGGATTATGGCAAACGAATCAACCGGTAAAAGGTGAAAAACAATATCCTTTAAATAGGGAGTTTAAATTGTCATCTTAAGCGAATAGGTGGAATTTCAATCAAATGTCATTGCGAGCGAAGCATGGCAATCACATCCAGGTGTCATTGCGAGGAACGGAGTGACGTGGCAATCTCTAAAAAAAATAATGCTAAATAACACAAATAAAGAAATTGGAGACAGCACTAAACCATAACGACAATAAGAGAATAATGAATAAAAGGTTACAATCCGAGGAACTGGACGCTCAGTCCGGAAACAAAAATCATGGCTCCGGCCAGGGCATGGACGTATCTTTCCAGCTTTCCCAATCGAAGGAAGCTCACTCCCCAGGATGAAACAGCGATGATGGTCAGCATGGTGGCTATCGTCGTCAGGCCGAAGACCGAAGCCACCAGGATCACGCCGGGAATGTTGTGCTTGGCGGCGGGGAACATGACCAGCGGGATGAGCGGTTCGCAGGGGCCGAAGACAAAAATTGTGAACAGGATCCAGGGGGTTAAACTGGCCTCTTTCTTTTTGGCGTGGATGTGGGCGTGCTCCGCCTCGTGGGTGTGGGAATGTTCGTGCTCCATCCCTTCAGCATGGAGATGGAGGTGCTTATGGGGTTTATTCTTTATCGCTCTGTGCATTCCCCAGATAAAGTAAGCAAACCCGAAGCCGATGAGAAGCCAGGCTGCAACACCGCCTCTAACAGACTCCACTCCCTCCAATCGGGTCACGGCCATCCCCAGGGCGATCCCGACAAAGCCCAGCACGACCGAACTCAGCACATGCCCCAGGCCGCAGAAGAATGAGATGAGAAGTGTTTTGGAAAGGGACCATTTCCGGGCCCGGCCGATGACGATGAAGGGCAGGTAATGGTCAGGCCCGAGCACTGTGTGGACCAGGCCGATAGTTGCGGCCGTCCCGGCAATGATTAAGATCTCGCTGCTCATATTTGTCTCTCTTTAAAAAAATGGTGGACGGTAGGGGACTTGAACCCCCGACCTCAGCGTTGCGAACGCCGCGCTCTCCCAACTGAGCTAACCGCCCACGAAAAATTTAATCTGAACCTAAAGAATTTACCATTTTTTATATATTTTTTCTACTTC
>JGI24422J19971_10000846_pt1 | contig 17803 bp, 15 predicted proteins | sample DeeMarSWOR152_54_FD_19971 | JGI IMG/M metagenome (IMG submission 19971) | reverse complement strand
TTGGTATTTTAACAATAGGTATTGCTATTTGGTTTTTCCTTTTTGTAATACTAGATTTGGGCGGGTAGGATTCTAGTAACAAAAGGGCACTTGCCTCAGGCTCAGCGTTCCAGTTTTCAGCTTCAAGTTGGTTGGTTGGGTTTGAATCCCACCCTGCCGGCTTACACCTAAAGCCAAAATGGTTTTTATGGTTTTTTCCTCCAGCGTTCGCTTGCGCTATAAAAGGGTTTTTCACAGAGCTAAAGCTAGGTTCTTGTTTCTAGGATTTGCTGTAGAAGAGGTCGGGGTCTTTTTCCAAGTACTCTACGTATAGCTCTATCAGCTCTCTCAACTTGACCAGCCTCAGATTGGATTCTCCAACTTTTACGACCTTCATTATTCCGCGATCAAGGCACGGCTGTGTCAACTTGGCGAAATCTGGATAAGGACCAATGTCCCATTCCCATTCATCTCCAGGATACTTCTCAACAAACCATTTTGGTGGCGTAATTTTCTTTAGAATGCGTTCAGGAAACGTCACTCGTTCTTCTGCCAGATGCATTGCTGTACAGCGGTCTAACCCGACACCGATGAGAAGAATATAACCATCTAACTCTAGCAATCTGTGCCAACCCTCAGACAGCTCTACTGCTTGGGGTCCAAAGGCAGCCACAGAATGGCTTGGGTGAGAACCACGTATTACGCCTTCCCTCTTCCTGAAAGTTTCAGGAATAATACCGGTTGTGACAGGCGTCTTGTCACGATCGTAAGGCGAAACTTTGAATAGCCAAGAGACTCCCATCGCAATTTCCTCAGGCGTCCTTTGAACCTCAACAAGATTGGCGGAGTGTGTCGACATCACAATGTTTCCCTCTTCTCCGACAACCTCCAGCAAAGCATCGATAACAGCATCAGCGCCCCCAACAACATACCCGAAGCTATTCAAGGAACTGTGAACACCCACAGAATCCCCCTTCTTCAATCCGAGCTGCCTCAAACCAGTTCTGATATCTTCCCTACGAACCAAAGGCTCAACCTTCCCCACCGCATCTATCCGTGCCACCATATATTCCTCTCGGACGCTTTCATGGTAAATCGGAAGGCAATGCATGCATGCCCCCTACAACGAAATGCAGAGAAGAGAACAAACCCTGCAAGCACAACCATAACCACCAAACTCTTCCCTTTTTCTAGCGAGAGGTTCTTCCACAAGTCATAAAACCTCTATCCAAGAACTCCAGGTAGTGAGAGATTTTGACTGTAGAATCCGAAATTGAGCAGTACTATGATGCAAGGTCCAAGACTTTTGATGACATTTTTGATGTCCTGTACTACAGGATTCATGATTTGATAACTTGGAAATACATTGANCCCTACATACCTACTGATCCCGAATCTCTAGTTCTTGATGCTGGAGGAGGAACTGGTCGTTGGTCTATTAGGATAGCCAGGAAGGGATGTGAAGTGGTTTTGATGGATATCTCAAAAGAATTATTCATGGAAAAAAAGTATCCTGAAGATCTCTATGAAAAAATCCTTCAAATAGAGCTTGCACTCTGCGAGAAACAAGATGCTATGGCGCTAGCAGGAATTCTACAAGCAATAGCTTACAAACCACCTTGACAGAATTGCATGCATGCCTTTCTTTTAACTAGGTTCTTCCCCATGAATACATTACTGAGCGCATGGAGATTGTATGGAAATGCCTTGGTGCATCTGTCGGTTTCAACATAGGTTTCGCGCGATCCACATTTTTATGGCAGAAGAAGCCTAAAGGCCCGTTCGTTTCGAAGATGAAAACCGGTGCAGGCGTCTTCTCCGCCTCTCAAAAAATAGGGGGGGGATCGGCCTGTGAACCCAGCAATGAGGGCCTCTCGTGCCTATTGATCAGCCTGTACTGCAGCGCTGGACATGACTAGGCGCGTGGACATGCTTGGGTAGAAGTCGGGAATCGAAGTTGCTCCACAAGACTTAACATTGATACCCATCATGTGATTGCCAAGAATGTGATGACCTTGGATGAAGAGGGTTTCAAAAGATATCTGAAAAAGACGGGGAAGTCCGATAGAAGAATCGAGTTTGATATCTGTAACATGAGGAAATTTGAAGAGTACTTGCAGAAGCACAAGGCGAAGAAGCTTGAACAGGCAGCTCCTGAAGATCTGAAAAACTTCGCGAGTTGGGCAGAAGAGACGGGGACAAAGATTTGGCTGTGGGTCTTCAACCGGTACTATAGCTATAAACAAAACGATGCAATGTTCTGCAAGACAAACGAACTGATAGGGATTCAAAGCCTGAAGAAATCTAAGCTTAAGGACTTCTTGGGAGTGAATCCTCAACATGTCCAAGCACTGAAAGCAGAAGGGGTCATCACAGCAGAGCAGATGCTTGATGCAGGAAAAACCAGAGAGGGCAGAGAGAAACTCGCAAGAAAGACTGGTGTGCCACTAGACTCCGTACTGGAGCTGGTGAAACTCTCTAATCTAGCTAGGATAATTGGGCTCAAGAAGAAACGCGCAAGGCTTTTCTACGATGCTGGGCTTGACACGTTGGACAAGATAGCAGAATGGGATTCTGAGGAAATGAGGCAGATGCTCATGAAATTTGTCGATAGGACAGGATTTGATGGCACTGCCTCAACGCCAACCGAAGCGGCTTTCACTGTACGACTCGCCAAATACTTGCCTAGAATCGTGGAACACTGAATAGTTGCATACGAAATGCTTGCTAGTCACACAGAGAAAGTAAGCAGAAAGCATACGTACATTTAGTAGCCTAACATCTCTCCAATCAAAATAATAGTGATATCCGTGTGCACGGGCCTGCGCTCGATTATTGCTGTAACGTTGCATATTCTGTCTTTGGAATCACAATCACTGCAAACGCCAGAGACAGTGCACGGGACGGTTAAGTTCAGACGTTTAGCGTTCATGGGAGCTGCGGTATTCCTAATCCGCTCCAACGCCTCGTCCACATCTCTCACAATCTTATTCACGCCAGCGATGATGATAACTTTCTTGGGCCCAAAAATCATTGCGGCTACGCGTTGACCGGCATGATCTGTATTGACGAGTTGCCCTGCCTCCGTAACAGCGTTGGTGCTTGTGAGGAGGACGTCGGAGCTTAACAGAAGCTTCCTTATCTTCATGACCTGCTCTGGCGCAAGCTTCTTGGAATGTGCTTCCCAGTGGTCAGCAATCTTGTTTCCTCGGGATTTCAGAATTTCCAAAATGCCAAGCTCTCTTACAGTGACAGACCCTCCAACACCAACCAACGCACCTTTAGGGACAAGATCCAAAACTTTGGCTACGGCCTCTTCTCTAGTCGGAACGTACATAGCGTCAAAACCATTCTTTCCAAGGGCGGCCAGCGTCCTTTCAACCTTCTTTTGGAGNACCCATTCCCGTGAATTATGCCATTCCTTCACATCACTCCACACTTTCCCACACTCCTAACCACGTAGAANAATAATCTCAGACTGAAATAGCTCTATCCGTCCCAGTTCGCGTTTGGCACGCCTAGAGAGGAGTCAGATCATCGGTAGAATCATACGAAAACATATGTACATGCGCGCCATGTGCTAGTCTTAACAAAGAAAAGAGAAGAGCAGCAAAGATGGGCATGATTAAAGAGGCAGAAGAGGGACGCTTGGAATTCCATTCGTTAACGCCTGAACGATGGACTGATCTTGAGAAGCTGTTCGGCCCGCGTGGAGCCTGTGGAGGTTGTTGGTGTATGTGGTGGAGATTGCCCCACTCAGAGTTTATGCAGCAGCGCGGTGAAGGAAACAAGAAGGCTTTGAAGAGGCTTGTGGATTCTGGAGCAACTCTTGGAATACTTGCTTACGCAAAAGACCAACCAATCGGATGGTGTGCCATAGCTCCCCGAGAAACTTTTGCCAGGTTGGAGAGGTCGCGAATACTGAAACGGGTTGACGAAGAGCCTGTGTGGTCAGTAGTCTGCTTTTTCGTTGCGAAAGCTTTCAGACGCAAAGGGATCAGCGTGAAGTTACTGAAAGCAGCTGTGAACTATGCGAAAGATCAAGGCGGCAAGATTGTCGAGGGATACCCGGTTGAACCGAAGAAAGACTGGAAACCTGACCCCTTTGTCTACACGGGCTTGGCCTCAGCCTTTCGCAAAGTTGGATTCGAGGAGATCATCCGTCGTTCTGAAACCCGCCCTGTTATGAGATACAGGATTCAGCACACCTAGACTGCCCGACAGAATACGAACCTGCATGCAATAGAAGAAAATGGGCTGAACTCCATCAGACTAGTTGAGAACCATGCATGATGAAGAAAGACTTCGCTCACATGCAGCAAAAACGAGGGACGCGAAGATAGCTAGATAGAGCGTTTCCTTCTGAAAGCTGCGGCCGCTATTAGTGTTGCTAACATGAACAGTGGCAGGATAACTAGTGGAAACTCTGGAATTACGTGATATCGGCATTGGTATCCAAGCACTTCTTCGCTTGTGATGGTATTGCCAACATTGTCCTCCGCTGTGATTGTGTAATTTATCCAAGTGCCAAAGTCGAACTGAGGTATAGTGCCGTTCCAGACGTCGTATTCCAAGCTCGTCATGTTCACAGAGATCCATGTTCCATTGCCATTAGTGTAGCTCAGAATCACCTGTTTCACCCCGCTTTCGTCAGTGACGTTAGCATAAACCATAACTTCGTCGTCTGGATAGACGTCATCTTCAGCCGGTTCTTGATCAACATTCTCTATGAAAGGCGGAGCCGAATCTTCCCATAGATACCACATACGCCATGCTTGCGTTATGTCCAAGTAGACGCCCCTAATGTTAGGTTTAGTCACTGCAAAAGCCGCCGCTTGCCAGATCGGAACAACCGGGCAGTCCTGCACAGCATAACCTTCGAGCTCGTCATATAGACCTATTCTCTCCGTCTGGTTCGTTGAAGCCCGCGCTTCGTCATAAGCTGCCTTCAGCACATCGTAGTTATTCGTTGCATTGTACTTGACATAATGGTGATTCAGCCATGTTGCGAAGTAAAGTGAGACAAAGGTGTCTGGGTCGATGTAGTCAGGGTACCAGCCGTATAGGAAGACATGCATGACCCCTTCGTTTCTATTCAGCCTATAGCTTGGCCAGTCAGCTGGCTTCAGAGTCACCGATATTACTCCGCTTGCTTCAAACTGCGATTTGTAGAGTACAGCTTGGTCTGGGCTTGAAGGATAGTGCCCACTGGTTTCGTACCAGAGCTCGATCTCCAACTTGTTCGTCTCACTGTATCCAAAATCAGCAAGCACGCTCGTCGCATAGGTGTAGTTGGCGTCCCCGAGGACTTTGAAAGGACCATCTACCCCTTCTCGGCGCCCCATCATCCCCGTCGGAATCATACTGTACAGAGGTAAGTATTGGCCGAGGAACACTGTATCGACAACTTCTTGTCTATCCAAGCAGGCAGCCAATGCTCTCCTGATTTTTGTCTCATTAAGCTGAGGCAGACCAGCCAACGGATCTTCCTGGAAGATCATGTATTGGATCGCTGCCCCAACACCCTCCCAGACCTTCAGATCTGGGTTATCCTTGAGATCCTCTATGTCAGAGGCAGTAATGTGCCTGAAAGCTACGTCGACGTCGCCCGCTTCGATGGCCAAGCGGAGAGCTGTAGCGTCAGCGTAGAACTTGATTATTACTTCCTCAGTCTTCGGTAAGCCTGCCCCACTGTTCCAGTAGTTCGGGTTCGCCTCCAACCACATTTCATGGTCTTTTCCAGCCACCCGCGTCCAATTTGTTAGGATGTACGGGCCGAGATCCATTGGACTACTGGCTCTCGCGTCGCCAGCCGTGTAGTAGACTATCTGGTCAACGGGAGCATACTCAGGGTTGACAATAAACGAGGCTGGACAGGCCATTAGTCTGAGGAAGGGTGCGAAGGGAATCTTTAGATTGAATCGAACGGAATACTTGCTTACGACTTCCACGTTGTCTATTATAGCGGCGTACTCCATGTTTAGTTGTGGACCATCAGGGCTGGCAATACCCATTGATCTATCAAAGCTGTATTTAACGTGGGAAGCATTGAACTCTGTGTTATCATCAAACTTAACACCCTGCCTCAATGTGAAGTTCCAAGTTAACCCATCTCCGCTCACTTCCCAGCTCAGCGCCAGAGAAGGCACGATATCGCCAGTGCCAGGTTCAGTTTCAACAAGGCCACAGCCCGTGTTCTCGATTATCTCCCATCCAAAATAATCGTATGCTTGAGCCGGATCGACTGCTGACCAAACCGAGTCCGTAGTGCCCATCATTATAACTGCTTCCCCATCGCTAGCTGTGGTTAAGAGAAGTTGTGTGGCACAGATGGCCGGCAACAGAGCCAACATAAAAACTGGCAATAAGAGCTTCTTACTCATATCTTCCCCACTCCACAATATTTGCTCCCCCACGGTTTTTATGCCTTGTGCCAGCGCACGCATGCATGTTTAGGCGCTTGCACTCACTCTTTTAGGACCTTGCAGAAAACGCTGGATTCATCCACTTCAACAATAGATGCATTCAACCCGGATTCTTCAAAAAGCTCAGTGAATTCGCCACCACTGATCGTAGTGGCTCTAAACCCATCTTTACAAGCTATGTATCCATCACACGTCCTATCTTCATCTATCTCTCCTATGAGGCCCATCTGAGCCTGCTTTCTGAACCAATCTAAACGGTCCTCCATATTTTATCGGAGTAGCTGGAAAAAAGGATGATGCCATTCTCTTTTGTCACTCTGATAGATTCTGCAGCAAGGCGTTTTCTATCTACTCCAAACGCTGAAACTCCATTTTGAATACAAAAGACGAGATCAAAAACGTTTGGCCGGAATCCCATGTTGGATGCGTCCATCTGGAACAGCTCAAAATTCTTCTGAGGTTTCATGTACGACTTCGCTAGTTCCAAGCTTCCCCGGGAAATGTCGTTGCCTATGATAACTGAAACTGAGGGGGAGACTGCTTTCATCACTCTTCCATATCCACATCCAAGTTCGAGCACCAAGTCCGCGCCGCAAAGGTTGGAAATGACAAATTCTATTTCTGCCCTAAGATACTGTTTGATCCTCGGGTTTGCCATTTCATAGCACTTGAATAGCCTACTGGCAGATAGCTTCTTGTCATAATACGATGCACGCATGCATTGTGCCTCAAGGAGGATACTCAGGCTTCACTCCATGGCCTTTGGGTTTTTCTCGATTTCACGTTGAAGAACGAACGGGAAAACAAGGGTTGTAATTATCGCCATGGCTACGAGGGCGGAAAAAATCTCCTGGGTGATTAGCCCATGTCTCAGCGCCAGCAGAGCAATCACTAGTTCAACGGCTCCCCGCGAGTTCATACCCCACCCAATAAGGTAAAGCTGCCTGATGCTTAGCCTTGACAGAGGCTTGACAATAACAGTGCCAATAATCTTACCAAGAAAAGCCACGGTCACAGTTAATATTACGAGGAATACGTTGCCAAGCAAGTAGCCGTAGTCGAAGTTCAAGCCTATATTGACGAAGAAGAAGGGGACGACGAAAGCCAGCGTAACAAGCCTTGTTGCTCTCACCATTTCCTCTTCGTCGCTTTTTCGCAGTCGCCTCAGAGAAATCTGAAGCAGAAAACCGGAAGCTATGGCTCCTATTAGGTATCCCATCTGTAACGCTTCCGAAAGAGTAGCCATTACCAAAACGAAGATAATTATCAAAGAGAAAAGCTCCACATCGCCTCTCCTCTCAACCACCCGCAATGTCTTGGACACTAGCTTGAAGAAGATGAAGGCTACGGCAATGAAGACTAGGAATTCCAATGGAAGATAAACAAGCTGAAGTACACTCCCTCCAAAACCAACGATGGTAACCATACTCAAGAAAAGAACTTCAAAGATATCATCGATTGCGCCAGCAGATACAATAATTGCTCCTAATCTTGTGTTGAGAGCATTCGCATCCATCAAGACTTTCACAGTAGTTCCCTCAGCAGTGACTGAAAGAGCCCCACCGAATATCAGCGAAGCAACGACGCTGTAACCAAGCACTCTCAAGAGAGCAAACCCAAGAATCAACGGCACTACTGCCGCCGAAAGAGCTATCAAGACACCTTCTTTAGAGCTTTGCAGAATCCTCTCGACGTCTATCTCGAGTCCGACCAGAAGCAACAGAAAAAGAATGCCTAGCGTTGCCAGCAGGTCGACGATCTCAAATGATTGGCTACTCTGAAAAATTAATGACTTTATGATTGGAACGCCAAGAATTAAACCACTCAATATCTGCCCAACAACAGGCGGCAAATTCAATCTCCTGAAGGCTTCATTGAACAAGAAAGCTACTCCCAGAACAATTGCCAAAACAGCAATAACGCCAAGCACCTTAAGCGCCTTCCAAATCATCAACGCCCCGTATACATATAAATGCGCGCGTGAGTGTTCGTTTCTGAATCAGGGGAGAAAGCTCGACAGGGCGCTGCACGTAATTGTGCGCGTGGGTTTACTGTGTTTTTTTCTCAAGGGATTTCTTCCGTAGGTGATACCTTAGTGGGTTTCTAATTGTCCTGCAGACTGGGTCGTTGGGGTTTACGCAAACCCCATGCGTTTGGAGAGTCCCACAATTATAAGGCTTGTACACGGTCATACTGCCCCTCTGTCCCGCAAGATGTTCAACTTGGTACCTTGTCTTGTCTGCCTTGAAATCCGCAACGTTCGCGAATAAGTTGATGATTCCATTTGTGCTGACACCTTGATGCAGCAGGTACGTAACCAAAGTGAGCCTTTCTACGTGCGAAAGATGCTGCCCCTTTATCGTCCTGTCCAAGAGGTTCTTAACGCAAGGAGGATACTCTGACTCTTCGGCAAGCACTATCTGGTCAAATTCCGCCAAGTGAGGTTTCCTTTTGAGGAATTCCGCCTTGATTTCATCAATCAACTCCTGGATAATCGGGGGAATCCCCACAATCTTTTCCCCAGTTCTATTTTCAATGTGCTTTCTAATCTCTTCCTGCAAAAGCCGACAAACCTCCTTTTTAGTTACATAGACTCGGCCTTTGTGAAGTCGTCTATTCACAAGTTTCCACTCTGGGGCATGAACTAAGCGTCCTCTCGTTGCGTTGGTCACATAATTCACGAAGTGAATCGAATGTGAATAAGGCATTTCTCGTGAAGGGTTTATGGTCCACTCGAAGAATCCGGCGACTCTGGTGATGATTTCATCATTCTTTTCTGACAAAAGATACTCATACATCCTCTTCGCTTCGGACAGGGCGTAACGCTCTGCCAGAGTGCTGTCCTTCACTCCTGCAACCACTAGAACTGCGACTGGAAAAGATGCGATCTCAACCTCGAGTTTCTTACTCGGTTCTTGATGATAATATTCTTCAAATGCATAGGTGGCCGCTATCCTTTCGCTTGCCCGATCCACAACAGACTTCAGCGACCCAAGCTCTTCAACGCTAACGTCAAGTTCAGCGATATGTTGCTTGGCTTGAGGCAGAAAAGGGTATTTCGCCAAATCTGCTGTTGTGAGAGAGATAAGCTCACCCGCTCTTAGACTTTGAAGCTACCTCTTATGCTTTCTCCTTTCCACCCTGAACCGCGCTGTCTACGTCAAAGTGTGGACAGCCACGTGGGGCCGGCGAATTCACGCGTCGCCACTTTCACATACAGGGCAATTGTCATTCGCATCGTTGTCGTCAAGACCTGTAGACCGGCGCGCGCACATGGTTGGCGTTTGAACTACCATTCTTCTTCGTAGTTCCCAGCTGCGATAACCACGTCGTAAATGTTTACTTCACCGTTGCCATCTATGTCGCATGGGGCGTTGTATTTGTCAGATCCTTCACTTGAGCCGTAAGCAGCGGCAATTGCCACTATGTCATAGATNTCNACNTCTCTGTCTCCATCGACGTCTCCATTGATAGTTATGAACAATCNAGAGCTTGCCTCGAGGTCGTTGTCGGTGGTGTTTNTTTCCCCATCAACTGGTTCTGCGAAGGAGGTTATCGTGTAGTTGCCCTTAGTCTGGCCTGTTGTGTTCCAGCAAATTNTNAAGGTGNTGCTGCTGCTGCTTTGGATGACAAGTTGTGTGGTGTTGATTGCTGTTCCGTTTGCGTAGGTTGTGACGTTGAATGTTTCCANGTAGTGGCCTTTGTTTTCAACTGTTACGTTGACTTTGGCTGGAAAGCCTTGGCCAACAATCGTTCTTCTNATTGAGACGTCGGTGACTGCTACGTTGTGACGCATTTCCTCTGGAAGATGGGCAACATCTTCATTATGCAGGTAGTCTTCATATATTCCATATTCATCGTAAAGAAGGAGCTCAACGTCATACCAGCCTTCCTCTATTCCACTGGGCACGTGGAGGTAGAGATCGCACCACTCATCTTTGTTGCTCGCATTCGTCCAGGCGGTATCCGTGTCGACGATTTCGCCTGAGGAGTTTATGAGGCGTCCATGGACAGAAACATTCAGAGCTTCGCCTGTTGTGTCAGCATCCAATCTCACGTGGACTGCATCCAAGTGATCATCTGCGTCGCTATCGAAAAGTGTGTAAGAGACGTCGCTCAAAGATTCTCTTGACCAGATGCCCGGAGCGTACGTTACGAACAGAGCATAGAGAAAATCATCCCAAGCTGTATTCTCCATCCAATAGGAGTTGTCAAAGGTGTAGGCCCGCATTCTGGAATGGTAGGCATCAGTTGTTGGAGGCAGAAAAATGGATAATCCATGATAATATGGATGTCCAGAGTCATGCCACTCAGCAATATGCGCGCCAACAATAGTTTCCATGACGTCTTGTGCGGCTCTTTGAACCTGCAAGTCGGGAATGCAGTTCTTGACGTTTTGGGCGAAATGGTACAGGTCTCCTGCATACGCGAAATCTGCAGGCGCGAGGGCGTACTCAGTGTCTCCGATTGCATCCAGGATGTCATAACAGTAGGTGGTCAATGTTTGGTTGAGCCGGCTAGCCAGAGTGTTGACTGCTGAGACCACGTCGTTGATGAACCTCGTCAAATTAAGCGCTGACAACGATGCCCTCTCATATCTTCTGGGGTCGTCGTCGTGAAGAAGCATGTAGTTATAGACGATGCTCTGCGCTAGCACGGTTGAGTTCATAGTTGGTGATGCAGTGAGTTCAGATAAGATGTCATTGTACGGCCAATCGAAGCATATTTCTTCCGAGGCCACCATGACTTTACATGCTTCGCTGAAATGATAAGCTACTTCTATGGCACCCATAATGCATGCTTCAAGACCTATTAGATCAACTTTTACTCCGGTGCTCTCGCGAGCCATTTCCATCGCCTCGTAGAGCTCCCCACAACTAAGATAGTCATATATGCCCGTCAAATCCTCACAGACCCCTCCATTATCACCATGGTCTGAAAGTATTAGCACGTACTTCTCAGCAGGATACGCATTTACACTCCAGATTATGAAGTTCGCTAAACTCGAAGGGTTGCCCATGTTGATCTCTCCGAGGCTGTAAAGAGCGTTGTCAGCTGTCGGAGTCATTCCTTCGGTTATGTAGAACCTCTTGCAGTCTGTCCAATCTCCATAGCGCGCATCATAACCAGCAATGCGGTCGAACTGCACCAGAACATTGATGTCGGCTGTTGAACCTGCTTCGGCCATCATCAGAAAAGCACTGATTTGGAAGCTTTCCAAGTTGCAGTCACCGTCAAGGTAGACCATGAAAGTCCATTCTTTTGGATCGAGCGGTAACATTGTCTGGTGAGGAGTTGAAGCTTTGCCCAAGCTCGTGCCAGAAAGAACCACAAGGAGAACCATAATTGTGGTTCCAACAACCTTTCTCAAAATCTCATCAATAAGTCAAAAGGGGAATCGTTCATTTAAACGGTTCGCGGCTTCAAACATGCAGGTGCCAAGTCGAGCGCGTATTGACGCACACAAGAAAAGACAAGGCACAAAAAAAGCGACAAAAAGTGACGAAAAGTAACTAGAAGTTACTGATTTTGCTGAGATGAAGGTGAGCTGAATCGCTGATTCCAGTGCTTGCGGTTCGCAGAGGGAAAATNCTTATGACTTGTGGAAGTGACGGTGGAGACATGGAATTGGTGATTCTTGGCTCTGGGGGTTCTACAACGATTCCCAGGCCTGGCTGTAAATGCAGAGTCTGCGAAGAGGCAAGAGTAANGGGCATTCCATACGCTCGNTCNGGACCATCCATGTTTGTAAGCGGAGTGAACGCTCTGTTTGACACTCCGGAGGAGATTGCCTGCCAACTGAATAGAGAGAAAATCAACGCTGTTGACTATATCTTCTACACGCATTGGCATCCAGACCACACGTTCGGCATGAGAATAGTGGAGAGAATGTACAAGTTCTGGCTCGACATGTTCGTGAGAGGAAAAAGCCCAAGAATAAGGTCAAAGTATGCGCCGCAAGCAAGGTCATGGAAGACTTGAAGTCCATGGGGTACAGAGGCGGAACGTTCCTTCAGTACTACGAAAAATCGGGCTTGATTGACACAGTAGAACTGGAAAGCAGAAAACCCTTCAACATCGGCAACTTAACAGTAACGCCATTTGAGACTCCAACCACCTACTGCCTCTCTACGGTATTCCTCATCCAAGAAGGCTGCAATAGAGTTGTATACGCGCCTTGCGACGTGAAACCCTTCCCCGAGACCCCTGAACTGAAAAACCTGGATCTTCTGATAATCGGCTCTTTTCATCCGGAAGGCCCCCTCAAGGAAGGAATAGCCATTCCCAAAGACAACCCGTTGCGCAAAGAGTTGTTCTCTCTTGAAGAGTTAGAGAGGCTCGCGCACAAGCTCAAAGCGAAGAAAACACTAATCACTCACATAGAAGAGGAGTGGGGCAAGACCCACGATGAATACCAACAACTGGAAAACACACACAAGCTCAAGTTCGCCTTCGATGGATTGAGAATAGGGATTTAGAATCTAATTGAATGCGAAGTGGCAGGTATACTCAGACTCTACGGGAATCAGGCTTTAAGAGACGCTTATGCCGAATCTCACTGGAGGATAATGAGATGATTGACTTTCACTGTCATATTGGAAGACTGCGCTCAGAAGAATTGAACAAGCAATATGGGATCCCTGAAGAAGCTGGTGGAGCCTTCCTACATTCGACTCTTCAAAGAGTTAAGGAAGTAGAGAAAGCTTTCGCAACTCTCTACGCTTCTCCCCACATAAACTATAGAGACTCGCTGAATTGGCTGCTTTCAGAAGTGAAGCCTTTCAAAGAATTGATTCCAGTACCAGTAATACATCCACAGCTAAAAGCGACGACTCCTCTTCTGGAGGAGCTGAACCCTACACAAGTTCCAGGAATTAAGATCCACTGCGAAAGCGCTGAGTTTGGCCACTATTCCCTCGGAGACTGTAATCTTCTCGCACCCACATTTTCATATGCAGAAGAAAACGGCTTAGTTGTGTTTGTCCATACAGACGCAAACACATGCTTTGCCAACAAGCTGGAACCGTTGTTGGCAAGCTTTCAAGCAACAACAGTTCTTCTCCATTGTTGTAGAGAAGAAGGCGTAATTCTTACCCGTTATCCCTCCGTATACTTAGAAACAAGCGGATGTAGCGCAGAGGACATTCGACTTGCAGTGACAGAAACACCTGACCGAGTTCTCTTCGGATCAGACTTCCCCCTCTTCGACTACAACGCTTCGCTGAGAAACGTCAAAGAACATATTCCTCAGATTGAGGCAAACGAGAAGGAGATGACGAAGAAACTCAGCCTAAGTTGCATATGAGTTATCCAATCTTCTGCCACGCATCTTCTCCCAGCAGACTCTAGCTACGTAGGATGTCACCAGAAATCTTGGCTTGCAGAATATGTTTGACGTTGCCTCTGGGCACAAGCCATTCTATCAATAGTGAAACATACCGCTTAACATTTGCTCAGAGTTTGACAAAAGAAAAAAAGGGAGGTTTTGCTGCTGCTTAAGGTTTGCTAGAGGTAAGTGGCTCGTCGTGCGCGCTCGATGGCCATCAATCGCCTCTGTTCAACCTGTAGCTTGTAAGCCTCGGCAGCTCTTCTTTGCTCGTCGCCAAGTGCAAGAAGAGTGTCTCGAGGTTCGGCAGAGGTTGACGAGTGCTGTGTAAGCATTCCTAGAGTTGTTGAGAGTTTTGTGGGTTTCGTTCTATTTTCAGGATAGCAGCATCCGTGTTGGGTTTCTGAGTCGTTTTCCCACACCATGTTAAAACATCTCTTTATTATTCAAGTCCTCGTTTACATAGTAATATGTGTGTATCTTATAAATCTTTTGTTTTAATGGTTTAATCAAGCCTTTGCTTATCAAAAGCCTTTTATGCCCATTAAAGCATTATCTTCATTAGGTAAAACAGCATGAAGGCATTAAAAACACTCAAAGACCCTGAAGCATTCCAATTGCTGGCTGACGAAACCAGAAGGAAAATCATCTACCTGCTGCGAGTTAAAGAAATGACTGCAAGTCAGCTAGCCGCTGAACTGAAACTCACTCCACAAGCAGTCTACCACCACGTCAAAAAGCTGCTCAAAGGAGGGCTTGTAAAAGTTGCTCGTGAAGAGCGCTGTGGCCATCTGATAGAAAGCCACTACAGAGCAACCGCAGAATTGTTCTCCTTCAGTCACGGAAAAACCAGTGCACAAAGTCTTCGAAGCAAGAGCATTCTAAAGGATCAGATGACAACAGCTCTTAACGCATTAAAGAAGCTTGGTTTCAACCTTCAATACGACGATGACAAGATCTCTCAGTTAGTTGACACGGAAAGCGAACTTGAAGAGTGCTGCACCGACACCAGCAAGCTCGAAAAGGCAATCTATGAAATGGAAGATTTGGACCTCTTTGCGAAAAAAAAAGTGGCCGATCTTGCCAAAACAATCTCGATGTCAGACAGGGAGTTAAACAAACAAAATGAAAACAGAAAGAAGTTCAGAGAAATCTTGATCTCTCTCATTAAAGCCTAAAAGCCTTCATGTTTCCCGTTGTCTCATTCCTAGAGAGGCATGTAATCGCAATTCAGCGCGCGGTCCAGCTCAGGACTAGAACTGACATAGCCGCAGGGTACTGAGCGCCTTGTTTATGGAACATACTTGGCGTCTATGTTAATTCCGCCAGTCGTCGTCTTGAGTGTAACTTCGAAGTTGCTGCTGGCCGGATAGTTGTTTGACTCTAGATTGGTCGATGTACCAGAGAATCCCACCCGCCTATCAATATCTATTCTTCCAGTTGCAACGCTGGACTCTATCTTAGCCCCGAGGTCACCCTTAATCTCCAACTCGAATCTGACTCCTCCTGTCACTGCCTGAGCGTTTAAGACAACGTCTCCCAGAAGCTCCTCGTCTTGTTTGACATCAACTTCAACTCCTCCTGTAGTTGTTAATGTCTTCACCTCAACGGCGTCTGCAACAGCTACGTTGTCCCAAAACAACTTGACGCCTCCTGTCGTGGTCTTGAGGGAAACAATCTCAGCTGTAACGCTGACTTCGTCAAGCCTTGCTTCAACTCCGCCCGTGGTTGCCTCGAGTCTTAAGGTCTTGAGTATCACTCCAGCCTGAGTGTCCATCAAGATTCCCCCGGTGGTTGTCACAACATCAAGACTAGTCTTCATAGAGGGATCAATGCGGACAAGATAAGTGACGTTTAATGAAGAAACCCTCGGCCACGCGATCAAGCCAACATCTTGGGTCACGGTCACCGTTAAAACACTGCCGTCTACGCTTGTCTCCGATATTGGCATATAACGATTCAGAACGTCTTCTGAGCCAGAGAATCCAACTCTTCCAGTCGCTGAGGCATTTATGAGGATGGATGGCGACTGCCACTCCTTCGAGAGGTCCTCGAACAAGATTCTGATGCGTGCAACATCTGCCACTAAGCTGAGGTCTAACGTGTCCACGCCTGTGCTGGATGGAACGGATACTCCACTCGTCACAGGTCCTACAGTGCGAACCGGCAAGAAAGATAGGGCGGCGGCTACGGCGACAACAACTGCTGCCACAACTATAAGAGCGATCAAAACGATAGCTAGAGTACTTATCGGCCTCTTCGGTTGCTCTTTTCTTTCAGGCTCTGGTTTGGCAACTTCTGGAGGACCTGCCGGGATTCCACAGAAAGGGCAGAACTTAGCGTCCTCACTCAGTTCAGCCCCGCACTTTGAGCAATAGGGCATTCTTCCACCTCGAACAGTCATAATGTGGCTATGCATATAAAAAGCTCTACGATCCCCCTACAGGGAGTTGGCATGGAGCTGCGTGTGCGGCCAGGGTTTCTGCTGGCTCACGTTACTCGAAAACCCTATCTGCATGTTCTACGTAGCTTTGGTTTCTAACGGAGACCCTGTTGGTATAAACTGATGTTAGCCGAGTTCAAGTATGAGCCGAGCAAAGTGGAAAGAGGCTATAACAATAGAACTCTATACATCGATCTTTCGACCATGAAAGTGACCAGCAAACCAGTATCTCAAAGGATGAAAGACACGTTCATAGGCGGCCGAGGCTTCAACCTATGGCTTCTATGGAATTCCTTGCCGAAAGATCGGATCATCAAATGGGATGGTCCAGAAAACGAGATCCTAATAGCCTGCGGCCCTCTGGGTGGAACACCTGTCTATCCTGGCAGCGGCAAAAGCATCGCAGTTTCAATATCTCCGTTGACGGGGGCTGTTGTTGACTCGAACGCCGGGGGGTACTTCGGTCCTTACTTAAAATTCTCTGGGTGGGACGCCCTTGAAGTTCAAGGCAGAGGAGAGTCAGAAGTGGTCATAATAATCGACGGCGATTCATGCAGAGTTCAAGTCGAGGACGCTTCGCACCTGCCCTCCGAGACCGATCTTATTGCGAACGCACTGGCCCAGAGATTCGGAGGTGGAAAACCTCAAAGCGTCTCTGTTGTCTCTTCAGGTCCTGGGGCTGAGCACACACTGTTTGGCTGCCTAAACTTTTCATGGTACGATCAAGGCAGGGGGATTCATAGGTTCAAACAGGCTGGAAGAGGGGGAATAGGGACCGTCCTCAGGAACAAGAGAATAAAGGCCATAGTTTCCAAATATTCTGGAGCCATATCTGTGGAATCTAACGGTCCGGCTGACGTAGAGTTAGTTAGACAAATCGGAACAGCCTACAACCGAGAAATCAGAACTCTCGACCCCAAGCAGAATGAAATGTCCACCATCGGTACCACCCACCTCGTAACAATAATGAACGAGTTCGACCTGCTACCTGTGAACAATTTCAAGTTTGGACAACACACCAAAGCTGAAGAGCTGGGCAAGGAAATCTACCGGAAAAAGTTTCATAAGGGCTTTGACGGCTGCTGGCTCGGCTGCTCTCTAGCCTGCGCCCACGGCGTAAAAGATTTCGAGCTCAAAACTGGGCCCAACAAGGGACAGAAGGTTTTCGTGAACGGCCCTGAATACGAAACAATCGCTGGCTTGGGAAGCAACTGCGGAATATTCGATGCGGAGTACGTCATCGAGGCAAACTATTACTGTGATCTGTATGGCCTGGACACTATATCAGTGGGTACTGCGACGGCCTTTGCCATGGAATGCTACGAGATGAGACTGATCGACAACAACGTGACAGGTGGTATAGATCTGAGGTTCGGGAACAAAGAAGCTGCTACTAAACTCATCCACCAAATGGCAATGGGTGAAGGGTTCGGAGCAGTAGTTGGTCAAGGCGTGAGGAAGATGAAGGATCTCTTCGCCAAGAGGTATGGGGCTGATGCCAGAATTTTGCAGGACATCGGCATGGAAACTAAAGGCCTGGAGTTCTCAGAATACGTAACTAAGGAATCCCTGGCACAGCAAGGCGGTTATGGGCTTGCGCTGAAGGGCCCCCAGCACGATGAAGCTTGG
>JGI24422J19971_10000845_pt1 | contig 17810 bp, 16 predicted proteins | sample DeeMarSWOR152_54_FD_19971 | JGI IMG/M metagenome (IMG submission 19971) | reverse complement strand
GACGTTTCTGGTCCGCCGGGTGCGCATCTGCCCAGCAGCTCAGGACTTTTCATAACGGCTTTTGCATACTGACCGCAGCCGGCGAAACCACAGCCGCCGCAGTCGAGGTTAGGCAGAGCCTCGTGGATTTGTTGTACCTTCGGGTCAACCTCGACCTTTAGCTTTGCGCTCGCGATCAAAAGCACCACTGCAAAGCCGCTGCCTATGCCTAACATTGTAAGCCCGGCAGGCCACGCACTATTCCACAATTCCAGCATTTCAGCTAAAATCATCTTTCCTAAACACCTATATGTTCATATCCATAATCGCGTTCACGCCTGAACAAATTCACAACCCATAAATATCACGCATCGAGTATCGAGCATCACATACACTTATCTTATCATTCCTGCAAAACCCATAAAGGCCAGAGCGAGGATGCCCGCGGTAATCAGGGTAATCGGTGCACCCTTAAGGCACTCCGGCACGTCAGCCAGATTAAGATTTTCGCGAATACCAGCCATAATGCAAATGGCAATCGTAAAACCGATGCCCGCACCGAAGCTAAGAACCACCGCTTCCAGCAGATTGTCGATGCCCCAAAGATTTATAAACAAACACAATCCTAAAATCGCACAATTCGTTGTAATCAGCGGCAAAAATATCCCGAAGCTCTCATACAAACCGGGGAAAAACTTTCGCACATACATTTCCACCAGTTGGACGGCACCGGCGATAACTAATATAAAGCAGACATATCGTGTAACTTCCAATGGCGTGCCCATCAGAATTAAATGGTCAATCAGCCAGGTTAGTGTCCCGCTGAGCGTAACAACAAATGTTACTGCCATACCCATACCAAAAGCCATATCGATTCTGCGGGATACGCCGAGATAGGGACAGATACCGAGAAACTTCGTAAACACGAGGTTGTTAACGACAACGATGGCTATAAAGCCCATAATTAAAATGTTAAGCGTATCCATAGATCTTGCCTGTTAACTTCGGCTCCTGGTAAGTCCGTTCACCAGCGCTAGCAACAGCCCTAACGTTATAAATGCTCCTACCGGCATACTCATCGCAGCCCACGGAACAAACGCATCTGGCATTACCTTCATCTCGACTATTTTGCCTGTCGATAAAAGCTCCCGAACACCAGCTAAGACACACAACGCAAGCGTAAAGCCAGCACCCATGCCCAGCGCATCGATGATACTAACTATAAGGCGATTCTTGCTGGCACATGCCTCAGCCCGGCAAATAATAATGCAGTTGACAATGATAAGCGGCACGTATGGACCGAGTATCTCACTCATCCGCGGGTAAAACGCCTTCAAGAATAAATCAGCTATGGTTACAAACGTTGATATTGTCAGTGTAAACATCAGGATTCGCAGATGCGGCTTGAGAAGGTTACGCATCAGACTTACCACAATGTTGCTGCAGACAAGCACAAAGATGACGCAAAGCCCCATAGTCAAGGCCGGCTTGACCGCAGCGGTAACCGCCAACGTCGGACACATCCCTAATAGTAGCCGAAAGACCGGATTCTCACGCCACAATCCAGCCAGAAGCGTTTCTTTATAAAGCCCAGCATTAGCTTCACTCTTGTTTGTCATTGCTGATTAGCCCGTGCTTTTGCATCTGATTTTTAATCTGGGTTACAGAGTTATTTATTATCTCAACGACCGCTTCGCTGCTCACCGTCGCTCCGCTTATCGCAACGATTTCAGAATCGATTTTCTTGGCATCACCGGTTCTCACAAGCGTAATTTCATCAGCCGGTGCTCCCTTGAATTGGTCTTGGAAGTAATCGTATTTTATCTGGTCTCCAAAGCCGGGGGTTTCATTGCTTGCCAAAACGTCAAAGCCTGCGAGCTTCTCAAAATCCTTATCAACAGCGACAACCAGTTCAATTTTGTCTGCAAAACCAGGCCCGGCGGCATTAAAACTCCAGCCAACACATTCGCCCGTCTCTGACACAGCCCTGTAAATCGTAACTTTTTCTTTTTTGCCCTGTATCGACTCAATTTCTATTTCCGTGTCCAGCTCAATGAAGTTCTCAGCCTCCACCAGCAGCCCACGAGTTAGGCGATTAAGTTTATTGATTCTGTTCTGCTCTATTCTCGGGGACAGCGCAGCGTTGGTTACTGCTATCAGCAACCCGAAGCAGAACGACGCCACAATCAATAGCCAGCTCTGCTGAATAAAATGTTTTATCTTAAGCACTAGGCTTACCTCCAGCCGGAATCCGCTTGCAAAACCGATCAATCAAAGGCGTTACCGCATTCATCAAGAGAACAGCAAACATCACACCTTCAGGATATTCTCCGACAATTCTTATAAGCATCGTTATAGTTCCTACTCCGATCCCGAAAATCCACATTCCTCTACGCGTCAAAGGAGCGGTAACAGGGTCGGTGGCAATGAAAAATGCCCCTAACAATAGCCCGCCGCTGCTCAGGTGGAAGAACGGCTGGACATAGGCATCTGAATCTATTAAGTAAGCAATCGCCGCAAAGACAAAGGCAGCGACCAGAACAGCCAACGGGATATGAAAGTTTATCGTTCGTCTTATCAATAAGTAAAGGCCGCCTATTAAAATCGCGATTGTGCTCGTTTCACCCAGACAGCCACCAACCTCACCCGTGAGCGTCGCCTTAAATTGTTTGTCGTTATAGATTTTAGCCCCCAATTTGTTCTTTATGGCCATTTTGCTCCAGGCCAATGGTGTCGCCTGCGTCCTTGCACTGACTATGTTTTCAGGTGCAATTTTGGGCATTTTGGCATCAATTGTGGCCGGGACCGTCCAGCTTGTCATCAATCCACCGAACGAAACTGTCAGAAATGCTCTGCCGACCATAGCAGGATTGAAGACGTTGGCGCCGAGTCCGCCAAAAACCATTTTGCCGATTGCGATGGAAAAAACACTGCCGATAACCGCCGCCCAGACAGGCAGACTCGGTGAAAGTGACAACGCAAGGATTATGCCGGTAACGACAGCACTGAAGTCATCGAGCGAGCTGGATTTTTTGCGAATCAGATTGCAAAGCCACTCAGTCGCTACTGAACAAATAACGCAGGTAGGAACAAGAATAAGCGCGTGGATGCGGAAATAGTAGCCGGCCGCCGCCATAGCCGGCACCAAGCCAATTATAACGTCTATCATTACGCTGCGGGTCGAAAGCGGTCCACTAATATGCGGCGAACAAGAAACTCGTATGTCTCTGAGCATTTTCTCCTATCTCGCATTGCGTAACGCACGACTCATCATACATTACGCACGACGAATATTATCCCATTATCTTTTTCCTTTGCCGGGCAAGAAAAATTTTGCCTGTTTTGATATATCCGGTGATTTCAATGTTAGCCGGGCAGACATAGCTACAGCAGCCGCACTCCGTACAGGCACTGATATAATAGCTCTCTGCCACATCTAAAAGATTATATTTTACCGCATGAGCGATTTTCGTCGGGTTCAAATGCTCAGGGCAGACTTCCAGGCACCTTCCGCAGCGAATACAGGGCGTCTGTCGTCTTGCAAATTTAGCCCTGCCTATTTGCTCTTTCGTTAATATAGTTATGGCGCCGGCCGTTTTCGTAATCGGCGTCTTCAAATCTGCAATTGCTATTCCCATCATTGGCCCGCCAAGAACTACCTTTGCAGACTTTTGAGTAACTCCTCCACAGAATTCTATTAAGTCCTCGACCGACGTTCCTATCGGGACATAGTAATTGCCAGGCTTGGCGATGGCTTCTCCGGTAACGGTTACAACCCTATGAGTCAGCGGTAAATTGGAGACGACAGCTTCAGCAATCGCCGCTACTGTCGCAACGTTAAGCACTACCACCCCAATCATTGGCGGTATGCCACCCGTAGGGACATCTTTTCTTAGAATCGCTTTTATGAGCTGCCTCTCACCACCCTGTGGATATTTTGTTTTGACCGGCACAACTTCAATATTCTCACCGTTCCTCGAAGTCTCAAGCGCCGCAGCCATAACCTCTATCGCTTCAGGCTTATTATCTTCGATACCGATAAACACCCGTGAACAGCCCGATGCCCTTCTCGCAAGTTTAATTCCTGCCATTATTTGCTTTGTCCATTCGAGCATAATCCGATAGTCACAGGTGATATACGGCTCGCACTCACATCCGTTGACAATCATTATCTCTTTCGGAAGTCGCGGGTTCGGTTCTATCTTCACCCTGGTCGGGAACCCCGCCCCACCCATACCGACGATACCCGCCTGACGGACTGCTTCGCATATCTGTTCCGCCGAATAGTCCTTCACATTGAAATCATCCTTTAATCTAAAGTATGACCGCCTTGTCGGACTGTACTCGTATGCCTCTATAACTATCGCCTCGCTTCGGCCTAAGACCGCGTGGGAACGTAGCCCGATTTCTTTTACCTTGCCGGTAATGGGCGAATGAACGGGTGCTGAAACGTACGCATCGGAATCGCCGATCTTCTGTCCCGCCTGGACCATGTTTCCTTTTCTCACCAGCGGCCGGCAGACAGCACCGGTATGCTGGCTGAGCATCACCGCAACTTCTTTGACCGCAGGTCCCGGCTGGATTTCCCTCTCACGGGTAAGGTCCTTTTTTTCCGGAGGGTGCGTCCCACCAGGAAAAGAAAATCTGCCTTTAGTATCAATTCTCATATTTAAGAAATATCGAAATTATTTATCTTTTTACAACGCATCTATTTATCGCTTTTATAATCAATATGCAAACAAAAGTCACCAACATTGCTATAAGAAAGCTAAGGACCGTTTGCAGCTCTTTGGAATCTACCGCTTTGGCTAAAACTTTTCCAAATGCTGCCAAAGAGCCGATAAAAACCACTACCGGCAGCAAGAAAGCAACAAGAACTTTGACTACGACTGAAGGGCCTTCGGTGCTCCCCAATTGGTTGTAAGCCTTTCGGCAATCCCTGTTTTGCGTACAGTCTCGACAGAATTTTTGCTCGGCCATAGTTTTTGTTACCATGCAAAATAAACAAACTTTATAATAGATATGGTCGAGATTTTCAAACAGAACTTTTCGTAATTGCGGACATAATTATGTCTCAAAAATTTTTGCTGCTAATATTAGGCCTCGTCTTTTACCTCGGCGCCGGCTGTGCCGTCAACCCCATAACCGGCGAACAAGAGCTCATGCTTTTTTCTGAAAAGCAGGATATTGAGATAGGTCGCCAATACGCCCCTGAGATTGAAAAGCAACTGGGCGGCAGAATCGCCAATCAGAGCTTACAAAACTATATTGACAGTGTCGGCCAAAAAATCGCCCGGGTTTGTCATAAACCGAATTGGCAATATCACTTTACCGCTGTGAAGCACAAATCGGTTAATGCCTGTGCCCTGCCTGGTGGATATATTTTTATCACAAAGGGTATGCTTGAGAAACTGACAACCGAAGCCCAACTGGCCGCCTTACTGGGGCACGAGATAACCCATGTGGTTGCCCGACACAGCACAGCAGCTATGAGCCGCCAGCAGGGGCTGTCCCTTTTGCTTCTTGGCTTGGGCGCAGCCGGTGCCCTTCCTAAACAGACATCGGAGGGTGCTATCAGGGCAGCACAGATAGCATGGCAGCTTATTAGCCTTAAATATAGTAGAGAGGATGAGCGGCAGGCGGATTTGGCCGGCCTGGATTACACCATAGCAGCAGGCTACAACCCTTACGGAATGGTTGAGACTATGCAGATGCTGCAAGAGCAGCACAACATTAGGCCGATTGAATTCCTTTCAACCCACCCATCTCCTGAAAATCGGATAATATCATTAACGGCAAGGATTGAAACAAGGTACAAAAACCCCCAAGGATTAAAAATCGGAAAACAAGATTACCACAGCAATGTTCTTGAACACTTAAACGATTAAACCACATATCTCATAGTCCTCATGATGAGGCAGTCTTTTCAGCATCGTCACCAACTTCCTTTTCTTACTGAGCTTTGCGTTATTAATTGAACGTTGGGTGGCACCCTCAAACCCTGGCCTGAGTTCGTCGAAGGCTTGTTGGGGGTGTTCTTGTGTTCCCATTTTGCTATCTATTGCCACCGGCTGGTAACACGGCCTGATTTTACCGTGTCAGGATGTATTCGGCTAAGTCGGCAATTTCTTCTTCGCTGAGTTTCGAGGTCTTGCCGTGCTGGTCGTCTTTGTTGAACTTCGTCAAAACTTCTTTGATTGTCACGGCCCTTCCGTCATGCAGATATGGGGCTGTTCGCCATACTTCCACGAGCGTGGGCGTATCAAACTCCATATAGTCTTCTTCGTCCGTGCCCGTGCCGACGTCGTATTTGCCCATGTTGGTATAAAGCGGCCCCACATGACACCGCGTGCATTCCGCTTTCTTAAAGAGTTTTTGGCCATTTTTAGCTGCCTTGCTCAACTTGCCGCCGACAAGATACGGACTGACAATTGGCCTAAGAGACTTCAGGTACTCATCGATGGCTTGTGCTTTCCTTTCAGTAGTATCCGCAAACTGGATGTAGCGAATGCCGCTGCGGACTGCAACTTCGGCATTTGCACGAACTCCGGTAATCATCGCAGGCGGAGTCTTATGTGCCAGGAGCAGACTCTTGGTATTCTTCGGATTGGCTACTCCATCGTTTAGCAGGTCCCAATTCAGCGCACTTGCACGTCCATCGCCCGTATGGCAGCTCGTGCAACTATTCCACTTCTGAAAGGAAAGCGAAGCATCGTTGAAGAGGACCTCACCCTTGCGAGCAAATGTCACGGGTTTGCTTTTACCGAGCGGTATCGATTTGGCTCCGGGCAGAGTATTTGGGTCGATATCTACTACGCCGATACTGTCTGTGAAATACTCTGCTGCATATACTTTTGTGCCGATGACAGCCAGGCCGCGGGGCCCGATACCGGCCAGTTTCAATCTGCGACGAATGCCAACCAAAAATGTAAGATCATTCGGTATATCGTCTGCGGAATACGAGGCATCATAGAGCTTCCTACCGCCTTTTGAATGGATTTCAGACGTGAAGCTTCTGGCCGTCAGCGCCGGGGGCAACCGCGAATGGAGCCCTTCGCGATCAATTACGCTTAGCTCATATGTGCCGGCATGGGTTATCAGGATATTCTTGCCGTCAGCCGTACAGGCAACGCTATACGGGTTGGCCGCACCAAGGTCAACGTCATCAACCAGCACGGTATTAACGAACTTACGCCCCGGTACATCGATGATCGTCATGGCATTTGTATTTACCCAGCCGCGTTCAAGGTACGTCACCGGAAACTGATAACGGGCAAGGATATGCGTCACATAAGCGTTCTTGCCGTCCGGCGAGATGGTTATCCCGCGAAGGTTCACACTGCCGTCGGGCAGTTCGATATTCGTAATGACCTTCTTTGCTGATATCTCGATGACCGAGACAACCGAAGCAACATAATCGGCGTCGGCGGCGCCGGCGGGAAGATGATTGGCTACAAACAGGAATTTGCCGTCCGGCGTAATCGCAGCAGCAACGGGTTCACGAGTCACCGTAATCGTAGCGGTCTGCTTCTTTGACCCAAGGTCGATAACGCCGATGTTGTTGTTGAACTGATTACAGACAAAAAGCATCTTTCCGTCCGGGCCGGCAACAACCGAAACAGGAGTATGGCCCACGGCGATATTGTCAGACACCCTGCCGCCACGAACGTCAATCAACTGCACCTTACCTGCAGGCACCGCACAGGTCACATAAAGCTCCCTCCCGTCGGCAGAAATCGCAAGACCGGCAGGATTCTCCCCAACGGATATCGCCTTGGTAACCTTGCCGGACATGATATCAAAAACCGCAACCTGATCGGCAGTGGCCTCGGCAACATAAAGAACCTTCCCATCGCAATCGGCAACAACAGAAATTGGAGATAGATAATCGCCCCTCTTTGCGAGGCACTCGTCACCCAAAAGAACAATTACTATCAGCAGCACAAACACTAACATTGAACATTTTTCAAGGTGTTTTCTCATCGAGCTCTTTCTCATTTTGTACTAAACAGAAAACTCAAAAACAGTATAGCATATTTGAGGCAAAGTGCTCAAATAAAGTATTCTAACCTCGAAGGTTTGAAAATCGTAAAAGAACATTACCACAGCAATGTTCTTGAACAGTTAAACGATTACAAGCAGCAAATCTTCAACTGCGAATAATCCCGCATCTATTGAGCTTAGACCCCTGCCTGCGTTCCCCAATAGGTGTGGGATTAGCTCTGCGCAAAAAAAGCCCTCCTCAAATCAAAGTCGGGCTTGACAAAATTGCTTATTCGGATTGTTGTACCTGACTGTGAGACGCCCTTGAGCAAAGCAAACGGATAACGCCGAAGCACCACCGGCAACTTGCACGGGCTTAAGATACGTTCAGCAGCTCAACATCTCTGCTCCTGGGTCCGCTGCGCTCATTACTCGGTCTTGGCAGCTTCCTTTTGCCTCTTTCTTGCCTCTCTTTTCTCTTCGTCTTCGCTGCGGCCGCATTTGGGACAGCGGTCCGGAAAATCGTTAGGAACACTACCGATGAAAAAGACGATGCCACAATCGGGATTACCACATTTTTCAGCTCTGAAAACACTTGCTTTCCCGCACTTTTTACAAATCAACGGCGGCGGAGCCATCGCCATAGGGTCCATGTTCGCCTGTATAAATTTGTGGTACTCCCTCAACCCCATCTGATACTCGGCTTTACAGTCAGGGTTGTTGCATTTGACCCACGTCTTCTCCTCGGCCGGAATATCGTCAATGCCGCCACCGCTACCAGAAGTGAAAATGTACTTATAGGCTATTATTCCAGCCGCTACAAAGCAAACTACGATGACGATAGCATAGACTGTATTTTTCATACTAGAACCTCCAAAATAACAGCCAACAGTTTGGTTAGCAATTTACACTATTAACTTATTACTTACCTTATTATTTGTCAAACGCTTATTTTATTATTTATCGGCCAGCTAAATACCTGTCGCCTTGCCGCCACGCTGGGATGCCCTCTGCAGAACTCTGGCCGGTTCCTCCGGCATAGACGTGCGAGCCGAAAGATACGCTGATTCAATGACGGCCATATCCTGTAGATTCTCTCTGCCACTACTGCAAAGCTTGTTTTTATCGGGCGATAATATACTCAGAGCAAAATTCTTCAGCAGTTCTGTCATACAAACAAGCTCATCTTCATCGTATTCAAATTCCTCGCTGACCTGTCCGAGACCATCGCTGACCATCAGCCGCTTGTCAGTAACTGTTAGAATTTTATCTTTCCCGTACACCTTCAACAATTCCTGTTTTCGACCAATCCCCGCTCGCCGAGACGCTATAAGGTTGCCGATAAAGGTGTCGGAAAATTTCATCGTTACGACGGCGGTATCTTCCGTCAAATAAAGTCGCTGCTGTTTGTCCTGGGCCTGGTTGGTATTCAATGAATAGACTTGCTGCGGTATGCCGAAATTTAACAATATTTGATCAATTACCTGGTAACAATTGTGTAACAGCACTCCACCGCCGGCCAGCTTCGGGTCATTCTGCCAGCCGGGATGCTTCTGGTCGCCAACACTGCAGAAAACACTTATGAGAAAAACCTGCTCAATCTGGCTTTCCTGCAGATACTCGCGCAAAGCAAGAAAGCTGCGGGCAAACCGGCCGGGATTGGCAATGGCAAATTGTATATTTTCGTCTTCGCCCAGGCGGACAAACTCGGCCGCCTCTTCAAAATTCCTCGCCGCCGGTGCCAGCTTAAGTATATTGAATTTTTTTTTCATTGCCATCCGCACGTACTCATCGCAACTGTGCATACCGGCTGCAACCAACAGACAATCGAGCTGATTTTGTATTATCAACTGTCTGTAATCATCGAAGGCAACACATTCGTATTCTGCGGCGAATCTTTCGGCAACATTGACATCTCTGTCAGCAACAGCCCGAATTTGCAAACAATCTATTTGGGAGGCCACCTTGAGTAAAAGCTGGCCGCCCTCATTAAGACCAAGAATCGCGGTTTTTAATTTACCTTCACCCATGTCGTTAAATACCCACAATCAATTCTTATTTTATTAGATTACAAAATCCATTGCGTATTTTCAAAGTATTTTCATAGGTTTCTCTCTAACCTTTATTTTCCATAGCCACAGAGAGCATAGGGAACTGAGAGAAAACAGAAGACAGAATACAGGAGACAGAAGACGCAAGACAGAGGATGGGGAAAAGGGAATATCGAATATCAAACAAGGAATATCGAAATGAGGGCAGAAGGGAGAAGGGAGTTTTTAGACAGGATAACAGGATTTTTTTGCCACTAAGACACAAAGGGAGAAAAAGTGCACAAGGCATAAAAGCATAAGCCATAAGGGCACAAGGGAAAAATTCGTGGCTCGTGACCCGAGCGAGAAAGCACAAATATCCAAATCCTTCGACCGTGCTCAGGACAAGTTCCGAAATTCGAAACAAATTCAAATGTTCAAATTACAAAAATGCAAAACGGGAGGCAAGTGAAGGGACAGACTCCTAAACCGGAGTTTCAAGGACAGTGGTTGGGGAAGTTCAGAGAAGCGAATTTTCCATGATCTATTCGTGGAACGTGAGCCGGCCCTCAAAGAGGCTGTTTCATTAAGACCATGTGTGATAGGCCGCATTTCGGAAAAATTATGTCTTTCTCAATTACAACATTGAATCCGAGTTTTTCATAATAATCCGGCAGGAAACCATCTCCTTTGAGACAGTCGAGATAAAGGCTTTTTTGTCCGTTTTGCCTCAAGTATTCTACAGCCTTCTTCACTGCCATTTCTCCGAGTTTTTGGCCGGAGAAGTCAATAGCCGTCGTCAGGGTTGTCAGCCACCATACTTCCGTCCGATTCGTTTCGTTGTCCCAGTAAGGCAGTCTGGCTTTCAGCAATGAGAGAAAAACCGCCAATCGTCCGCCTTTAAACAGCCCAAAGTTGCTTCCGTTGCGTTGCCGCCTGTCAAACTCCTCGCGCGATAAAGGCTCGCTCCAGCCACTGATTTTCCTGGAATGTAACCATTCGGTCCTCCGGCAAATCATGAAATATGCCTGTTCCTTCTCGTTTTCCGAAATGCGTCGAAACTCAAAGCCTTCCACAATATATCTCCGGGCTGGCTAAAATTCTACTGCCTTGCGATACACTATTGCAGCCAATTCACTCCAGAAGTTCTTTCGTCCTTGCTCCTTTTTAGCACATAAAGACTCTCAGGCTTCATTTATCATATCTATTTGTTTGAATCTGCAGAAATGTCGGAGCTGCCGAGTTATGTCTCCGTAACATGACACGCGGTGTATGCCATTTGACCAGTTTTTCCAGAGTTTCTCAGCATCGCCATCCACCTCAACGATGATTTTAGTCCGGCAGCCTCTGTCTGTCTCAGGGGTATCTACAATTTGACCGGTGAAGTATAGTAAGGTTGATGTTCCGACCAACACAGCCTGAGTAACTTTCTGGATGATGCGCATTTTTACCTGTGGGACGGCCCCTTCGCGGCGTTCCATAACGCTGCGCAGCTTATACGGAGCGGCCGGGCCATTTGGACCATCCATCTTTGGCGTGCCCATGCAGTGAATCAGAACAGCGCTGTTTTTAGAAAAGTCAAAGCCGGGATTGCTGACAAAACCGGGTCTTCCTGACAATCCTTGAAAAAGTATGTGTGTCATTGCACAGGGCAGGTCGGATTGACAGATGCCGCCCAGTCCCATGTTATTGAGCCTGGTGAACCCCATACAGGGATAGGCATAGGAGCGGCAGAGTGGCTCGTACATACTGCCATAGCAGTCGGCTGTCATTACGGTTGCATCTTCCTGATTCAGCAGCTTTTCAAAGGCCAGTGCAAGTCTGCACGACTTGATTATTTCTTGTCTCGACGGTTCCACAACTTCCGCAGCTCCTTTTATCCAAAGCTCAGCTTCTGCTTCTGCCTCGCTGCCGCTGACGGTATTGTAAGCATCGAGCACCCGTGGCAGCTCAATCCGCTTGATCTCTGTCCCAAATTTGCTTTTTATATCCTGTGCATACTCATCGAATGATTGAGTGGTAATATTAAGAATCTTGGCTTCTCTCAAATGATGGATAGCTCGGAAAGGCCTTACTGCAGCGGCCAGTTGTCCGTAGTCACTGGTAAGAAGGCATTCGAGATTTTGACCTTGCTTTTGCTTGTAAATGGCGCTGAGGGTGTGCCATTCATGTCCGGAATATGGAGCTGAGAAAACGATTGTTGGGTGTCCAAGGCGCAGGATTGCGTTTAGAATCGGCATAATCCAAAGTGTCAGATGAATTGCGAGGATACCATCTACGTCCTTCAACGTTTCCTTAAAGCGATGAAGCTGATCCACAGAGGATATCAATTCATTCACCACAAAGTCAACATCTGCTAATTCGTCTTTCAGTTTTGTGAAATTTGATTCGTAAAAACGTACTTCCTTTTTCAAATTTAAATCGGGATTAGGATAGTGGCTCTCCGGGATTCCCAGGTAGATTTTGGCGACCTTTACTCTTGACCTTCTGCATCCGGGGCTTACAAGCTTGATTTTGTGCGGCCTTGCACCGAACGCAAGAATGCTCCGACCTCCGAAGTATGCGGCACCGCCCGCCGCCAATAATTTCAGCAGCTCTCTTCTATTAATATCTGTTTGCATAGCAGTTCCCTCTCTTCTGGTTAGCCCTTAGTAGACCGACATTTCCCACATAACTCGCTACGTATATTCAATAACATTTGGATTCATTATTCTACGAGATTGGCCAATGCAGGATAACGAAAACCGGCTTGAATGGCCTCCACAAGCACCATACTATCACATTTGCGATTTGCGGTACTACTCCATAGGGGAAATCCGGATTCATTCATCCTGGTTTGCTCCTCATACACCGGCCAATGCACACACTTAAAAACGACGATACATTGTAACTTGTCAGCAGGTCCCAATCAATGTTCTCATTTTAGCTGGCAGCGAATTTCAATCATTTGTGCAGTGGTTTTGGTTAATTAGCTAAATGAGCCGTGAGATTGCCACGCACCTCACCAATTGAGCTTAGGCTCACGCCTAATTGGTGCGGGATTCGCAATGACCGGGATGGGGCTGATTTTCAATCAAATACGCAGGGGGGTAGAAGCAAAAATCGAAATTTTTAAAAAATTTTTAACTGCTTTGTCAACAAGCTTTTACCTCAAAAGCGGACACCCAATATCACGGATTTTTCGACACAAATACGCAGGTTCGTCTAATTATGGGGGGAGCTAATTGCTAATTGACTATTGATTATTGGGGGATGAGATTCAATCCGCCTGATACTGAGCGAAGAAAGGCTCAGAACAATGTATAAACCGGACGAGGGTAAAGCAACCCAATAACTTACAACTTTTGAAAACGAAAAGCTGTCAACATTGTATCTTCGCTGTTCAGCCGACCGGTTTCACCGGCCCGGTCCTGGTCTGCACCAACAAACCAGATTGTCCCGGCAAGTTAATCCGTACCGAGCCTGATGACTGCTGTCGCAATTTCCAGGCCCGCCGGAAAACCTCACATCGGGCCCAACCCCCACCGCCTGACAGCGAGGACGTAAGATTCATACCGTTAACACAGGGTAAATTCGCAATCGTTGACGCCGACGATTACGAATGGCTCGCCAAATATAAATGGAACTGTCAGAATAATAAAGGCGGTTTTTATGCCTTTCGAAGTGAGGGCCATAAAATGATTGCTATGCACCGTGAAATTATAAGGGCTCCGGAAGGCCTTTTAGTTGACCATATAGACGGGAACGGATTGAATAACCGTAAGAGTAATCTGCGTCTGTGTACACATTCTCAAAATACCTACAACAGACGGCCAAACCGCAACTGCTCATCGAGATATAAAGGTATATCGTTTCATAAGATGTCCAAAAAATGGGAGGTTGCGATATGCTGTAAAGGCAAACGCGAGCATCTCGGCCGATTTGATGATGAGGTCAAAGCTGCGCTTGCTTATGACCGCAAAGCGAAGCAGCTTTTCGGCGAATTTGCGTATCTAAACTTTCCAAAACCCTGACTGACACGGACTTTGTAGACACGGATTGACGCAGAGAAGTCAAGAGAATAAGTGCAGAAGAGCAAATCTCGCGGCTCCTGAAGCGTATCTCACGGAGTAAAATAACGAAAAAGGAGGGAAAAGTCAAATAATTTCTTCGATGCTCGATGCTCGATACTCAATTTTTGATGCTTCCGCCTTCGCTAAAGCTACAGCGGACAAGCGATGGTCGATGGGTGGATGTGTTGATGAGTTGATGCGTAAAAGCGAGGTTTGGAGAACGAGAAACTCACCAGCAGCTATGCAGACAAATCAATCCGTAGCCTAGCCAAACTCTCAATTTTTCCTCACGCCTGTATACCACCTGCTTGGCACATTGTCTCCTGTAGTCTCTTCCAGGGGGCTAACGTGTCCGTCCAGCCACAGGATGTTAGATCGCCCCTCAGTTCTCTCATCTTCATGAGCTCTGATATTATGTCTGAAGATTTGCCGATAGCTGAACCAACGACTGCCCCCCAGGCTTCTGCGATAGTGCGTTAGATTCATAGCGCCAGGTGTGTCATTATTATGAAACCCATCGCTGGTACCACATTCCGGTCTTGGTTCGGAGTGGTCGGTACAAAAAATGAATTCGGAATGAGGTCGTACCGTCTCCGTATTCAGGCCCCTGGCCCTCTCATGATGATTCAGACCAAACGCCGCGTGCTGAATTGCTACAGAAGGGTCGGGAACATCATATATCAGTCTGGGAACACGTTGTAAGCTCGGACAGCCAAAGATTTTCGTCTCTTTCAGATACTGTTTGTAGTAAATACCCCAATAAGTGTCGCTGGAACCAGGTTTTCGCAGAGTAATGCCGTCTGCCTCGTACCACAGAAATCCGTTGGAATTACGCGTATTAGGCAGTTTGCGGTCGTAGTCATCGAGGTATATTAGCATAGCCAATCCCACATTCCGTAAATTTGATTTGCAGGCCGTTTCTTTTGCCGTCTCCCTGATTTTCCGCATCGCAGGCATCAGGATTGCCAAAAGTACGGCGATTATGGCGATTACTACCAATAGTTCTATTAACGTGAAACCTCTTTTCGTGCACTTGATGGGCCTTTTCTCGTAATGAGTCATTTGCTTGTTTCCTTCAAATTTGTTTAATGCAAACAATAGTTTTTGGAATAAATATTTTCCACATACTACCGTTTAGCAAGTCTGCCGTGGTTAAAATTCCTTTGTTTATATCATACTGAAGGAGGGTATCAATTTCAAGTGATTTTGTTAAAGATTTGAAAAATCATGGAAAAACTATGAACAGTCTCTTTTCCCTTTACATTCCGCTTTCAAATCCCGAATGAACCAAAATCTGCAATTGTCGCCAGACAATTTAGTTGCTCGTCGCGTGTGGCCCGTGACCCGAAAGTCTTATTTCGTAGTGCATATCGCGTATGGAGCAAAGGCTGTGATTCTTAGGTTCAATCGTCATCATCCTCGTCTTCGCCGTTGTCGTCTTCGCCCTCGTTGCCTTCCTCATCGTCATCTTCGCCGTCGTCATCGTCTTGGTAGGCCTTGGCGTCTTTATCAGTTTCGGTGCCGAGATACTTACCTTCAGCAGAGACGAGGATGTCGAACTCCCTGCCGTTCAGGACAACCTCGGCCTCGTACACAAGTGTTCCTTTTACCGTCTCGGTGTCAATCTCTACGATTTTTCCTCCGGCTGCATGTTTCTCTATAGTAGCGCGTACCGCAGGCGGTAAATCATCGAGCGAGATGGTTTCTTCTTTAGCTTTGCCATATCCGGTCAGAATCAGGTCCTCATCTTGAATGAGGCCCACACCCGGTGCATACGTTTTGTAGCATTTTTCGTTGGGGTCTATTCCGGATGTTTCCTCTATTCTTATGCAGTTTTTGAACGTTCCTACCGGCGTCTTCATTGTTACGTCATCACTTATTACCTCAGCCCTGTCCATGGCGTTGGGGGCGATCTCCTGATAATGTCTGGCCCCCAAGAGAATCGTCCCGGGCATCATTATGCCAGCTTTCGAATTCTTCTCGTCGGCTCTCCACGCCCCCGAGTGGCTGACTATCTTACCGCTGCTGTAAATGTCCACCTCCTCTCCGAAATAGAATACGTCGCGGTGCTCTCTGCAAATGGCGAAAAAATTCCTCGAGACTTCCTTGAGCTCTCCGTTCTCTTCCTCCCGTTCTTCCACAACTCTCGTTACAACACCGCCGATCTTCTTTGTCTCATCCAGGACGGTAATCACCACTTTTTCGCTGCTACTTTCCAGTATTAGTTGATGGCCGGGTTCCAGAATAAAGAACCGATTCTTACCGACTGAAGAGAACGTGCAGTTCTCCTCACCGAAAGATTCCGTCCATTTTTTGCCTTGCTGGCCGCCTAATGCTCTTGTTGCAGGCATCGTCTCCTTGATTTCAATGACCTTGCCTTGCGGTGAGATTTCAACTTCGTAGTTTTTTCCGGCGGAATGTATGTCCACGTCATACTGGCCCGGGTCTTCGCCTTCAACCTCCTTTTGAATTCTTATGATCCGGCCGTTCGGAAAGGCTTGCTGGATAGCTTTTCTTATGACAGCCGGCAGCTCTGACGGCAGGACAGAGACTTTTCTCTCTTGTTCTGCAGCCTGAGACGGAAAACATACAACCACCAGAATCGTGGACAATCCGACAGCAATGAGAATTGCGTCAATCCAAACTGATTTCAGTTTCATAATCGATCTCCTTTCTTAACCAGATATTTCCATTTTCTGCACGTCTGAACTCGTATCTCGTGAAGCGTATCTCGCAATTATGACAAAAAATAACGTAAAATAAGGTAAAAGTAAAGATGAAAAAGGGGAAAAGAACATAAGTACACAAGTTAATTCGCCGGAGGCAGCCGGACTTCCGGTCGCCGATCGGTGTCGAGGACGAGTTCCGCGGGAACACAAAGAATTCCGGCAGAGTTGCTCTCGGCCACCTATACATCCCGGCTTGCACCACTTAATTAAAGAATACATCTAATGACATCGGGCCTGCTCACAATCCCGACCAACTTGCCTTCTTTTGTCACCGGCACTCTTCTGAAAGGGACGTCGAGCAGGCACCTACAAATCTCCTCCAGGTTATCATCCTCCCGAAAGCACACCGTCGGCTGTGTCATAAACTCTTGAACCGTCTTTCCTTTTGCTCGTTGCGGTCCATTCAAAAGTTCAAGCAAATCATTCTCGGTAAGAATCCCCACCAGCGTCATATCGACCTCGACGACGGGGATAAGGGAAATATTGTATGACAATAGAAGCTCTAACGCTTTTTCTACCGGCGTATCCCGCCTGACACTGACCATGTCTTTGGCCATAATATCTTTTGCTTTTAGCATCTCGACCTCCCTTCGTCTAAGCGCACATTGCGCTGCCGTTAAAAATCGATGAAATCAAGTAAAAAGATGACACTACCCCCCACACTCGGCCTCGATTAAGAACTTGTCCTGAGCGAAGTCGAAAGATGTCCAAAATTTTCATTTTTTGCTCCTCGAACCTGTCCTCGCCTGCCCTCGACCTGATCGAGGGCCTTTGGCGGGGTTCCGCCCTCCAGATGCTCATAAACTTATCAGAAATCTCCATTTTTAAGGCGTTCCCGACCAGTCAAATGTTGATAAGAAAATGTAAATTTGCAATTTCTTTTCGATGAAGTTTTCCGCTCACGTGTATATCTATCTATCTCGGGATAAAATAGCTGAAACGTTTTAACTGGTTAAGGTTAAAAAGTGAATAAGAGCAGGATTAGTTTTGAGTTTTCGCCGCCCGGCTTCGAGGCCAGCCAGACCAATCCAACAAAC
>JGI24422J19971_10000843_pt1 | contig 17829 bp, 20 predicted proteins | sample DeeMarSWOR152_54_FD_19971 | JGI IMG/M metagenome (IMG submission 19971) | reverse complement strand
AACAAATTCTTCGTTATCGCCGTAATAGTATCGATAGGGCTGACGCTCGCAATACCTTACATACCGCTTACACAAGTAGCCTTCCATCTGGTTCCATTAAGCCTCATTGACTTGGCGTACGTCGTAGGCGTATCAAGCTGGGGCCTGCTCGTGCTTCCGGAAATTTTCATGAACCGAAAAGTCTGGCGCTGGCAATAGCGCTCCAAACTAACTAGCCTTTACAATATTGAAGCCGGCTGCTCTTCTCAATCGGTTCATAACCGCAAGACCCAAGCCTTTAGGTGGAATTCCTTCTGCAATGATTATATCCAGTTTTTCCTCGTCAAACTCACGCAAAAGCTTGAAGAGACTGCGTGCGATTGCAGCAACATTGCTTCGACTTCCAAGCGACTTCAAAACATCTGCGTCATAATTCGACACGGTTTCATCAGTAGCCAAGATGCCGACTTTCTTCCCATCTGCCATGCTGAGGGCTGTAAGTTCCTTAACCCTCTTTACTACCTTGTACAATTCGCCTTCGACCAAAATCATCTCGGCTTCAGGCGCGTAGTGCCTATGCTTAATCCCAGGAGCGCGCACCCTTAATGCTTGAATCTTTTTAGTTGCAGTAACCGCAGGATGTAGCGCAGCCTTGCCTAAAACTCTCTTCAACTCCTCAAATGATGTCCCTCCCGGCCTTAGAATCTGAGGAATTGGTGTTGTCATGTCGACTACAGTTGATTCCACACCCACTCTAGTGGGTCCACCATCTAGAACAACGTCGATTCTCCCAGCCAAATCATCGATGACATGGTGAGCTGTTGTAGGACTAGGCTTACCAGCGCGGTTAGCGCTTGGAGCTGCAATCGGCGTGTCCGCTGCTTGAATCAGGGCAAGCGCTACCTTGCTGCTAGACATTCTGATGCCGATCGTGTCCAAGCCCACAACTGTGACATCCGGCACCAAGCTCGACCGCTTAAAAATCAGAGTCAAAGGACCTGGCCAAAACTCAGCCATCAGTTTCTCGGCTCTTTTTGGAACGTTCTTTGCCAATCTATGCAAGTCTTTTTTGTCAGCAATGTGCACTATGATGGGGTTGTCTGCTGGACGCTCTTTCGCCTTGAATATTTTGGCAACTGCGTCGGAATTCAATGCATCGGCGCCAAGTCCATAGACTGTTTCAGTTGGAAAGGCAACTAATCCGCCTTTTCTGATTACGTTCGCCGCAATTCGAATTCTGTCAATCTGAGGCTTTTCAGAATCCACCTTAATCCAAAGCGTGTCCTCTACTTTCTTTCCGAAACTCTTCGATTTTGGATCAACACATCTGCCAGAAAGGGGCATGCGTTAATCGAGAACTCCAAGGACACAGTACGTCTAAGGATATGATCTCCTAGTTGTGCGTGGGAATGGAATTGAATCGAATATGCTTTCAAGATTAAGCATCCAAGTCAAGAGACGTTCAACTCCCATTCCAAAGCCTGTGTGAGGCACAGTTCCATAGCGTCTCAAGTCGACATACCATTCATAGTCCTCTGGTCGCAGGCCAAACTCCGCTAGATTGCGCATCATTTCGTCTTTGTCGTCGACGCGAGCGCCCCCCGTTGACAGCTCACCAATTCTCGGGACAAGAAGATCAGCAGACATGACCATTTCTGGTCGATCAGGATAGGCTTTAACGTAAAACGCTTTAATTTTCCTAGGATAAGCATAGACGAACATGGGTCCGCCGAGCTCTTGCGTCAACATGCGTTCTTCGTTGAAGCCGAAGTCTTCGCCCCATTGGATTTTGGAGCCTTTTCTCTTCAATCGCTCAATAGCACCGTCATACGTTATTTTCGGAAATGGCGCCTTGATTTTCGCCAGCTCCTTCGGATCCAACCCCAAGGCCTCAACGTGTTTCTTGCATTTTTTAGCTGTATTTTGGCAGACATAGCTTACTAGGCGTTCTTCTAGACGCATGAGATCGTCTAGGGTTGAGAAGGCTTCTTCAGACTCAACATGCCAGAACTCGGTCAGATGCCTAATCGTTCGGCTTTTCTCTGCTCTAAACGAAGGTGCAATACAGTACACTTTTTCCAGAGAGTATATTAGGACTTCCAGATGCAGCTGCGCACTTTGAGTTAGATACATCGAGTCATCAAAGTATTTCACGCCGAACAATGTGGCGCCGCCTTCAACAGCGCTGGAGATGAACATCGGTGGTGAAACTTCAACGAAACTCTGTTTGCTGAAGAATTCATGAATGGACTTCAGGACTTCGCTTCGAATCTTCATGACAGTGTTCATTTTGCGGCTTCTAAGCCACAAGTGCCGAACGTTTCGCAGAAATTCCTTGCTCTTGTCCTTCGCGATCGGGAAGGTCTCCGAAAGCCCGATGATTTCCAATTTGTCCACAATGATTTCGTAGCCGCTTGGCGCACGCTTGTCTTCTTTTACGGTGCCAGACAACGCGATTGCGGATTCAATTGTTGCTTTCTCAGCTACCTTCCACGCTGGACTATTCTTCTTAACTATGGCTTGAATGACGCCTGAGGCATCTCTCATCACCAGGAAAATGGTGTCTTTGCTCTCTCGCTTGCGATAAACCCATCCACGCATGTTTACTTTCTTGCCTTTGTATCGTCCAGTTGGGATGCTGTTTATGGCAGTGTAGACCATGAACTAACTCAACCTTCATTATGCTACATTTCTTTGACTTTTAAACCCTATCCCGAAAATGCTGCACCTTAAGCCTTAAATCTCAATGCAAAATGTGTATCCATGACTACAGTATGCCTACGGGAAAAAGCATCACTAAGGTCAGAGCACTGCAGCTTTCCTTCGTTGCTATAGCCAGCGTCGTGGTTGTTGAGAGCATTATTGGACTGATTACAAACAGCCTAGCCATTTTGAGCGATGCAGCCCACGCCTTGCTCGACACAGTGACTACTCTAATTCTGCTCGTAACTACCCAGCTCTCTTTGAAGCCTCCGGACGAAGAACATCTCTACGGACACGGCAAAATCGAGCCAATAGGCGGACTAGTCGGCGGAGTGGCGCTCATAGGATTGGCAGCTTATCTTTTCTATGAGGCAGCATCACGAATTTACACAATAACCTATTTCCCAGATAACGGGGTCGTAGCACATGACGCGATTGGTTTCGCAGCTGTAGGCTACACGTTGGCAGTTGATTTCTTTCGGATAGGGACCCTATGGGGCAAAGAAGAAGCGAGCGTGACCGTCAGGGCAAGCTTTTACCACGCGCTTTCAGACCTTGCATCCACCCTCATCGCATTTGTTGGATTTGGACTAACATATTTTCAGTTCGACGACCGAATTGATGCTTTAGCCTCAATAGTGCTCGGCTTTCTGCTAGTTTACCTCACAATTGGATTGATTCGAACAAGCAGCGCAGAGTTGAGCGACCAAATTCCACGAGGTGTCGTTGCCGAAATCAGAAGAGAAATCACAGGAACCAAAGGTGTGCAAGTGTGTAAGGACTTGAAAGTCAGAAAAGTCGGCACCCAAACCTTCGTGGAAACCACAATATGTGTACCTAGCTCAATGGAACTGGCTGAGGCTCATGATGTTGCGTCTCAGATTGAGAACAACATTAGTCGCCTTTATGGCGACTCTTCAGTGACGGTGCATATCGAGCCAAGCGGAGCTGGAAAGCCCATCGAAAAGCACATTGAAGGCTTGGCAAAATCAATCGAGGGAGTTAAAGGCGTTCACAACTTGACCAGCGTGTATTCTGAAGGCAAGTTGTACATCACGTTACATGCTTTGGTGGATCCTCAACTTTCTATTGAGCAAGCTCACCACATAGCGGANCAAATAGAAGCAAACCTGACGAAGCANATCAGCAACATTGGAAATGTCACTGTTCACATCGAACCATCTGCACTCAAGATGCGCCGAGAGTTCTCGATTGAGGATGCAGATGTGCGAAGAATAATTAATCAGATCGTGAAGACACACCCCAGCATTAGAAGTTTGAGGAGAGTCGTTACTTACGTGAGCGACCAAATACTCTACATTAACGTTGACTGCCTGCTTGACAAAGACGTCTCTGTGGAGGCTATGCACGACACAGTTTCACACGTTGAAGCTGAAATCAAGAAAGCATTCAAGGAAGCTGTGGTGACGATTCACGCCGAACCGTCTCCACAGAAATCAAATGCTTCGAAAAATTGATTTGAGACGAATGCCCAAAAAATGCTGGTGACGAATCGATTTGACCGAGCATGAACTAACTGAAGAAGAATCCTTCGAACTAATAATGACTATCTTGAAGTCAGCTGGAAAGCCCATGACTACGCGAGACATTGAAGGCGAGATCAGAAAAAGCCTGACAACATGTCCAGACAGTCTTCCGGTGCTACTGAACAGGCTTAGACTGAAAGGCTTGGTCAAAGGTCGCCTGTCAACTGAACACAAAGCATGGATCTGGTGGATAGAAACCAATCCTTAACTGGTCCACGAAACTATTTCTTTATGCTCGTCAATCAGAAGGCTAACCCATCGCTTGTAGTCGATTATCTTAACACTCGGGTGTATTTTTTCATTCAGCCCTTGTGCTTCAACATCAGCTTTCACTGCGTACATATCGATCTTGCTCTCTAGAAGCCTGCTGCAGTATTCGGTTAACGTTGCAGCAACGCAAGCATCTTGTGTGTGTAAGACGGCGATTTTCTCGCCCTTTTCAGCCAATTTAGCTGCGAGGTTGAGAACGGAGTTGTGGTTTTCACCGATTGGGAATTTGCTGAGGATTATGAGCAAACATTGATCCCTCTAGAACGTTATCACAGCGTCGTTTTGTGCTAACAACTGGGAGGCTTCGTCAAGTGAGAGGCTCTTCGCATTGTAACTCCCCTCTAGATCGTCTCGCTGGAGTTTTCTCCGGAGTAAGGAATCAGAAAGCACGTGCACTCCGACCAAATCTGAGATAGTTTTTAATCGCTCCCTAAAAGACTCAAGACCAACAACTTCAGGAGTTTGCTTCTTGACCAACCAGTAGACGCCGTCGTCCGCAAACAGAACTTGGGGCAAGACATTCATGGCGATCATGGCAGTAGTCATGCGGAAGCCTTCAGCGGCTCTGCTGCTTTCGCGTGGGCGGCTTTTGATGACGAGAAGGATTTTGTTTACCAAGGCTAGTTCACCTACGCCTTATCCGAACGACACGACTCGGTCATGTTGCTCCATTAACTCTGCTAACCTGCCCAAACTGCTTTCCCCCACGCCTTTTATGAAATCTTTTTTGACATTGACGCCTCTGAGTCTGGCGCTTTCTCGGCAAGCAAGAACATGAACTCCTTTTCCGATCAGTTCAGCCATTTTGCTCGCAGGCGTTGCCTTGTCAACAGAGATTTGGTTTGCGAGGAGATTGAGTGTGGCGTCTATGTCACAGAATACAGTCACTTCATGGTTCATTTCAACCGCAGCTTTGGACAATTCGTATATGGTGTCAATGTTTTGAGACTGGGCGGGTGGAGAGAAGAGAATTATCAGGAGTTTTGCCATCCGTCTGCCCCTAGTGAATGGTGAAGGACGGCTCTTGTTCTTATATTTAACCGCACGCCTAGTTATGATTGAGGCGATTGCATCATGTTTCTGAAAGGCATACATTTCCTCTTGACTTATCAGTGTACCCAAGAGTGTGACCACTGCTTTGTGTGGAGCAGCCCCGACTACATGGATACGATGACACTTGGGCAAGTTCGCAAATTGCTTCATGAAGCAAAGAAGTTGGGAACAGTCGAGTGGGCTTGGTTCGAGGGTGGAGAACCCTTTCTATATTATCCGGTCATGATTGAAGGAATCAAGGAAGCCAAAAGGCTAGGCTTCAAAGTTGGTGTATTGTCCAACGCCTACTGGGCTACTTGCCTTGAAGATGCGTTAGAATGGCTAAGCCCGCTTGCAGAGCTCGGTATCGCCAGCATAGGCTTGAGCAGCGACTATTATCATGGTGAAGATTTAATGGCTGACAGAGTGAAAAACGGCGTTTCAGCAGCTACTCAGCTTAACATCCCTGTTGGAATAATGGCTACAGCAAAAATGCCGCCCAAACTCGAAGGACTGCCTGGAGGTGCAAGCGAACTCATGTATCGAGGAAGAGCAGCTAAGAAGCTACTGGAAGGAGCCGTTAAAAAGCCATGGTCAGAACTCAACAAATGCCCGCATGAGAATCTGATGGCTCCGGANAGGGTGCACATCGACCCACTGGGGTACATTCATGTCTGCCAAGGGCTCTCCATNGGAAACGCTTGGAAGCANCCATTTTCCGAAATAATCCNGTCNTACGATGCGACNTCTCATCCAATNNTGANGTGGCTTGCGGAAGGTGGACCAGTAGCTTTGGTTCAGCGATTTGACTTGCCTCATGAAGGGAGCTACGCAGATGCGTGCCACTTGTGTTATGAAGCTCGGCTTCAGCTTAGGTCAAGGTTTCCTGAGGTGTTGGCGCCTGGACAGATGTATGGGGAAGGACTTGAGTAATCGCGAGTTATGAGCTTCGCGTTCTTACGACAAAGAAAAAGAGAGTGTCGGTTCTATTTCGGTCGCTTTTTGAGCAGTATCTCCCATTTGTCGGCATGTTCTTCTTCTGCTGTGAGGATTTTTTCTAACATAAGGCGGGTTGTCGTGTCGCCTATTCGTTTGGCGATTTCGATTTGTCCCTTGTATAATCGTATTGCTTCGTATTCTGTTTGTAGGTCGTCTTTGACCATCTGCTCAAGTGTGCCTCCAACCTTTATTGGGTTCGGTTTCGTCGTTGGCACTCCGCCCAAGTAGTTGATTCTCTCAGAGAAATCCTCTAAATGCTGCATCTCTTCAATTGCTACTTTCTCGAACATCTCTGATATCGCTGGGCTGTTCATCCCTTCAGCCATTACGTGATGATGCGAATATTGGATGATTGCAGTTATTTCCCGTGCCACGCCTTTGTTCAATTCGTCAATCAGTTGTTTTCGTTGCTCTTTAGTCAGTAAAATACTCATTTTCCTTTACCTCAACAAACTAATTTCGCTGTGATTGTACAGCAAGTTTGACTTATTCAAACTATTATGCTTTTCCTTGAAATAAGAGTGCACGTAGGCCCTTTACATTTGCCTATATTCTGTAACACCTTTGGGAAACATTGAAAGCCTAGAATGGCTTGTGATGATATTGCTTATGCTTGAATTGAACTGGTGAGCGCAGAGTTGCTCAGCCTTTATAACTCGATGACTCGTAAACTTGAGGAGTTTCAGCCATTAGACGACAAGAAGGTTACAGTGTTCACCTGCGGACCTTCAATATATCAATTGCCCCACATCGGGAACTATCGCACCTTTCTGTACGAAGACATTCTTGTCCGCTACTTGGAGTATTTAGGATACAAAGTTGAGCGCATTCTTTTCATCACTGATGTAGAAGACAAAGCTATTACCCAAGCCCAAAAAGAACACATCGCGCTACAGCATTTGACAGAGAAGAACACTAAGGCTTTCCTCAAAGAGTTCAAAAAACTCGGGGCAAAAGAGACAAAGAGCATTGCAAAGTCTTCCACAAGTGTGAGACAGGCTGTTCAAATCATAGAGACATTGTTGAAGAAGGGCTATGCCTACAAGTACAAGAGCAACGTCTATTATGACGTGTTGAAATTCAAGGGCTTCGGCAGGCTATACCGGCTTGACATGAGTCGCTGGCCAAAAAAGAAGAAGCGGCGTTTCCACAAAGACACTTATCCGGGCAACCGCTGGAACCTAGGCGACTTCATATTATGGCATGGCTGCCAGAATCGAGACGAAGTTTGTTGGGACACAAGTATTGGTAGAGGTAGACCAGCTTGGAATGTTCAGGATCCAGCTATGGCACTGCAGACTCGAGGCATGCACGCCGACATTTATTGTGGCGGTGTGGACAACATGATTCGTCATCACGACTACGTAATAGCCATTACCGAGGCCGTCACCGGCAAGCCGTTCGCAAGGTTCTGGCTTCACGGGGAACACCTATTTGTCGACGGAAAGAAGATGTCGAAGAGCCTAGGAAACATAATCTACCCTAAGGATTTGATTGAACGAGGCTGTGAATGGCAGCACATAAGATTCTTCCTCATCAACGGCTACTACCGCAAAAGATTGAACTTCACGTTTGCCAAATTCAAGAAAGCCTGCGACCGACTACACAAACTCAAGGATATGGTGAACAAGCTTCAAGAAATCGAATCTTTTAGCAAGAGTTCGAACAAACGAGCTAGGAAGTTAGTCGCCAAACTGAAAGAAGATTTCGAGACGAATATGAACAACGACTTGCATGTAAAGGACGCGTTTGACGCCGTCTTTAAAACAGTGTCGAAGCTGTACGCGCTGGCGGATAAAGGCAATATGAGTGCCGCGGACTTCCGAGAAACAGTGGCAGCTTTGAGGAGCATTGACCAAGTCCTTCAAGTCATTTTTTAGGAGACCTTGAAAAGGGGATGATGACTCCTCAACGCATCATCTTTCATGTTGACATGGATCAGTTCTTCGCCGCTGTTGAAGAGAAGCTAAATCCAGAAATAAGAGGCAAACCCGTTGTGGTCGGCGCTGATCCGAAGGAAGGAAAAGGGCGCGGCGTCGTCAGCACGTGCAACTACGAAGCAAGAAAATACGGAATCAGATCAGCCATGCCCATCACAAAGGCTTGGAGACTCTGCCCAGACGCTGTTTTTCTGCCAGTCAACATTCCTCTTTACTTGCAGGTCTCATCCAGAATCATGAATATTCTGAGTTCTTACGCTGACAAGTTCGAATCTTGGGGTATAGACGAAGCCTTTCTCGATGTGAGTTCACGCGTGAAAAACTTTGACGAAGCGAAGCAACTCGCGTTGAAGATCAAGAAGGACATTTCTGAGAAAGAAGGTTTGACATGCTCAATCGGTATCGGTCCTAACAAGCTTGTGGCTAAAATCGCCAGCGACATGCAGAAGCCCAACGGTTTGACCTTGGTTGAAGAGAAAGACGTGAAGACGTTTCTAGATCCTTTAGACGTTGACAAGCTGTTGTGGGTGGGCAAGAAAACTGCGCGTAAACTGAACAAGCTGGGAATAAAGACCATCGGCGATCTAGCTCGTTTCGACCCGTCAGTTTTGACCGAGAAATTCGGCGTTATGGGTACACAGCTCTACTTGTACGCGCAGGGAATCGACCGAAGCGAGGTTGGGTTTAGAGGCGAAGTCAAGTCCATAAGCAGAAACATCACCTTCGAAAAAGACACGTCCGACTGGGATCTTGTGCTCAGAGTCTTGGACAAACTGTGCGAGCAAGTCCACAAGGAAGTGAAGGAAAATAATCTCCTGTTCAAAACGGTCACAGTGACAGTGCGGTACGAGAACTTCGAAACCCATACTCACAGCAAGACGTTGCCCTTTCTCACCAATAGACTTGAGGACTTCAAGAAGGCGGCGCATGAACTGCTACGACCCTATCTCAGGTCTGATCGAGAAATAAGGCTCATTGGCTCTCGAGTGTCCACCTTGGTCTCGGCTGAAAAGCAAACAACGCTCGGCTAGATTGGTTTTATGAAGTCTTTTATGTTCATATAGGCAAGAATAGACAACTGAGGGACAACTGTTGGAAGCATATGTTCTGATAGATGCTGAACCTGGCTCGATTTGGGACGTCGCCGAGGCAACAATGAAAATCAAGGGTGTCAAGAAGGCACAGGCAGTAACTGGACAGTACGACGCCGTAGCTTACGTGGAGTTTCTCAAGATGGACGACCTTGGAGAAGTTCTTGAAAAAATTCAACGAGTTAAGGGCGTGCGTCGTACACAAACGTTGATAGCTATTCCACCCACCATCAGAAAGTGAAGTGCCATTTCCCCTCGCCTCTCGCCTTTTTTCTTGTTCATTAGGCTGCCACACTAGAAACATTTTTAATGCTGCATGCTTTGAGTTGACGCTTCCAGCCACAGAGATGACAAATTGAAACCGTACGTCATTCAGTTTCTTTCCAGCGTTGCCTTATCGTCTTCACTTCTCTTCATTCCCAACTTGACAAAAGATTTAGGCGGCACCGAAAGTCAAGTTGGGATCATTGTTGCAGCTTATGCATTAGCCATGTTTATCTCATCATACCTTTTCGGACGCTTATCGGATATCTACAGCAGACGACTCTTCATAAGTCTGGGTCTGGCAGTCAGCGCCGCGACCTTCCTCCTGCAGGCTCTGGCTGATCCTAATTTCGCTTTTCCTGTTCTTTCAGATCCATCACTGCTGGCGTTAATTCGCGCCTTGGCTGGCTTCTCGTTAGGCATCTTTCCAGCCGCGCTAATGGTCTATGTGTATGATTCTGCAGGACCGCTTGGAAGATTCGCGGCTTCTGGCGCTTTAGGCTGGGCAGTGGGGACATTCGCCGCTGGCATAATAGCAGAAGTCACATCGTACTACGCAGTATTCATTGCGGCTTCGTTCTGCCTTTGGACAGCTTTTCTCCTATCATTAACTATGAAACACTTGAACGGACCGAAACTGACTGTGCCACTGTTTCCAAGGGAATTGTTGAAGCGGAACTGGCGCGTCTATGTTCCTTACTTGCTTAGGCACACTGGTGCCAACATCATATGGGTCATCTACCCGCTCTACATCGTAAACTTGGGAGGCGATAAATTCTGGGTCGGCGTGATATATGCGGTGAACACGGCTACTCAATTTATTGTTATGCTGTTCCTCGATCGTTTCAAAGATGAACGATTAATAGGAGCTGGTCTACTGCTTGCAACAGTGACCTTCTTTTCGTTTACATTGGCTCAGAACTTTCTGCATCTTCTACCCATGCAGGTTCTCCTAGCCTGCTCGTGGGCAAGCATGTATGTTGGNTCTCTGCTTTATCTAATGAAGAANAATGTTGAGAAAGCGACGTCTTCGGGCATATTGAGCTCGGTGATAAGTATCTCACAAGTGTTTGGAGCACTTACTGGCGGTGTGATTGCTCAGTTGTTTGGCATCTTCAGGGCAACAATGTATCTTGCAGCAATCATGACTGTTGTAGGACTCGTCCTCTTCAGCGTAGGCAGACGAAGCGGCTGAAAACCATACCCGCGGGAAGCTTCTTGTTTATGCTCTAAACCACTTGAATATCAGATAGCGGATTTTCTCCGACTCCTTATCAGGCACGGCTATTATGAAGCGTTTGCGCACGGTGGTTGCAAGCCTGCCAGCCTTCACAACCTCGGTGGCGGTCACTTCATCTGTAGCTTTTTTCACTGAAACCATGAAAGGCGCGTGTTCAACGCCCGGTCCACGCTTATAGACAGCAAAGTCGCAGCCGAATTTTATTCCGGGCGTCACAATCAAGCCGTGGTCTCGCAAGTCGCGGTAAACAGCATATTTCTGATCGAACTCTTCGTAGAGTTTACGCGTTCTCTGCCTCAGCTTGGCTAAGCTGACCTTTCTCTTTTTCTGAGCACCTTCAGTGACTGTCAACATTTCTTTTTCTGCGAGGTACAAGCCTTCCATAAGGTCTAAGATTAATGGTACGTTGAACTCCATGATTTTGGGTTTTGGAATACCCATTGGCTTGCCATAATAGCCCTGTCTGTAAAGCTCAGAGCCTTTGGCTGGATCCCAGACTACCAGAAAGTTTTCGATGAATTCAGCTTGAATTTTCCCAGCCATTTCTCTCAAGGGCGCCTTGAACTTATATGGCGAATGCAAGAATGCGGGCTGCGTTGGAAGCGTCTTCAGATTTGTCGGCTATGTCTTCCATGAGTTGCAGAACATCTCTGAGCAGAAGCAGTGCTGGGATTTCGATTTGGCTACTGAGAACCTTGACTGCCAGCTCTCGGTACAGGTCGTCTACAACTCTTTCCGCAACTTCAACCTCGCGGGCTTTCTCGGCAGCTTTTGCTGCACCATAATTCAGCGTCATTGTAGTCTCTCTCAGTTTGGACACTGTGTCGAAGGCAGCTTCAGCCAGTCTGCACAGTCCTTTCTTCACGTCAGTGGGCACTTTCCAGCCTCGCTCCGCGGTTTCTAAGAGTCGAAAAGCTATGCCCTCGCAGAAGTCAGCGATTTCACTCACGAGGCTGGTGAAGCGCAAGAAGTCTTCTCGGCTGATGAGGATGGCGCCTATCTCTGCTAATTCCTGCGCTAGCACTCGCCTAGCGATGTCAACCTCCTCTTCTGCTTTCCTTATTTCGGCGTGAAGTTGCTTCACTGAGGCTTTGTTGCCTTTGGCAAAATCGTCGCAGAGCTGAGGGACCTTGCGTGTGATTTCGACAACCTTTCGTAGATGGTCTTGGCAGAGGCTTAGGGCTCTGCGTTTTACACGTGCTTCTGTCTCAACTGGAAAGACCATAAACTGTCTCCACCGCACCGTAAACGGGGGTAAGCTTCAGAGACCTATGAGTGTAGTGAAGCCTTATTAATATTATATGCATTACCGACTAGAACCACGCTCGGTGAGAGCAGAACTTGGATGATATTGAACAATGATAGAAGCTGTCTTGTTTGACCTTGGAAACACTCTAGTATACTCGAACCCTGAGGACACCTTCCAAAGAATCCTAGCTGCACAGGGCATAGCCAAATCCCTCGAAGAAGTCAGAAACGCCATGATAAAAGGAAACAAGGAACTCGATATCGAAGGTAATGAGGGGCTTTCAGCACACGAATTTTACACGCAATGGAACATGGTTCAGCTGAAGCATTTGGGTCTTGAAGGCTCAGAAGCGAGGAAAATTGCTGAAAACATAAACGCTCAATGGTGGAAATTCGCCGAGTTCCATATTTACCCAGAAGTAAAAGACACATTGCAGAGGCTCAAGCAAACAGGTCTGAAGCTAGGATTAGTCACTGGAGGGTTTGAAGAAGACATCGAGATGATACTACCTAAAACAGGGCTGGACAAGTTCTTCGACGTTAAGGTTGGAGTGAATACTACGGGAAAGAGAAAGCCTCATCCAAAAGCCTTCAAATACGCGCTGAAACAGCTTAATGTGAAGCCGCGCGAAGCTGTTTTTGTCGGAGACAATTATGAAGCTGATTATCTGGGAGCGCAGAAGATAGGCATGATGCCAGTTCTAATCAAGAGGAAAGGCCCGCCTCTTCAAAGACTGTACACAGATAGCTGCCTAAAACTGCCTCAGGGTATCAAAACCATAGAAAGACTTGATGAAATCTTTGACATTCTGAAGCCGGTTAGCCCTTGATAAGCCGACCCAATTCTTCAAACTCTTTCTTGTGAAGGAAGTAATCGGTGAGCAGACCTGCGAGTTGATCAATGGGTGTTCGCACTTGCTTCCATGAGTCTCGGTCTCGTATCGTAACTGCTTTGTCTTTCAAGGTATCGTAGTCGATTGTTATGCCTAAAGGCGTGCCTGCTTCATCGGCTCTGGCGTATCGGCGCCCGATCGAGCCAGATTCATCATACTCAACTGCGAAGCCTTCTTTTACTAGTGCTTGATAGAGTTGCAATGCCTTTTCTGGCAGTCCATCCTTGCTGACTAGAGGATAAACACCAACTTGTACAGGCGACAGCTCCCGTGGCAGGCAGAGAACAGCTCGGTCCTTCTTTGCTTGATACGCAAATTCCACCACGATGTAAGCAAGGCGGTCCGAGCCGAAACTGGGCTCAACCACTTGGGGAATGAACCTTCTGCCTTCCTTGAACGCGCGCATGTCAACGCCGCTGAACTCCATGTGCTTCTTCAAATCGTAGTCTGTGCGGTAAGCGTGCCCTGAAACTTCAGTCCAGCCCCAGCGCTCTAAATGGATTTCTTGGTCAAAGCTTTGTGCTGAATAGTGCGCTTTTTCCCAGTCAAGTTTCTCCATGAATCGTTGTTTCTCATCTGGAACGCCGAGTTCTCTGAGGAAGCGCTTAGCCAAAGCCATGAAGTAGGCGTGCCATTCAGTTTTTATGTAGCCTTTTTGAAGGGCTTCTTTCACTGTGACTGTTATTGGTTCTTTTTCGCCTTTCAACTTGGCTTCAGCGCGCACCAGCTGCAGAGTCTCGTTTTCAACATCTTTCAACTGAGTGCAATTGGGCTCCTCTGGGTCAAAGAAGAATTCAACATCCATAATGGTGAACTCACGGAGCCTTATCGGACCTTGCCGAGGCGAAATCTCATTCCTCAAAGCGTGCCCTATTTGAACAATGCCGAAGGGCAGTCGCTCACGAGCTAATTCCCAAAGACGTCTAAACTCAACGAATATACTTTGAGCTGCTTCAGGTCTCCCATAGCCCACGGCATTAGAATAAGGTCCAATTGTTGTGGTAAACATTGTCATGAAGTGTTTGGGTTCGCCGAGAATCCCATTGCATTCGGGGCAACGTACCTTGCGCTTGTCGATTTCGCTTTTTAGTTCTGTGAGGCTAAGTTTCTCGGTTTCTGTGTCGCTCATCTTTGCCTGTTCCTGCAATAAGTGGTCCGCTCGAAATTTGCGCTTGCAGTTAGTGCACTCGGTCAAGGGCTCTTTGAAGTGCTCCACATGCCCAGAGGCTTCAAACACTTTGGATGGCAGAATCACTGATGACTCAATTTCCATGATGCCTAAGGGGCGCGTATAGAACGCACGGAACTTATCCTCGATTCGACGCTTCAACACCGAGCCTAATGGACCAAAAGTGACGAAGCCGCTGACGCCACCGTAGATCTCATACGAGGGCCAGAAGAAGCCTCGCCGTTTTGCCAATTCTACTATTTTGTCGGCTTTTTCAACATTCTGCAAGTGAGCAGCCCCTTTCAAGCATGAACGGATTTACAAACCCTTACCACGCAACTGAATAATAAATCAACCGTTGAGTTCAACCAATGGTTCTAAGTGAGAAAAGGCATTGGTATGAGAGCTCAGTTCTTTTGAGCGATCAGCCGGTGTAACTCTTCTCTAAGGCTTGCTACTGATGCTCCGACGATTTCTACCTTGTCGATGTTGCTTTCGCCTATGCCTCTATTCATGGCTTCTCGCATAACTGGAACCTTTTCAGGTTTCAAACCTACAAGAGTTGCGCCGACTACTTCAACAGCCACGGCATCTCTGCCGACGATCAGAATGTTCGCAGGCACTCGCCTTCCTTTTGCGGCTACGCTCAACGCCAAGTGAGTACCATCTAACACCGCCAGGTCTATTCCGCCAATTGCCTCATAAATGTCCATTAAGGTAGCCGCCAGCTTCTTGTGAAACCTAACCTTCTTACGATCTGGAATCATACCCAAAAGGTTCTTCAAAACGCTGCCCTGCTCGTAAGTCCGCAATATATGTGTGCTCACTAGAACATTGGGTTTGAAGAGGATGTGTGACAACGCTATTTTTTCGTCAGCTATCTCAACTTGCTTCGTTTCTGTGTCTTCAGAAAGATTGAATGGGACAACTCGCTGGGAGAAAAGCGGCTTCCACTTTTCCAGTCTTTCTAAACCTTTACCTCTGTAATTGTCAGATTCCGCAAGGTAGATCTGAGGAGCCTTGTTGAAAGCCCTTATAATTGCATCAACAACGTCAACAGACGTGTGATGGTCTGCTTTAGGATCAAAGACACCAACCTTGATAGCCACAGAGTGCTTAGGCGAGTTCAAGTCATCTATTTGTCCAATAAGCTTCAATGCTTCTTTGAACGCTTGCTCTGCATTTGGCTTCAGACTGACTATAGCTACTTTCGAAACCATAAGCGGGCACCTGAACGAGCCCTTTCTCATCAACTGCCTTCAACATAACTGTTTCCACTATTTGAGTGGAAGATCTCGATACCAAGCGAATTTACCAGCCAAAAAGCAAATCTGTTTTAGTTGTGAAATGTTCACAAGGTAGGGAGTGCTAACCGCGTGAAGACGCTTACACAACAAGACTTGCTAGACTTGGTTGAGGGAGCAGCCATCTTTTCAGCTGGAGGAGGAGGCGACCCACAAGTAGGCTTAAACATAGTGGAGAGGCTGCTTGAGAACCATTGCCCAGTCCAACTTGTGGACCCGAAAGAAGTTCCCGACAACGATATTGTGATCAATTTTGCCTGTGTGGGCGCCACCGCAAGTTCTGCCTATCACAGCGACGCCGCAGTCAAGACCTTGAAAACGCTTGAAGACTTTCTGGGCAGGAAAGCCTTCGCTGTGATCCCTGTGGAGTTGGGCGGGTTAAATACTTTGGCAGCTGTGGATGTGGCAGCCCGCCATGGTATCCCCGTGGTTGACGCTGATGGCGCTGGTAGAGCCGTGCCTGAAGTGCATCTAAAGGTTTACACGCTTTACAGCATTCCCTTGGCGCCGATGGTTGTTGCAGACCTTGACGCTGAAAACGTAGTGTTGGTTAAGCAGACACAGGATTCAAAAGCGGCTGAAAGAATCAGTCGAGTGCTTTCCTCAGAATGGAACAACATGGCTTACACTGCTCGACGAGTCTTAACCGGTAAGCAGGTCAAGACTTCGCCTGTGCAGAACACACTTTCAACATCGATTAGAATTGGCATGCTTCTGAGAAAAGCTGTTGACCCGTTGAAGGCGATTTTGAAGGAAGCTGGTGGTTTCCTGCTCTTTGAGGGAAACGTGGAGAGGGTACAACGCGAAACCACGAGTGGATTTACTTGGACAACTGTTGAAATCGATGGCACCCACGACTGCAAACGATCAAAACTGGAGCTGAAAGCCAAAAACGAGTTCTTAATCGCCAACAAAGATGGGAAACTCGCTGCCATTGCTCCTGACATTATCACTACAGTGAGAAATGATGCATGCAATTGTGTCTCTGCCGAGAAGATCAAGAAAAACGACAAATTGACTGTGATCGGGATTCCTGCGCCAGCGAAGTGGCGAAGCCCAAAAGGCTTGGAACTGTGGAAGAAAGTACTGCGGGAATCTGGAATAAAGGAAAAGTATGCGCCAATCGAGAAACTGCTCACTTGAGAAGCCAAAAAGGTCTAGATGCGTCTCTCTACTTCTGCGTTTTTCACTTTTCCTTTCTCGTCTAAACTTAGTCGGAGCATTACGCGATCCACGCCATGCTTTTTGGAGTTGAAGGTTTCGTGGCATGTGCCGCATTCAATATCCGAGCCGATTTCAACCACGTACCAAGATGCGTCAGCGTAAAATCGTCCACAGTTCGGACATCGTATTACTGCTACATCGAGCCAAGTCTTCAGCTCACTCACAAAGAGCACCGCCAATGCCAGCTTCGGTTGTCTCAAGGGAGTTATTAAGAGTTGAGACGGCAAGTTTTTGAACAAAGACACACACAATACGTGCGTATTTCAGTTCGCAGGTGTTCAGATTATGCCCAAAATCCGTGTTGCATTAGCAGGCGTCGGAAACTGCGCCTCATCCTTAGTTCAGGGCGTAAGCTATTATGGAAACGCTGAGAAAGAGGAGCAAGCGCTGGGTCTACGGCATCTGTTCTTAAGCGGCTACCATCCCAGAGACATCGAATTTGTCAATGCCTTCGATATTGATGCTCGCAAGGTGGGTCAAGACCTGTCTAAGGCTGTCTTTTCCAAGCCTAACAACACACTGAAAATCGCTCACGTACCCAAACTTGGAGTACGAGTGCTGAAGGGACCAATCTTAGACGGCGTTGGACCGCTTCTGAAAAAAGTGGTCAAGGAGAGCCCTCAACCAGAGGCTGATGTCGCAAAAGAGCTGAAACGAAGCAAGGCAGAGATCTTAGTGAATCTTCTGCCTAGTGGCGCCGTCAAAGCCACACAATGGTATGCAGAGCAGGCATTGAAAGCCTGTTGCGCATTTGTCAACGCCACTCCAGCGTTCATAGCAAGCAACACGGAATGGGCTGAAAAATTCGAGAAGGCAGACTTGCCTCTGGTTGGAGACGACTTAGCTGATCAAGTCGGATCGACCGCGGTGCACAAGACGCTACTGAAGCTGCTGTCTGAGCAGGGCGTGCGGATTAATGAAACATAT
>JGI24422J19971_10000837_pt1 | contig 17867 bp, 23 predicted proteins | sample DeeMarSWOR152_54_FD_19971 | JGI IMG/M metagenome (IMG submission 19971) | reverse complement strand
CCATATTCACACTTCCTACAAGCTGTTACAAGCGGCTTGGCGTACCCATCCTAACCGTGAGCGCCCTGACCAGTACAAGCCCGACGATTCCACCAATGAAACCGCCCCCAGCGTGCATTCCAGCAAATACCTCTAGGGCTATTTTGATGTCTAAGAAGAAGCTTCCAATTATTAACCCGGCTATGCCCGCGCATATGGTGGAAAAGGAAATTAAGCTTAGAGTGCTGGGCAGAGGCTTGTCGAAGCTGTTGCGGTAACTCACCGTCCTTGTTAGGAAGTCGAAAATGATGCTTGCGACGGTAAAGCCGATCATGTGGGTTGCGTCAGGTCGGAACATGAGAGTTAACACCGCGACCAGTATTCCGGTTAGTGAAGCGGCGCCAAGTTTTCTTGTCCACCACGCAACCAGTATTAATGATACAAAACCCAGTAAATCACATGTAAAAGGCACGTGAGTCATCCGCCAAACAATGGGAGCTAAAGTGTTATTCAAGACTGCCCATATGCCGGCACACATCGCGATTGCAACGATGTCTCTGCTGCTGAAATAAGTCATTGGTAACACCTTTTGATCAAAAAGTGTTACTTCTCAATAAAAGCTTTATGGTTAACCCCCAACATTTTGGTCGGGGAGCTGAATGACTAAGATTGTTCGTGTTGGCGTGACTTTTCCGCCAGACCTTTTGAGAGAACTTGACGAAACAATTGATATGATGGGTTACGACAGCAGGTCGAAGGCTATTCAGGACTCAGTTAGGTCCTTCGTTGCTGAGCAAAAATGGCTTAGAGAACAAATGGGAACCAAAGTAGGCGTGTTGGTGATGGTCTACGATCATGAAGTTAAGGGATTAGAAACCACTCTAACTAACACTCAACATAAACACAGTCGCGTGATCTGCTCATCAATGCACGTTCACTTGAGCGAGCGAGAATGCCTGGAAACCATAGCGATCAAGGGTGACGTTGACGAAGTCAAAAGTTTGGCCCAAGAGTTGACAACAAAGAGGGGAGTAAAGCAGGTTAAGCTAACCATAGTTTCTTAATGGTCTAGCACACGCGCATTTTTCTTATTTCATTTTAAATTAGTTTCTTGCGCGAATGAATAGCTACAATCGAAACGCACTTGTTAATATAAGCATAAGTGTGAAACCCGCTACAAGTCCGATTGCAACTTCATGCTTATGTCCGTGGGCATGCGCTGTGATAATCAACTCCTCGGCTGTCACGTAAGTCATTACTCCTCCAGCGATTGATAGCAGAAGGAGTAGGACGAACTGGAAGGGTAATATCAACATGAAAGACCCTATTACGGCGCCTGAAGGTTCCACTAATTCTGACAGCAACGTAATTGTAAAAACCCTCCTCCTTCCCATCCGCGCGTGCGCACGAATTTGCATAATGTTCTCAACGGGGGAACGGTCCTATAAGCCGTGGATCCTGTTCATTCCTCATTCAAAGCCCAGGAGGACTTTCTTCCATGCATTTTTTATCTCTTGTGAGACTCTGCTGTCCGGTGAATGTTCAACAACGGTTTCCCCATTGACCATGGCTTCAGTTACAATCGGGTCAAAAGCAATTTTTCCTGCAACTTCGACTTCGTTTTTCTCGCAAAACTTGACTATTCTCTCCGTATTGTTCCTGTTTATGTCGTACATGTTTATGCAAACAAAAGGTGTCACGTGGAAATGGTTGAGCAATTGTAGTGCCCTCTCTAGGTCATGGATCCCTGACATGGTTGGTTCTGCAACTGCGAGCCCAACATCCACCCCACTGACAGAAGCTATTACAGGACAGCCGATGCCAGGCGGACCGTCGATCAGAATTAGATCATGNTTCTCTTTCTCAGCTATTTGTCTGGCGTTATGTCTCACTAGAGTGACGAGCTTGCCCGAGTTTGCCTCGCCAGGGTTTAGCCTTGCGTGAGACATGGTACCATACGCGGTCTTTGAGATGAAGGCATATCCTGAAATCCTTTCTTTGAGGCTGGTTGCCTCCTCGGGGCAAACGACAACGCATACGCCGCAGCCCTCACACAAGAAGGGATCTATTTCAAGAGTATCGTTTATCGCGTCAAATCTGCAAGCGTCTTTACATAAACCACATTCGATGCATTTTGTTTTGTCTATCACAGCTAACTTGGGGCCTCTAAACTCCTGTGTATTCATAATTTGTGGGTGCAAGAGTAGGTGGAGGTCAGGAGCATCCACGTCACAGTCTGCGACCACAATGTTGCGAGCTAGTGCCGCGAAAGAAGCGGTAAGAGTGGTTTTTCCTGTGCCTCCTTTTCCGCTCAACACGGTTATTTGCTTCACTTACCCACACGATCCTTTATTTCTTCGAAGAGCATCTGAAATTTGTCTCTCCACTCCCGCATTTCCAAACTGAACGGAACACCACGGGAATAAAGCTCCATTATCCTTTTTTGAAATGGGATTTCTAATAGGATAGGGACTCCTTTCTCTTCACAATATTCGTAGAGTTTTCTATCACCGATTCCCGCACGATTTACAACGACGCCGCAAGGGATTTTCATGTCCTCCAGAACCTGAACTGTTATTTTTAGATCGTGTAAACCAAAGGGCGTAGGCTCAGACACGAGGACACAGTAATCGCTTTTGTAAATCGATTCGATCACCGGACAAGAAGTCCCTGGCGGGGAATCTATTATTGTGGTTTTGTGGTTCTTGATTTGTTTCTTAACCTCCTTTATCACGGGGACTGCCATAGGTTCACCTACCTCCAGTTCACCGTACACCACTTCCACGTTTCCTGCCATCCCCGTTTTAACCGTTCCAATTTTTCGCTTTTTCTCGGTAATCGCCTTTTTGGGACAAACAATTATGCAACCGCAGCAACTATTACAAAGCTCAGGGAAAACCAAAACTTTTTCAGAGGTGACAAAAAGAGCATTGCACTCACAAAATTCGGAGCATTTTCCGCAGTGGTCACATAATTCTTCATTAACCTGTGGAATTGGGACATAAACTGTTTTTGTTTCATTTATTTTAGGCTGCAAAAGTAGGTGAACATTTGGTTCTTCCACGTCACAATCTAAGAGCTGGACATCTTTGAGAGATAGAGCCATGTTTACGGCTACCGTTGTCTTTCCGGTTCCGCCCTTTCCGCTGGCGATTGATATGATCATCTTGGTCTCTTCACGATTTTGTACGATAAAGTTCTTTTCTGAGATTCAACTATGCTCTTATGGTAATCGCTGTAAAGAGCTATAACCGGGTTATGACCCAATAAACGATCTTTAACTATGAGAGTTGTAACGGGGGCTCTAGAGTTCATTGTGAAGAGCATGTCGTGTCCCAAACATAAACCAACGATGACGTTGATGTCTGTTTCAGCTTTGTTAAGGAGTTCGGCTTGGAGAACTGGATTGCAGCCTGCCTCAAATTTTAACGGGTCTCCGATTTTATACTCTTTGGCGACGTGAAGTCTTGTCTTATCAATGCCTCCGCATTTGCAAAGGACTGATGCAACAGTGAATCCGTTTTTTTCAAGAGATTCTGCAATTCTCGCTGCTTCATCTCGCATTCCAGCGCAAAAAGCCAGCCCTATCTTTTTTGCTTTGATCAACTTGCCGAACTTTATCAACTCTTTAATTCTTGGCCGTACAGCCATGCACACTCCTCTGATTGTTTCGTATGCTTCTTTTTCCGTAATGGTGGCTGGAATGTAGATCCTCTTCACATCGTCCCGTCCATACCTTTTAACTATTGACTTGATCACTTCCCCGCTTGTTTTCATTGGACAATATTCTGGAAGCACTTCTTTCTTAAAATCCTCCATGGGCGCACTTTGGCAATAGGCTGCTGGACATCTGGCGCATTGGGGATAAGTTGCCATGCTCAATTTCCCTCTGTTACGATTTGATAGACGCTCCAAACGTTATAACGCATAAAACTTGCGCAAACCAGTGACTATTGCAGTCCTTTATTTTTCTCATACTCTGCGATTGCTTTCCGTAATGCTGTAACGGCGAGTTTTGGGCAATCAAGCTTTAGTTTCGGCAAACCATCTAACTCCCTTAACACATCATCTTCTGTTATCTTCTTTGCCTGTTGAATCGTTTTGCCCTTTACAATCTTGGTTATCGCGGAAGCCGATGAGGCTGAACCCGGGCAGCCCAAATACTGAAACTTCGCGTCTTCTACAACACTGTTCTCCTCGTCCATTTTTAAGTAGAGTTTTACAACATCTCCGCAAGGTCCAATGTGGCCAAAGACAACATCTGGACTCTTCATCACGCCAACGTTAACTTTGTTTCCATATAATTCAATTGCCTTTTTTGAATAACCTGCCTCTTCTAGTAATTCAAGCTCCTCTTTCGTCAACTTTCCACGCATTTTTTCACATCCAAATATGCACACTATCTATCTTCCATTTTCTTCTCTATCGGTGGCGCGCCTGATGGCACCCCTCTGTTAGTTCTTCTAGTTCATCCCTGTTGTACGCCGCGATTACTTCTCTAACCGTGTTTGCGTTGGCCCTTAACACCGCTACTCTGACGCTTTGATAAATACTCAAACCTCTCGGACCCATTCCATAAGTAATGATCGCGTTTGGTTTGAGTTGCAGGATACTGTCAGCACGTTGTCCTGAGCCGCCGAAATGTCCCACGTTAGGCGCGGTTCTTTGGTTTACGACTTGCCCATTTTCATCTAACTCTACAACAGCAAAGTATGGGGCTCTCCCAAAGTGCTCTGATAACCGAGCATCCAAGCCAGTTTCATCCACAACTGGAATTACGATTCTCACACTCATTTGACCACCCCCTTTCCCTTTGAAGTTTTGAAGCATGTCCTCAAGCTTTTTCTGCCTTATCCTCTCAAGTTCCTCATCCAATCCGCTCATGCAAGATCTACCCTTGCGATCGTCGTCTCTGACCGCGCCCTCTACCCATGCCCATTCCAAAATGGCCACCAACAGTCGGCGCGCCCGTTTCTCTCAGTTCTCCTCTCTTGTATCTTTCAATTGTTTCTCTCACGGTTCCAAAGGCGCCTGTTACAACTTTTATTCCTACGGCTGACAAGGTCTGAAACGCGTTTGGCCCAACGTTTCCGGTTATCAGTACGTTAACGCCTTTACTTGCTACTGTCTGTGCCGCTTGGATTCCAGCTCCGCCCATTGCACTCGCAGCCATGTTTGGAATCGCCTCGAACTTCATGGTTTCGGAATCTACAATCACAAAGTACGCGCACCTGCCAAACCTCGGATCTACTTGGGCATCTAAGCTTTGTGCAACTGCGGATACACACATCTTCATTCAATCACCTTTTTTCATCGTCTTTAGGGCTTGTGTTTTCTCGGTTTTAAGGAATTCTTCAATTTGGAGTTCATATGCTCGACTATGAAGGGCACACCTTTGTCGGAGTCCTCACAGACCTCGGGGTCTATCGGAATTCTTCCTAGGAAAGGGACCGTCAAGTCTTCCGCTATTTTTTCTCCTCCTCCGACCTTGAAGATGTTGATCTCCGCGCCGCATTTTGGGCAGACGAAACCGCTCATGTTCTCGATGATGCCGATGACAGGGATGTTCAGTTTCCTAGAGAAGGTCACAGCCTTCTTAACGACAATCTGCGAAACCTCCGACGGAATGGTGACTATCACAACTCCGTCCATCTCGGGAAGAAGTTGCATAATGCTCAGGGGCTCATCGCCGGTTCCTGGAGGGAGATCAATGAAAAGAAATTCGAGTTCTCCCCAGACGATGTCTGACAAGAACTGGCTAATCGCTTTCATCTTTAAGGGACCACGCCAGATGACCGGCGATTCGTCGCTCGGAAGCAGGAAGTCCATGGACACCACCTTGATACCCATAGGACCTATTGCAGGAAACACGCCTGGAGGACCAGCTTGAAGCCTCTGTCCGTGTAAGCCGATGATCTTCGGCACGCAGGGACCGGTTATATCTGCGTCAAGGATGCCTATATCATAAGGATAACCATGTATGGCGAAGGCCATTGCTAAGTTCACGGTCACTGTGCTCTTGCCGACTCCACCCTTACCGCTTATCACCGCTATCTTGTGCTTGATTCTACCCATTTTGGCTTTTCGCCTCTTTTCCTCTTCTTCATAGGCCTGTTTATTCGGATCATCGCTTTCATTAGACTTGGAACCGGAACCATATTTTTTGTTCATTAACGTTCTTCCTCACGTTTTTGGCAAACTTAACATTCTGTGTGGTTTCTGCTTCAGAGTGTTTGATTCATAAACTATATTTAATAGTTTCGTTTATAAAACAAACAGGTGTCTCCCGTGGACGAAATCGATCGAAAGATAATTTCGCAACTCCAGTTGGACGGACGAACGACCTTTGAAGAGCTAGGAAAAATCATTGGCTACACAAGCATGGGGGCAAAGAAGAGGCTCGATAAGCTTCTTGAACAGAACGTCATCAAAGTTTCAGCTTTAATCAACCTAGAACCATTAAAACTCTTCGCAGCCGTCGTGTTGCTCGAAATGGAGAGCGCTGAGGCAGTGCACAAACTTCTCGAACGCTTCAAGGAATGTCCAAGAGTGATCCATATCTTCACGGCACTAGGCGGATACAACATCATCGCCCTCGTAGTGGCAGAGGACCAAGACACCCTTGAAAGTATATCAATAGAGGAATGCTCTATAAGAAGCAGCAAAGGAATCCGCAGATCCGAGTTCTACCCTATAGGCGCCGTTCATTACTCTCCATTCCTATCAGTTAGGGAACATCTCACACACAAGGAAAGAACAATCAGTCCATGTAATGTCGATTGTGGACCTTGCCAGAGATATAAATCAAAAAAATGCGTTGGATGCCCAACGACACATTACTACCATGGACTCCTTTAACGCTTCTCTTTATCACTAGTGGAAGAAACTTCCATGAATTCTAAATGACCGATAATACTAATATCTTGTTTAACATTTACATGCATAAGGCGAAATTTCACTTCCTCCATGAAAGATAGGATGCATCTCAATGGATGCCATATATGCAGAAAATCTGACTAAGAAGTACGGTGATAATGAAGTCCTTAAAGAAGTGAATTTGAAGATTGCAGAGGGGGAATTCTATGCCCTCATGGGACCTAATGGATCTGGAAAAACCACGCTTGCTTCTATCATAGCTTCAGTGAGACCTCCCAGTAGCGGGAAAGTAGAAATCTACGGGAAAAAGCCTGAGAAGGCAAAGGACTTAATAGGATATGTTCCTCAGGAGAATTTCTCATCGCCAATTCTTGCTGGCAAAGAGAATCTGATGTATTTCGCTGGGCTCTTGGGTTATTCAAAGAACAGGGCAGAGGAAATAGTAAATGAGTTATTGAATAAAATTGGGTTATCCGAAGACGCTAACAAGAGAGTTTCTAACTATTCAGGTGGCATGAGAAAAAGGTTGGAAGTTGCAACTGTACTTTTTCCTGGTATAAAAATCCTGATCTTAGATGAACCAACTACGGGATTAGACCCATCAGCCAGAAGAAAATTTCTTGGTCTCATTGAAGAACTAAGAAAAGAGGAAACAACCATCCTACTAATCACTCATATCGGGGCAGATGCCGAGTTGGCTTCAAGAGTCGGCCTAATAGACAAAGGAGAAATCATAGCAGAAAACGAACCAGAGAGACTCAAAAAAGCAAGCGGTCTCAAGAACGTGATAAACATAGAAACTACGATAAAAAGCGAAAAAGTCGCCAACGTACTAAGCAGTTTCAGTGAAGGCCAGAAGGTATTAGAAACCGATGTGGGATACAGGATTTACTGTAAGGATATTGAAAAGGCAACGCCCAGAATAGTGAGATCACTTGATGCAATTGGCTGTAAAGCAACGAGGATTGAAACTGAAAAGCCTTCGCTTGAAGATGTCTTTTTCAAACTAACAGAAAAAATGGTTAGAGAGGTAAGCTAGGTGGGTCAGATAACAGCCACATTGGGCAAAACTATTAAGGAATTTCTAAGGCAAAAAACTATACTCTTCTGGACTATAGCTTGGCCAATCCTATGGGTTCTCATAGGCAGTTTCTCATTTACGGAAAATGCTCCCAGTGAAGTAGTATCATACATTAAAGGATCAATTGCCATTTCGATGAGTGTATTTGCATTAATGACCGCTGGGATAGCTAACCTTCCCGGGAATATAGCCCAAGATAGGGAAAGAGGTTTACTCTCAAAGTTGATGTCGATGCCCATAAACCCCTGGAGAGATTTTGTTGGTAGGATACTCGCATTATTAGCCTTTTCTTCTTTGGCCGCAATTCTGGTCACATTAGTTGGCTATATTTGCGGAGCAAGATTTTCCTATACACTGACTGGCCTTTGGCAATCCATCGCCTTTCTTCTTCTCGTCTCTTTAGCCTCAGCCGGGATAGGAATGTTTATTGGAACCTTCGTCAAACACGTGCATGGAGCCATCATGAGTGGGGTCGGGATTGCTGTAGTGACCGCAGCCTTATCTGGTGTGATGGCACCCTATTCATCACTTCCATTGCTGCTTCAACAGTTTGCCAGAATCTATCCAATTTCTTCGGCGAACTCTTCCATTACCTATCTTCTAGCAGGAGAAGATTATGCGGGTTATAACCCATTGAGTGTGAGTCAAACATCTCTCACGATAGTAATATCATTGTCACTTTTTATTGCGGGTTTGATCGCCTATTCAAGATTTTGCTGGAGAAAAGAGTAACTGCCTGTCTTCCCACGTCTATACAAAACAAAATTGNCCCCCGTCACTCGAGAGATTACGCTTAGCCAATGTTGCGACATTAGAACGAAAACAAGGACAAACGTTATGGAATCATGATAATTATAGGTTTCCTCGAGTTGCTTGCAACAGCCCTTACTATGATGGACGAACTTTTTGTTATCTTTGCGTTTGCCTTGGGATTCGTGTTTGTTTTGATAGTTGATGTTCGGCTACCACATATGCACCTGATAGAAGAAAAGAGGATTTCAGGCCATTTGATCAAGATAAGTTACCTTGTGGCCATTGGGATATTGATTCATGATTTTCCCGAGGGATTTGCTATGGCTAGTAGCTTTTGGGTGGAAGTGAGCTTAGGATTGCTGGTCGCTTTGGGGATAGCTATTCACAACATACCGGAGGAATTTGCGTTGGCAGTTCCGCTTGTAATTACAAATAAGATGAAGTTGTTGATGAAATTTCTTGTCTTATCGGCGTTAGCTGAGCCATTTGGAGCCATCTTTGGAATTGCCTTGACTTCACTTATACCTGAATTTAACAACTTCTTGGCCTTCGCAGCTGGCGTTATGGTCTTCGTATCGGTAGATAAACTTATGCCGCTTGCATACGAACACGATGGAATGCATTACTTCGCAATCGGACTTATTGCGGGAATAACATCTTTCTTGGTCCTATCGACCTTCCTGTAAATATACTTGCGGGATTTACATAGAATCCTTGAGAGAAACGGAAATGATAGCGAGGATAGTGTCAAAAGTTTTTTCTAACCTTTCCCAAGGGTTTTTATATTATTTTGTGCATAACCACATAAAGGTGCTCTAAAATGGAATATTCAACACAAAATGGTTTTCCCGCCCATCGGGACTGCGCCAACTTTAGGAATGGACTCTGCACATTAAACGGTGTTGCCGTAAACCCTAACGGGGCCGCTTGCTTACGCTTCACACCGAAGAGCGAAATGGCAGCGCCCCAAGCAGTTAAAGCCTATCCGGGAGCTAGGCAATCCTATCAGCCGTATCCACCACCACAAATCGGATACAGCTTACCACCCCCATATGCCTATCCTCCCTGGATCGGGTATGGGCACGGCTACCCCACGCTACAATACCGCCGCGGGTACAGCTATTCCTCTCCAACCGCGCCCAAACAGAGTGGTGCAGGCTTCGTCTTCATGTCTGGCGGTCGCAGAGGCAGAAGTGGCGGTAGAGGAAGGGGAAAAATGGGTGGATTCGCGGCAGGACCTGGAGGATCCTGCGTGTGCCCCAGCTGTGGGTACAGCACACCTCATGTGATAGGCACCCCGTGCTACCAACAAACCTGCCCTAAATGTGGAAGCAGGATGACAAGGGGAGGCTAGCCCATCTCAACTAACTCAGGTAAACTTAGAAGGGCGGAACGGGAAGATCGTACGTACGGAAGATATATTTCCACCGATTCCTTATCTGCTAGAAAAGTGTCAAAGTGTTGTGAGGTCTCTAGATGAAAAACAAGGAGGACAAGGAACTAGAAAGGATTAAACGGGTAAAATTACAAGAAATGTTAGGGAACGTAGCCGGGAAAAAACAGGAGAAGCCAGCTTTGAGCAAACCAGTCGAGGTAACTGACGCGACGTTCAAAGAAACGATGCAGAACCATCCTCTAGTGGTGGTTGACTGTTGGGCGCCGTGGTGTGCTCCATGCCACATGGTTGCTCCTGTCATAGAGGAAATGGCGCGAGATTACGCTGGAAGAATCCTGTTTGGAAAACTGAACGTGGATGAGAATCCGGAAGCTGCAACGCAGTACCAGATAATGGGCATCCCCACGCTGTTAGTGTTCAAGAACGGAAAACTCGTGGACAGAATCGTCGGCGCGTTGCCTAGACAAATGTTAGAGCCGAAGATAACACATTATCTCTAGTAGGCTGTTAATTATGAAGTAACAAAGATTGTTGTTGAGATAAAGATCGACTATCATCAATGCACCGCCTGTAGGAATGGCTTTGTTTTTCTTTCACACTTATTGCGTTAACAGAACGAAATGTTAAGAAAAGCATGGAAGAGAAAGTGAAAATCACTGGAAAGAGCAAATAGAAAGACTTAATGTTATGTTCGAGGAGACCGAAATGGGTTTCTTATTCAAGAATCCATAGTTGCCCGAAAAATAAATGTAAAGTAGGAGACATCTCATGTGGCAAGCAGGAGTCTAGGAAAAAAATGGCATGGATATTGGATCAAGTAAAACGCTGTACCGAATGTGAAGTTTGTATGGAAGTTTGCCCTACTTATGCGATTACCGGGCGGTCCGTGTTTTCACCAATGCATCGACTGAAAACAGCCAAAAAACTGTTTGAGGAGGAAGAAGTCGACGAGCAGATGATTGAGAGCCTATACAACTGCGCCGAATGCATGCGATGTGAGACCGTATGTCCGGAAGAAATAGAAATTACCAAAATCGTGAGCAGGTCCAGGAACAAGCTGTTTAGAAGAGGTTTGGGTCCCTTAGACAAACATAACAAGGTAATTGAGAGTATCATGGCTAAAGGAAACGCAGTAAACAGTGATCCTCAAAAAAGACTGGACTGGTTGCCTGAGAAGTTCTCCCAAAAGAAGTCTGACACTCTTCTGTATCTGGGTTGTCTGTCCTCCTACTTCTTAAAAGACGTAGCAGCCTCTTCTTATCTAGTCTTAAAAAAGTTGGACCTTGACTTCATGATTCTTGAAGATGAGGGATGTTGTGGAATCTACCTCTACGAATCCGGTCGAATCGACCTCGCCAAAGAAATTTTCCAAAAAAATGTGGAAAGATTCAAGTCTTTAGGTGTTCGCAAAATAGTCACTCCTTGCAACGGCTGTATGCAGTGTTTCAAACATTTTTATCCCGAGTTGCTTGGAGAAATAGACTTTTCGGTGCATCATGTGGTAGAAGTAATCTACGATTCACTGAAAGGAAATCCCGAAGTTTTAAAGAAGATTCAAAGAACTGTGACATACCAAGATCCATGCCGCCTCGCCAGATTGGAGGGCATTATCGAGGAGCCTAGACAAATCCTAAAGTGGTGTGGAGCAGAGTTAAAGGAAATGGAGGAGAACAGGGAAAATACACCGTGTTGCGGTGCAGGAGGGGGAATTCGCTCCGTGTACCGGGATCTCTCCATGGAAATGGCCTCCAAAATTTTAAGTATGGCGAAGACGGAAACTGTTGTCAGCACTTGTCCTTTCTGCACCTTTAATTTAAGCTACACATCCAGAAAGAAGGAATTAGGAAAGTCGGTGACATACTTTACCAACCTAGTGATGGAATCTTTGAGGTAGAGCGTAAATGTTGATCATCAAGCTACGCAGTGGAAATAATAATGACCATAAATTGTATGAGTATGAAGTGAAGTTGAACTTAATTTCAGATGCAAGAATTTGACGTTTCAGTAACTGAATCAGCTCTGATATGATTGGCGCCTCATAGGCACGTGCAATTTACGGATTAGATATCATGCTTTGATACTCCTCTACAGCTTTCATCACTAACTGACTGTACATACATGCTGGGGCTCCACGGAACAGACAAGCCACGAAACAAGCTTCCATAACCTGATCCTTCGTAGCTCCAGCGTCAAGCGCGGCATTCGTATGGTATGCTATGCACCACCTACACTGCGTAGCAACTGCTAAGGCAACGGAGATCAGTTCCTTTGTCTTTGTATCAAGCGCACCTTTTTGTTCAACCCTTCTCATCCAGACCGCAAAAGGCCCATAGATCTTACCGTAATCTTTTCCCATCCTTTTGATCCAAGCTAGCACCTCTTGTGAAGCTTCTTGCATACTCACTACTTATCACCTTCCTGTGTGTATCTGTATGAGAAACTGAATTGTTCTGTTTCCTTAATAATCTTTACAACACGCTCCTCCGATATGTTTAAAGTCATTCTAAGTTGTGCATACCAAAAAGTCTACAGAACTATTTTTCTGTCACGCTTATGGCGTCAGCTGGACAGTTTAATTTACATTCTAAACATGCTGAACAACTGCTTGGATTTGTGATGATGGGTCGGTCCTAAAACCATTCTAAAACACCGAAAGTACAAACTTCAATGCATTTCTTACAACTGGTACACCGTTCATAGTCAATTTTGACTTCTACAACCATTGTTTGGCGCCCCTAACGCAATCAAGCATGCACTGCTAAAACATAAATATTTACTTAACTAACTTAGTTTGAAGAAAACCTACGCCGCTAAACTGATCAACTGTAAAACAAAGGTGATTTGACAGATGGAGATAAAGGGAGTTATCAACCTCAGTTTAGTTGATTGGGACGGAAACGTGTCCTCTGTCTTCTTCCTCCCAAGCTGCAACTTTCGTTGCCCCTTCTGCCACAACTCAAATCTTGTTCTACATCCCGAAAGGGAGAAGACCATTCCGTTTAAACGGGTAGAGGATTATCTTAAAAAGCAGAGAGGTTGGATTGACGGAGTGTGCATCACAGGTGGGGAGCCGACGCTTCACAGTGACTTGCCAGACCTCTGTTCAAAATTGAAGGATATGGGCTTCTTGGTTAAGATAGACACGAACGGGACTAACCCAATGATGGTGAAAGGACTGATCGAGAAGGAGCTCATTGACTACATAGCCATGGATATTAAAGCTCCGCTGACCGTGGAGAAATATTCCAAGGCAATAGGTATCAACGCTGAGAAGCTTCTTGGAAAAGTGAAGGAAACCGTAGAAATCTTGCTAGATTCCAAGATAGATTATGAATTCAGAACCACTGTAGTTCCTACACTCCACGAAGAGAAGGACATAGAAGAAATATGCCGGAGTATAAAGGATTGCAAAAAGTATGTTTTACAGAAGTTCGATGCCAGTTTAGGAAAGAAAACTCTTGATCCAGGCTTCAGCAAGTTGAAACCTTTCATGGAAGAGGAAATGGGAAGGTTCCTAACTGCATCACAAAAATTTCTTGTCAATGTAAAGCTAAGATAAATCTTTGCCCTCAGAAACTTGTTTTGGAGTAAATAGTGACCTGACATATGCGGTTAAGATATGAAAGATGGAAACAGCAACGGCTTGGTTTATTAGTAGCCCGCTTTTTTCATGAGTTCTTTCACTGAATTATACGCTGGGGATGAAGAAGGTAGTTCGAGTAAGGATTTTCCCGACAGAATGTAGTCTTCAACTTCCTTATCGTAGGCGATTTTTCCTAAATATTCTAGTTGTGTTTTCTTTCTAGCTTCTGCCTCTAGGGCTTCTGGAAATCTATATCCCCCGACAACGTAGAAGTTGTTAAATTCTATCTTGACTTCTTTGGCGATTTTGCATGCTCTCTCCACGTGGTCGAAGGATTTTCTGGAGGGATCTATTATATCGAATATGTCGTCTACCTTAGAAGCTATTCTTCTGTTTAAGTGCTCTAATCCAGCTGGAGAATCGATGAGAACGTATCTGTATGTTTTCGTTAAGCCTTCCAAGGCTCTTTTCAACGACGCGTCTGGCAGACAGTAACAACCCTCTATAAATTTTGTTCCAACCGCGATCATATCGAAGGAAGTTCCTTCATATAATCCCCTTGACCAAATCTCACCTTCTATCCTCTCTGAAGGGGGAACTCCAACCGTGGTGCCTCCTTTCTCTACAAAAGTCTCAATCAGCAATTCGGATATGGTCTTCTTTCCCTCTTCTCTAAGATCCACTCCAACCATTTCCCCGAGATTTTGATCCGGATCGACGTCAACAAGCAGAAGCGGAGTCTCTCCGATTTCGATAAAGTGCTTTGTCATCAACGCGACAAAACTTGTTTTGCCTGTTCCTCCACGACCCATCGTAACAATCCTTTTCATACGGTTTCCTCGTAGCTTTTGGTTCGTAGAGGTAGGCACTCTCTGTTTTGTAAATCTTTCGAGTAGTTCAAATATTAGAAGGATAAAATATTATCTTTGTCATATTCCTTATAAATTAGGAAAATCGGGTTTGGCAATGTTGGAAACCGCAGTAGCTGTGTCGAATCTAACAAAATGCTTTGGGCCAGTTTTGGCAGTTGATCACATCAACTTCGAGGTTGAAAGCGAGGAAGTATTTGGCTTCTTGGGTCCAAACGGAGCTGGAAAAACAACCACTATCAGGATGTTGACGGGTGTGATCAAACCGGATGAAGGCTCTGCGAGGGTGATGGGCTACGATGTTCTTCGAGAGACATTGGAAGTTAAGCAAATTATTGGGGTTGTTCCCGAGGTTGCGAATGCTTATATCGATCTCACGGCTTGGCAAAACCTCATGTTGATAGGCGAGTTGTATGGAGTTTCAAAAAGGAAGAGAACCGAAAAAGCTGGGAACCTATTAAAAGAACTTGGGCTTTATGAGAGGAGAAATCAACTTGTAAGAGGATTTTCAAGAGGGATGAAACAGAGGCTGATTTTCTGTATGGCTCTAGTCAACGAGCCGCAAATGCTCTTCCTAGATGAGCCGACTTCAGGGTTAGATGTGGAAAGTGCTAGACACATCCGAGAATTGATTCGAGAATACAACGATAATGGCAAAACCATATTTTTGTCAACTCACAATATGGATGAGGCTAACCGTCTCTGCGACCGGATAGCCATAATCAATTATGGTAAAATCGTTGCTGTAGACAGTCCAGAAAGGTTAAGAATGAAGAGCAGCGGCTTGCAGTCGGTTGAGGTCGGTTTTGACAAGCCAGTTGACATAGATGAGCTCTCATATATCACTGGGGTAAGAGAAGTGAAGAAAATGGGAGACAAGATAAGGTTATACACCAACAACCCCGATAAAATCATAGACAGCTTAGTAGATTATGCTCGCTCGAAAAATTTGCAATTCATCAGTCTCAACACGCTGAACCCGTCATTGGAAGACGTATTTGTTGAGCTAACGAGAGAACACTGAGGGAATTACTAAATGGATATTTACACTTTTTGGGAGCAATTCAAGCGTTCCTTGGCGATAGTCAAGAAGAATGTTCGCATCTACTATTCGAAAGGTCCCGTAATCATTTTTGGGCTGTTAATGCCTCTCTTTTTGTTCCTTGCTTTCTCAATTGGGCGAAGCATGTCTCTGGAAAATCTTTTACCTGGATTATTAGGCATGACCGTTTTCTTCTCAGCAACCTCGGTTGGTCCTGCTATAGTTCCTTGGGAAGCAAGGTCAAAGACCCTTGAAAGACTTGTATCCGCAGCGGTTTCAGTATGGACAATTTTTCTTGGAGATGCCGTTTCTTCTTTCCTCTTTGGATTCCTAGTTTCTATTGTACCTGTGATAGTTGGTATGCTTATCGGCGTCAATATTGTTCATCCACTGGTTTTGGGCTTCGGGTTGATTTTGGCAACATTTTGCTTCGCCTTTTTTGGAATTCTATTATCAGCCTACCCTCCCTCGGACATACCTGCCTCCACAATGATGATATCATCTATGGTTAAGTTTCCACTAGTCTTTATCAGCGGCGTCTTTATACCGATCCAAGAACTGCCAGAATGGGGAAGAATCATTGCTTCGTTTTCGCCTCTGACCTATTTCACCGACTTGATGCGATACTCAATTCAAGGAACCAGCTATTACTCAGTATTGCTAGATGTTACTGCCCTTACAATGTTCACAGTTTTATTTCTAGTAGCTGCGATAAAGTTGCATGAAAAAAGCTTGCCAAAACGACTTGCTTAAAGGCTTATATCCCAAACTGTGTAGCTTTCTATCCACAGCTTGGACAGGTACTGCCTGAGCCTGTGGTTCCGCATATCATGCGATTCTTACGCCAAAGTTTTTTCCAACATTCTTCACAGACCATGATTACGCCGAGGTCTTTATGGTTAGCTGAAAGCAAGGTTAGGTCTTCGCCGTTTTTTCCGCAAAGCTTGCATTCTCCCACTTTCTATCCTTCCTTTATCCCTGCGTGTTTTCATTTACTGAAGTGTGCATTTGCATAAAAATAAACTTTATGATCGCACATAATCTAACTGCGGAGCCAGTGGGTGACTATAAGAATATCAGAAGATAAATTTGGAAGCTGGTGAAAATGGAAACCTGTTATGATAAATTAGAGCTAAAAATTTATGGAAAAATAGCTCAAACACTTCAACACGCAACACCAATCTTAGACATCGGCTGTGGAGATGGACGGTTAGTGAATTTCTTGGCCTTGAAATTGGGGAAAAAAATTTTTGGAGTTGACATTTCCGACACCGGTTTTGACGAAGCGAGGAGGAAAGCTAAACTTAAGAATGTTTCTGGCATGGTCGAATTCGTAAAGTCCAATGCAAGCCATTTAGATGTATTTGACGATGAGTTTTTTGGTGGGGTTGTTAGCGTCTATACTCTGCACGAGTTTGAGGACCCTCTAGTTGTTTTGAAGGAGATAGGGAGGGTGCTAAAAAGTGGTGAAAAAGTGGTGATCGTTGATTTCATAAAAGGAGGCGATGCTGAGAGATTGTGGGGCGAAAGATACTACACACCCACAGAGATTAAATCTATGCTCGATGATGCGGGGTTCAAGGAAGTAAAGGCGAGCTTTCTGTACAAGGATGTGGTCCTCGTTTCAGCATCAAAGATATAACACAAGGCTACAATTGAAAGAAATGTTTAAGGTATTCAAGATATTTAATAGCTATTAATACCGTTGGGAAAAACATGAAAGAATTGAACTCTGTAAGGGTGACGACGTTAGTTGACAATGACGTTTGGAAGACTGGACTAAAATCTTCTTGGGGGATTTCGCTGTACGTCGATACATACAAGGGAGAGGAACAGCACACCGTTTTGATGGACACAAGCGGTTCCTTTGAAATCTTATCCAACAACGCATCGAAGCTGGACATGAAGCTTTCGGGCGTCGAAGCCATTTTTATTTCGCATTGGCACGGAGATCACTGCGGCTCCCTGAGCCACGTCTTGCCTTTGTTAAGGCGGGCTACTCCCGTTTATGTGCCATCCGAGGACTCTTCTGGGATCAGGAAAATAAAGGAAGCTGGAGGGGCTCCAATGATCTGCTCTGAACCTGTAGAGTTCATGGAAGGTGTGATCTCAACAGGTGAAATCGGAGGATGGGTAAGTGAACATTCGCTAGTGACGAATGTGAAAGACAAGGGGCTAGTTATTCTCACGGGTTGCGGTCATCCTGGAATTGTGAGCATTGTTAAACGCGCACAGCAAGTCAGCGGTGTCTCCAGAGTACATGCTGTTATAGGGGGCTTCCACATTTC
>JGI24422J19971_10000836_pt1 | contig 17871 bp, 14 predicted proteins | sample DeeMarSWOR152_54_FD_19971 | JGI IMG/M metagenome (IMG submission 19971) | reverse complement strand
CAATCAACGATTCAATAATCCCTTTTGGACTCTCAAGCAGGCATTCTGCCCGCCCTATATTAGGGTCGGAAACAAACTTAACGCCGACTAAGTCGCCGCCTGGCCCATCCTGCTGGGCTTCTGGCAATGCACAAGGTCTTGAGGATTCAAGTGTACCACTACATCCTGACGCGTCGGTGCATTTTTGAGTGCTTCTTTGACAATAGATTCTATTTCATAATCCCCATTTTCCACTTTTCGGACTAATATCTTTCTGGCGATTTCCACCGAAAGTTTGGCAATTTCTTCCCTATGCTCGACAAACATTTTGTCGTAAAACTGATTGAGTTTCGCAACCACGCCGTCGAGTGTCTGGCAAGCCTGCGAAAACACAGCTTTCTGAGCCTCTAAATCCTGTATCCGAATTTGCTCGGTATCTGCTCCTCGATTTACTCGGCCACGCTCAGACCGTTCAGTGCCGATACCATCGGGATAATTATCCAGGATTTTGGCCGACACAACCGGCCTTTCAAGATGTATTGTAAGTGCCCGCGACATTCTGCTATCGCCCTACCATTCTAAGTGTGCCCTCCTCATTAGCTTCTCGCAACGGCCTGACAACTTCTTCTCTCGCATCAAGAACTTCCTTTTCCAGCGGCTCCTGCATCAGTGCAGCTTCTTCATCAAGCATAGCCGCAGCCCGCTCAGATATATTTGAGCGGATCTTTCGCACAATCTCTTCATCCGCTCCATAAAGCGCCACCGCCAATCTGCTCGACTCCACGGTTCGCAGCGCTTCCTGCAGAGACCTGTCCGCTATCGACAGAATATCTTCCCACGTTATCATCAAAGCCCTTACTTTCGAGCCGGTTTCCTCATCGTGTTTGCTTATCTCACCAAGCAATTGGTCTCGCAGGTCTCTCTCCAGACCACTTAACACAATAGCAAGTTTTCTCAGATGTTGTTCCCGTCTTCCCGGTCTTGCCACAACAGTTTCTCCCTTGAAACTCCTCAGCCGTTCGCTAACTATAGATGCCATCCGCCGCTTCACTCCAGCCGCCAGCAGGTCCGGATTCGTCATCTTGCACACAGCTTTGAGACGGGCCTCTTCGCCCAAGAGCGACAGAACCTCCTGGCTTTTCTTGGGAGCCAGTTCCGACAATACCACGGCAATCGTCTGTGGGTGTTCACCCTCCAGCGCAAGAACCAATTCGTCCGTGCTGGCCGAACGAATATCTATAAACAGATCTTTTCTCTCAGTCGCTTTTCTAATCTGAGCTTGAATTTGCTCGGCCTTGTCTTTGTCAAGGACGTTTACAAGCATTTCATCGAGAAAAGCTTTTATATTAAAACTCTGAGTTTGCTTTTCTTGAAGTGAGTTACAGAACTCTTGTACAATCTTCGCTTGTTCCTTGGTATCACGCTGCTCTGATTCATCCATTCGCACAAGCTCCATAGCAATCTCTTGAATCTCTTCGGGGTGGACTCCCTTGAGCAGCTCAGCAGCAGTCGCCGCATCCAGACTCATCAACAGCATCGCTGCTTTTTGTTTGCCCATCAATGCCATTTACTTAATCCCTCTTTTGAACTCTTTGCACCAATAACTTTTTCTTCTCTAAGTTTGGCAGTATCGACCTTAACTCTATCAGGCATCGCATTATTCTTCTATAAACGCAAGCTCACCCTTTTCGTTCATCTCGCGCAAAACCTGGACAATTTCATCTCTGGCCTCCTCAACATCTTCCTTTTTAAGAGCCAACAAATGTGATGCCTCCTTATCCAGCGCAGCAGCCGCCAGCTCGGAGATATTAGACTTTATTTTCTGAACAAGCGTGTCATCAGCCTTGACCAGCGCCAACGCTAACTTCCCTGCATCAACTCCTCTCAAGGCCTCCTGCAGCGATGTGTCAGCAATTCGCGGAATATCCTCCCAGACTATCATTAAGTCAGCTACTATTTCACCGGCCCTGCGGTCTTTTCCTTGTATGGCGCCGAGCAAACCATCTCGAATCTCTTTACCCAAGTTTCGCAAAATCACAGCTACTTTCCTTAAAGACCGCTCAGGCCGAGTTAGTAAAGCTTCACCTGCGCTACCGGCTGGAGGTTCCCCAAACACAATGTTTCGCGTTTGGTGTCCGGTTGTAATAGCCTCAAGACGTTTGCAAACCATCTTTACTATCTGTGCCTTTGCTTGCGCCGTCATAGTCCCACAATCGGTCATCCTGCTAATCGCAGTAATTCGGATACCTCCGTCCAAAAGACCGAGTACCTCTGACTTTTTCTCTGCCGGCAGTTCTGACAAAACCACCGCNGCAGCCTGAGGATGNTCCTTCTCCAGAACCGANGCTATTATTTGCGAATCGAGGGAANGAATGGATATGAAAGGTTCGCGNGTACNCAGCAAATCCTGTATCTGGGTCTGGATCTGCCCTGCCCTGTCTTGACCAACTGTACTTTTTAGCATTTCCTTTAGGAAGCCCTTAAGGTGAAATCCCCGCTCGGCCTGGAGCGAATTACAGAACTGCCGGGCAAGTCTCAAGCTATGCTTACTGCTGCGATAACCCGCTGCATCCAGGTGCGCCAATTCCACTGCCAATTCTTGGACCACCTCGGGGTCAAGCCCCTTGACCAGTTCCACAGCAGTGGCGGTATCCAGGCTCATCAACAACATCGCAGCTTTTCGCTTACCAGTTAATACCATTTTCGTATCTCGCATCTCGTGAGGCGTATCTCGAAAATTCGACCCGCCACCGGCGGGTATCAATCCGAACCCAGCGTTGCTGGGTCGAAATCCGAAACAAATTCAAAATTCAGATACCAAATGTCCACAATATTATTCCATCTGTTTTGAATTTTGTTCCGCACCTATTAGGCGCGAGCCTAAGCTCAACAGGTGCGGGATTGGTCACGCCTGTCAGAAACATGCGTATCCGCGTTTGTGCTTGTTTCGAATTTCGGGACCCGGGTTTCGAATTTCGTATCTTGTCTCACACTTCACGCATTACGATTTTTAATCCCCCTTTTCTTCAATCCAACTGGAAAACAATTGCTTGACGCGTTCAGGGTCACGTTCCAAAGCACCGGCTATCTGTCTTCGCAAGACTAATGGTTCTGAGCTCCCGGCTCCACCTGGAAGAAGACCGGCGGCCCCCTCAGCACCGGGCAACTGCGCCGCAGAGGCCGTCATGCTCACCTTTCTCTTAGCACCACGGAATATACGAAGAACGAGCAGTGCGCAAATTGCCATAATGCCTAAGGAAGCCTGGCGGGCAATTGCTATATACCGAGGCCAATTGGACGGCTCTTCATCTACCAGCGATTCAAGCGGACGGTTGAACTTAACATCAACTACTTTGATCGCAGTCGTATCTTCAAGACCCAGCGCATTTTTAATAATTTCCTCCACCTCAGTCAATGGCATTATCTTTGCGGCGCTACCACCAGAGCCTGCTTCATTGGCGTCAGATACCGATAAATCGACAAATGCCGCTACTTTCAGAGATTTTATTTTGCCCGGCCAAATAACCTCCTGCTTCACAGTCTTGCCGATCTCGTATTCAGTCTTAACTGTTTCATCTTTTTTTGTGCTGCCTGGTGTCGCTGGTTCACCTTGAGCCGATATGATGGTCTCTTCAGTTTCAGACGTAGTTGTAACCTCTTCTTTTGAAGCAACTCCCTTTGGTTCATAAGTTTCCGTAACGGTACTAACGCTGTTCATGTCGATAACGGCGCTGACTCTTACTGTTGCCCGATCCGGCCCCAAAACCGCAGTGAGCATGTCCTCAACCTTCTGTTCCAAGTTTTGCTCTACAGTCTCCTTGTAAGCCTGAACGGTACCGGCCCCGCGGGCCATAGCCTGGTCAGATTCACTGGAAAGAAGACGCCCCTGGCTGTCTATCACCGTTACATTCTCCGACATAAGCCCCTCAACACTGCCGGCGACCAAATGCGTAATTGCTGCTATATTCAAGGCACTTAATGTATAACCCGGTTTGATTCGAAGAACAACAGAAGCAGTAGTTCTCCCAGCCTCAGATGTAAAAAGCGTTTGTTCAGAATTTACTATATGAACCCGTGCGTGAACAACACCATCAATCATCTGTATGCTCTTAGCAAGTTCTTCCTGTAGTGCTCGTTTGAGGTTAATGCTTTGAACAAACGGGCTGACGCCGATTTTTTCATCATCAAATATCTTGTAACCGCCCTGCTCATCTACAGGAAGGCCCTCTTTTGCCATATCCAGACGGAGCTGATAGACCTTTTCTTTCGGCACATAGACGCTTGTTCCGCCGTTTCGCAATTCATAAACGATGCCCTTTTCGCTGATTTTGTCCGTAATCTTAGCCGCTTCTTCGGGGGCAAGCTGCTGGTACAGCATTCTCATATCAGGTCTTCGGGCCCAATGAACAAGCAGCCCACCGACAGCAATAAATGTCAGAACAACCGCAACAAGTAAAGCCCGCTGAACCAGACTTATCTTTTGCCAAACAGCACTTATCTTTTGGAAAAAGCCCATCAAACCTCTTCATTAATTGATTATTGATGATTAGAAAGACGCTAAAAATAATCAATTACAACGGCATATTCATAGTTTGTTTATACGCTTCAATTAACTTATTTCTAACACCCACAAGAAGCTTGAAACTTAAATCAGCTTTAGCCACCGCCGAAACCACCGATGTGATATCCTCATTTTTACCGGACAATAAATCCTTTATAGATACATCGGACGACTGTTGAAGGTCATCAACCTTGGATATATAGTTCTCGACAGCTTTAACAGCATTAGCAAAGCCTGCCTTCTTGGCATCGGAACTTCCCACTTTTGGTATCCCGAAAGAATCGAGACTGGTCCTGGGCCGTACCGACTTGGATTCCCAAACGTCTTTCATTGCATTTGGGATCCCACTTACATTTGCATTTAAGTTAACCATCGCTTACTCCCTAACCTATCGAAGCAATTCGAGTGTGGTTTCTACCATTTGCTGATAACGTTTCAAAATCGCTGCGTTGGCCTGATATACCCGCGTTGCAATATTCAGATTCATCATCTCAACGGGCAAGCTTACGTTTGGCATCGCAATATATCCTTGCTCATCCGCCAGAGGATTTCCGGGATCAAAAACGCTAAGAAAATCACTCATATCCGGAAGTATCTTGTCCAGCTTGACGCCGCCCATATCATCGTCCGATTCGAACAACACTTCGAGCCTGCGATAAGGCTCACCCTTGCCGGCATCGGCTGTCCGGGCATTGGCTACGTTCGATGAAATCACTTCCATCTGCTTGCTCTGTGCCCGCAAACCTGAAATCGCTATGTCTATAGGGCCAAAGACATTATCAACTTCCATTTGCTCTACCCTTTCTCGCTCCTCTCTGGTCTCTGATCGATCCTCAGAATCCCCGCGACCAACAAGGGACCGCTACTTCACCTCCATTGCTAATTCCATCTGTTTAAACTTCTTGCTGAGCAGCCGAATATACGCCTTGTGGCGAAGAGTATTTTTGACCATTTCACCCACTTCGGTTTCAAAATTCACGTCATTGCCGTTTGACTTTACCGGTGTCTGTTTAGGCTGATGAAGCTGCGGCTCAATCTCACTAAGGTCAATCGTCTCAGTCGAATCCAACGCCTTCATAAATAACTCTTCAAACTTGACATCTATCCTGCGGTATCCAGGAGTCTCAAGGTTGGCAATATTATTGGCGATCGCTTTCTGGCGAAGATTTTCAGCCCTTATACCAGCCTCAATAAGGTCTACTATGCTGTTTGTCTTGGACATCTTCGTTTCCCAATATCTATTGGTTACCGCGAAGCAGGATCCCTGTACAAACCTTGTCTGCTCAAAAAAGATTAGCAATAATCGTGCCAAACACTTAAGGGCAGTTATTTTCAGCAAATTAACTCCTATCCTGTGTGAAAAACCGCCTTAAGCTTAGATAATCGCTTGTTTGGATAGCAGCAGCGATGTCAGGATTCTATACAACCGATGCGCTTTTTTACATCTCAACATCCCTCACAAAGTCCTTCAACTCACCAGGAGTTCAGCCAGCGACCTGAACCGGAAGATATTTCCTGTGCGCAGGAATATTCCTCCGCAAACACAGCCAACAGTAAAATATTTTTGACCAATCGCCATCTTTTTAATATTCACAAGCTCTTCTTTAATAAAGACTTACAGTTTATCAGACATCCATCCGCAGATACTGGCACAATCGTTGCTTCAGAATTGCTATATGAATACCAGTTTGTTGACAGATATGCTCATAGGTATTGGTAACGTTAGCGCCAGCCCCGCTTCTTTAAATCGCACAGCAATACAGAATCTGAATCAATTTGCCCATCTCCCGGCTGATGACCCCCCCTATGATGACGCTCTACAAACAACGACCGATAATACATTTGCTTTTGCCCAAAGTGAGCCTTTAGATAAACCACCGCAAGAGTTTCGCCACACCCTTTGCAAAAAAACAATGGCCGAACAGCCCCAGAAAGCTCAGGACAGTCCCGAATCAAAAGAGCCAAGGCCGACCTCCAACGTAGCCGAGCAGCCGAATGTGGTACAGAGCTGGCGGGAGCAATACTCTCAGACAGTGGAGCACAGCAAAGGGCGAGTAACCACAAAAATCCAGCCGAAAGCCGGCCATGAACTCGCCCAGCTGCTTGCCAACTTAAAGGCTGGCAATTTCACTCCTGCTACAGTCGGCCTTAAAACTGTTTCACCTGAGACCTCCAAGAGTCCGCCTGCCACCGACGGTCAGCCTGGAGAAGGCAAAAGCGTAGAAAAAATACAGATATTAAATAAAATACTCGTCGCCAATAAAGGCCTTACCAACCAAGAAAACGGCAGAGAACTGACAAATGAATCAGTATCCGGCAGCAAAACAGCCACTAATAGCCAAAACCAGGCTGTTTCCGGGGGCCAAAAAACACCTGTATTAAATGACAGCTTCTCGGCAGTTCAGGACAAATCCACTATTCTTGAGCAAAAGATGCCAATCGGTCCGGAAAAATCAGCTCTTTTCGCCGAGAAACCAACTGGTAGCAAAGCCAGCGCCAGTCAGCAAGGTCACATACTCGCAGAATCCTCAGACAGCAATGGTAAGGAGCAGAAGGGCAATCTCTCAGGCGACTCACTGCTCAAAAACCTAAACACGGTACAGTCCTGGACATCAGCTAACCAAACAAAAGACCGCGGCAGCTCGACCTCCGACAACGACTCTAATCCGGCTTTCGAGCAGATACTCTCTGCCAACAACGCCCAAATTTCCATTGTAGAGCAAACATCTGCCTTCGGTCCGTCCGCAAAGACCACCGACAATCCTTCACCCAGTGATGTCTATCCAAGCCTCTACGAACAGATTCAGGCCTCTATTAGCGGCTCTTTACGCCAGGGTGACCAGCAAATCACCATAAACCTGCATCCGCCGGAGCTTGGAAAGATTTTGATAAGATTCCAGGAGCAGCAAGACCAGATTACCGGTTTATTGGAAGTCGAGAAGATACAAACCAGATATGAAATTGAGCATGCACTGCCGCAGATAATTGAAAATCTCAGGGATTCTGGCATTCAGATAAAAAGGCTTGAAGTTATGCTCCCTGATGCGGAACAATCAGAGCAAGAGGCTCTTAAAGACCAATCGCTACAAAACGGCTGGGCCCAGCAACAAGACTCGGCGAATCCGGGTCTGAGGGGAAACAATCCCGATACCGGTGAGATTAACGAGTGGTTAACAAATAACATTAGCTACCGGAATATTTCCGAATTACGGGAGGCGTTCGTTACCGGTAGCTCCATAAATATGCTGATATAGATAAATCCCGAAGCCACGGACTATCAAGCTGTAACTCCGCGTCTATTTGGGTTGGGTCCAATGAGACAATCTAAATCGGTCTGGAAAAACACAGTCGTGTTGGTTTTTGTTAATTTTCAAAACAGGTGGTCATATGCAGGCAGCGACTATTGCCGAAACTATGGAAAATGCTGTGCGTCATCATCAAGGTGGACATCTTCGCCAGGCTGAGCAGTTGTATCGTCTGGTTCTGCAAAGCGACCCTAATCATCCTTCCGCATTGCATCTATTGGGTGCGATTGCTTATCAAAGGAAACAATACCATGCAGCTCTTGAGTTAATTGGCAAAGCGATTGCAGGAAACCGGCGAATACCACAATTCCACAACACCCTTGGGGCTGTCCTCAAGGCAGTTGGAAAATTTGAAGAAGCGATTGCTGCATATGAGGAGGCGGTATTGCTCAATCCCACTTATGCCGAGGCCTATTACAATATGGGCAATGCGCTTCAGTCGCAGGGTCGGTACGACCCTGCGGTCGAAAAGTACAAACAGGCGGTATCACTCAAACCGGATTACGCCGAGGCATATAACAATATGGCGATTGTACAGCAGATGCAGGGTCGGCACGCCGAGGCAATCCAAAATTGCAGCCAGGCGATACGCTTAAAGCCAAATTACGCCGAGGCATACAATACGAGGGCTTCCGCACTGCAGATGCAGGGTCAACACGCCAAGGCGATCGAATATTACAAGCGGACGTTACTGCTCAAACCAGATTATGCTGAGGCTCACGTCAACTTGGGGATGACCCTTCTGTTAACCGGAAAGTTTGTAGAAGGTTGGGCCGAATATCAATGGCGGCGATATACCAAGAAGGCTATTTATCCACACCGCTATGAGATGCCACGTTGGGACGGTTCGCCATTTCCAGAAAAGAAACTTTTTGTTCACTATGAGCAGGGCCTGGGTGACAATCTACAGTTCGTGCGATATCTGCCCAAGGTTAAGGCCAGGGGCGGTACTGTTATTTTTGAAGTGAAGAAATCGCTGCTTGGTCTTTTGCGGGGATTTCCAGGAATTGACGAGCTGGTAGAGGCCTCATTCAATGTGAAGCCGACCGTTGAGTTTGACTTTTACACGTCCCTCCTGGATCTGCCGAGAATATTCGGGACTACTTTGGAGACGATTCCCGCCGAGGTGCCGTATCTTTACGCTGATCCACGGAAAGTGGAGTATTGGCGAAACAAGCTTGCAGAGGACGGTTTCAAGGTGGGCATTGTATGGGCGGGGTCTGCCAAGCACAGCAACGATCGTTGGCGTTCTTGTGTGCTGAAGCGTTTTGCCCCGTTGGCAAAGATTGACGGCGTGCGGCTGTACGGATTACAAAAGGGCAAGGCTGCCGAACAGGTTAAGGAATTGACTGGAAAAATGTCACTAATGAATCTCGCAGATGAACTCAATGACTTCACAGACACCGCTGGGGTGATCGAAAATCTGGATCTGGTTATTTCGGTAGACACTGCCGTGCTGCACCTGGCAGGGGCTATGGGTAAACCGGTCTGGGCACTTCTACCTTTTGCAGCTGATTGGCGATGGATGCTGAACCGAGATGACAGCCCCTGGTACCCAACTATGAGGCTTTTTAGGCAAAGAAGATCGGGTAACTGGGATGATGTATTTCAGCGGGTGACAGATGAGCTAAAAACAATAACTGGCAAGCAAAGCGTGAGAACCCGAACATTTGAACATAGGAATATTAAGAACGGAGTTGTAGATTTGGTCTGAACATTTCACGGACCAACATTTCTGTTCTGCCATTTGTAACGAGCGGTTTCGATAGATCTAAGAAAAGCCTCTTTGAACCTGCTCATCGGGAAGCGTTCTATAACCGTCTTTCGAGCTTGCTGGCCCATCCTCGCTGCCAAATCTCTATTATCCAACAATATCCTGGCGTATTTCCGCAATTCATCGGCATCGTCGCTGAGAAAGCCGCTCACACCGTGTTCGACAGGTGAAGTAGGGTGCTGATTGCCCAGAACGGGCAGTCCTGCAGCCATCGCCTCTATGGTGGCCATATTGTATCCGTCCTCAAGTCTTGGGTCAGCGGTGTGAATATAGAACCGATGAGACCGTAGTATTTTTTTCAGATGGTCCCAACTATCGGAAGCTCTCACTCCCGGCATACTTGGATTATGCCCGACAATCCGAACAGGAATCCCGTCAAATGCCCTTTCATGAAAGTCCCATAATAAAAACTGTCTTCGCTTCTGAATAAAATTAGAAATACGAAGACCACAGGCTTTTTCCCCGGAATACAGCAAATAATCGTCCGGCTCGACTCCAAAAGGCACAATATCCTCGGTAAAACCCCACGATTTGCCCTTAAACATAGAGACAGCCACCGCATGCCCGCCAATCAGTTTCAGGTACGTATGCAGCATCTCTTTCATCTTTTCCGGGTCTATGTTTGATTTCTCCTCTATTAACCGAGCCTCGATCGGCAGGTGAATGACTGTAAGCTGCGGCTCGGGCCGATTCTTAACATCGAGCAAATCGGTAATATTATGAGTTATGATACAGTAATAAGAAATAGATGATTGCAGAGCCTCGGACAAAGTAATCGATCGGGAATTTGACGGTACCGGCCGCATCTGCTCATCCCAGTTTTGCTTGTATCGGCCTTTAAGGCCTACAATTATCTCAAGGTTATATCCCAACACTGCAAGCTGATATACCCACCCCTCATGACAATTAAACACAAGAAGGGTCTTCTTAGTGTTCTTATCAGTTTTTCCTTCTTGTTTCTGCATACATTACTCGGACTATATATAGGATTCCAAAACGCAACAATAAGCTTTTGGCGTCCTATAAAAACGCCCCGAAAATTTCTCTATCTGCGAAAAATACAATTCCCCCAGCACTGAAACAAATCCTATCATACATGCTTCTTAAACTATACTGCATCAGGAAACTCTGAGCAAGAATCATCCTTACTGTTATCAAGACCTTTGTAAATAAGAGTATTTCCCGGCTTGTAAAACCATCATTTTAGAAATCACCATCCAAAACGACCGATAATTTCGCCAAATTCTTCCGCTTTCTCCACTGCCCTGGCAGCTGTTTGCAATATCAGTCCCAATTTCCTCTGGATTACCGGTCCAACGATTCTGGTGTCATTTCATCAAAGAAATTCCTCAAGTCTCTCCCATTTTAACCGATAAAAGGCATTGAAAGCTAATTTTTAAAACGTGTGCGTTGCACGGTTAAATTAGGGTGGGGGGCTTTTGATAAAGCCAAAAACAGTTGTTGTTATTTTAACAAGGAGTCAAAGATATGTTAGCAATTAAGAACAACCTCATGGCAGCAAATGCTGCTCGGCACCTTGGGGAGAGCTACGATGCCTTGGCCACATCGGTCGAAAGGCTGTCGTCAGGCTTGCGCATCAACGATGCAAAGGACGACGCAGCCGGCCTGGCCGTCCGCGAGTTGATGCGCGCCGACATCGCTGTGCTCCAGCAGGGTGCCCGTAACGCTCTGGACGGCATCAGTTTGGTTCAGGTGGCAGAAGGCGGTATGCAGACAATCGACAATCTGCTGGTACGTATGAAACAGTTGGCTGAGCAGGCAGCTACAGGTGCTTATTCTTCCGCACAGCGGTCCATTATGAACAGCGAGGCAACCGAATTGGCCAACGAGATCGAGCGTATTTCAGGGTCGGCCAAATTTAACGACATCAGCCTGCTCAACAGTGCATCTGGTACCGTATCAATCGTCTTCGGTGATTCAACTGACATCATCACCATCGATACGGCCGATATGACCAAGAGTGGTCTTGGCATCGATACACTGGACATTGGCGGCGCAGCCAGTGCCCAGGCGGCCTTGGCAATTATGGACACCGCCATCAGCAACGCAACTACCGCCCGTGCAGCATTCGGCTATAAGATGAAACGTCTGGAAAGCACAGTAGAGGTTATCAACGCTCAGGCCGAGAACCTGCAGGCAGCCGAATCCCGTATTTCAGATGTCGATGTGGCTACCGAAATGTCGGTAATGACCAGAAACCAGGTGTTGGCAAACGCCGGTGTCGCTATGCTGGCGCAGGCAAACACAATACCTCAGATGGCATTGACTCTACTGAGATAACAATAACAACGGCATTCAAATATTAAGCGTTCATGGGGGAGATGACTAATGTACAAATCATTAGTCATCTCCTCAGAAGTTAGATTACAAAGTAATAAACATCGTGATGCGGTGTGCATATTGAGTATTGCATAATAAGGCTAACGCAATACACATCATGCAGTAAAAATCGCGATGTAACGGAGCGAGATTATGAACGGAATCGCAGCATATCAGGATAACACAGTTACCACGCAGAGCAAAGGTCGTCTCATTATTCTGCTTTACGACGGTGCAATCAAGTTTATGAAACTCGCAATCAAGGAATTGGAGGCGGGCAACTACCAGGCAAAGGGCCAATACATAAACAAAGCCCTGGACATAATCAATGAGCTCAATGCGGTTTTGGACATGAACGCCGGCGGCGAAATAGCTACCAACCTTCGCAATCTCTATTGTTTTATGCATAATCGCCTCTCCGAGGCTAATATAAAGCGTGACTCCCAAATGATTCGTGAGGTAATAAAACTAATGGAGGAACTAAATCAAAGCTGGAAAGCTATCGCCGGCTAATCAATTCATTAATTTACTGCTGTAATTGAAATATTCTGTGGGAATAGTATTCCGCCAAATCCGACAATCGATTTCTTGCCTGCCAGCACCCATTCTCAGATATACCAGCACCCCTTTTTGTCATTGCAAGTCCCTTACCAATTAGAAGGCCCCATTTTGCAATAAGAAATTACCTCAAAACTGTCGCTCCTTCGGCAAGTTCAAAACAGGCTCTGAGCGAAGTAAAGAGTCTCATTGCACAAAATAAAAGATTCCTCGTGGAGTTTATCCTTGAGCAAAACGAAGGGCTCAGGATGGTATTCTCGTTTTTGAGATAGTTTCTAAGTCGCCTGCTTCTCCAGCGTTCGCAATAGCAGGTAACTTCTTGTTCTGTATCCTGCGGCAGCTGCCGGAAAAACTTGCCAAAGCTACCTCAAAAATTGGACATCGCGAGCGATACGTTCTTGCTTTTGTTACCGTATTACGGTATACTAAACATACGAAGCAATGTCACTGTTGAAAATAGTTTCGCAGAATTGCAATAGCTTTCTATTTATGGAGGATGGTCAAAAATGCATAATCTAAGCAAAAATTTTGGCCTGTGCCGTCCTTTCTATTCGACTACAAGTAAGCAGCCTCAGTCTGTAACTGACAAACAAAGCGGTAAATTAACAATGCCGTTACTCGTATTGCTTGCCATCTGCTTTTTTGGCTTACCGGCTCAAGGAGAATACGGCGGAGGCAGCGGAACAGTGGAAGACCCCTACCTGATTGATACGGCCGAGCAGATGAATGCAATCGGAGCCAATACGAATGACTGGGACAAGAACTTCAAGCTAATAAACGATATCGATCTGGCTGGCTACACGGGAACAGAGTTCAATATCATCGGATACTATACAAGCTATGATAATAACAAGCCATTCAGTGGCGTCTTTGACGGCAACGGCCATACAATTTCGAATTTTACATGTACTTCGAGCGACCCAGACTACATAGGACTTTTCGGATACGTCACGGGAGCAATCAAAGATTTGGGATTGATTGCCCCTAATGTTGATGCGAGCACAGGATATTATGTTGGTTCGCTGGCAGGTTCCCTGAATAACGGAACCATCACCGGCTGCTATGCCAAAGGTGCCAGCGTTTCAGGTGTCAGCACTATCGGTGGACTGGTGGGGTCAAATGCCGGAAGAATCGTCAACTGCTATTCAAGCGGCAACATCTCAGGTGATATGTATGTTGGCGGTTTAGTGGGACAAGTAGGCGCCGGTACAGTAACTAACTGCTATGCCACAGCCAGCGTTTCAGGGAATAGAAATATCGGTGGACTGGTGGGCAAAACCGGCGACGAAACAAGCACAATCACCAACTGCTATGCCATTGGCGCTGTTAAGGGAGACAGATACGTGGGCGGACTGGCAGGACAAGTTGAGCGTGGCGCAGCATATAAGTGCTATTCAGTAGGCAGCGTTTCAGGTAATCAAGACGTCGGCGGCTTAGTAGGATATACGAGGGTCCTGGGAAGGGTTTTGAATTCCGTCTGGGATACTCAAACCAGCGGCCAGCAAACAAGTGCCGGTGGGACCGGTAAAACAACGGCCCAGATGCAGATGATGAGTACCTTCACTTCCGTAGGCTGGGATTTTTGGAATGTCTGGACCATCTGTGAGGGAACCAACTACCCAGTATTGCTGTGGCAGATTTTTCTTGAAGATTTCCGCTGTCCGGATGGCGTTAACTTCATCGATTTTGCCTTTTTCGCAGCCCACTGGCACCAGGAAGCTTGCAGCCCATCTAATAATTATTGCGATGGCACTGACCTTGATGAGTCCGGCTCAGTGGACTTTCTTGACCTCGCTATCTTTACAAACAACTGGCTGGCAGGCATTAACAATTGACTATTGTCTATTGAATATTGATTCCCGGCGAGCTAAACAGACAAGATTTCTATTCTCACCGAACCCGCAAAACGTCTTAACCATTGTTGACATGGATTTATCCTGGAATCCCGTTGTGCTCTTAGAGTACGAAGTGTAAAAAAGCTTGATTTTAGGTATATGGTTGTGGTTACCGGAATGTCTTTGGCAAATCGACTGGAAGAATTGCACTCCAGAGTTGAATTTGTCGGACGTTTCCGTATCGAAAACTACAATTCTTGAACTCGCTACCGTCAACTCATTTTATTAGAAAGACCTACATCAATCCCCGCCTGTTCCCAGCGGGGATAAATCGGGGAGACAGGATTTGAACCTGCGACCTCTGCGTCCCGAACGCAGCGCTCTGGCCAAACTGAGCTACTCCCCGATTTTATCGTCATCCTGAGGCGAAGCCGAAGGATCTGGCTTATATGTGAGGAATAACACATTACTGTCAAAAAGATTCTTCGCTTTATTCAGAACAACAATATGTAATATAGCACATTGGTCCCGAATTGCAACCTATAATAAATTAACAGGGTCTATATCTATAGCGACCTTGACCGTCGGTCGAACCTGCCAAACGTGGGCTCGCAAGCTGGTAAACAACTGTTGCATAGTTGTCGCTTCCGGGGCCTGAACAATTATCTGCATCCTATGAAAACGCTGTATTCGGCTTATCACCGCCGGCATCGGCCCACGAACGGTCACTTTCAGCCCTTCCCGCTCGATAATCCGGTCTATTCTTTGACGCATCGCCTTAGATGCAGCGTCAAGTTTATCAAAATATCTGTCCCGCATAACGATAACCGCCAATCGCCAAAATGGTGGCAAATTGCAGGCCTTACGATGCTTCAATTCCTCTTTGACAAAGCCGTCAAAGTCTCCGCTGACGGCAAACCGTATCGCCGGCTGATTTGGCAAAAATGTTTGAACGAAAACCGTACCTTTTTTCACGGAGCGTCCTGCTCGACCAGCCACTTGAGAAATCAATTGGAAGGTCCGCTCATTAGATCTAAAATCCGGCAGATAAAGCGATGTATCAGCACTGATAATGCCCACAAGTGTTACATTTGGAAAATGCAATCCTTTAGCCAACATTTGCGTCCCGGCTAATATATCGATTCGACCCTCGCTAAAATCCTTTAGTAGCCGGTAATAGTCTCTGCTCGCCATAGAATCGCTGTCAACCCTCGATACACGAGCATGTGGAAACTTTTTAGCCAATTCCTCTTCGAGCCGTTGCGAGCCAAGCCCTATCATTGCCATACCCTTACCGCACAACGGACATTTTTCAGGCACAAGCGTCTGCGCCAAACAGTAATGACATACCGCATAGCCATAATTTATGTGTTTTCCTGTAACTGTTTGCATTCGGTCGACCCTGGGAATCTTTGATTTGTGAAAAGTCAGCGTTACATCACAATTGCGGCAGTGCAGCATATGCTTGCAGGAAGGACAGAATACAAAATTACTGTAACCGCGTCTGTTCAAGAGCAGAATTGCTTGCTCATTTTTCACCAGAACTTCTCTTAAGCGCTCAGCCAACGGCTCACTTATTAAACTAATATCTTTCTGCGTTATCCCCCCTTGCCGTAAATCGACAAGCCTCATTTCAGGCATGGGTAGGTCCATCACTCTTTTGGGTAAACGCACCAAGCTAAAATGTCTTTTACTTTGACAATTGGATAGCATTTCTAATGATGGTGTGGCACTGCCCAAAATACAATGTGCATTTGCCAATTGCGCCCGTTTTATCGCCACATCTCTGCCGTTATACCGCGGCGCAGTATCCTGCTTATAGCTCGGCTCATGNTCCTCGTCAACGACGATAAGTCCAAGTTTCGACTGTGGTGCAAAAACCGCTGAGCGAGCACCTATAACCACATCGGCATCACCCGACTTGATTTTCTGCCATTGAACATTTCGCTGAGCAGCAGTCAGACCCGAATGCATCACAGCGATTCTTTCAAATCTTGCACTGAACCGCTGAACCGTCTGAGCCGTAAGAGCGATTTCAGGAAGCAGCACGATAGCGCTTTTGCCCCTCCGTAAAACCATCTCGATAGCTCTTATATAAAGCTCGGTCTTACCGCTGTCGGTCACGCCGTGCAAAAGCGTCACCCCAAATTTCGCCGATTCAATTGCAGCCTCAAAAGAGGTAAGTACTTTTTTCTGGTCCTCATTAAGTACTATTTCTCCCGTTGTTTCTATTAACATTCTCTTTGGAATAGCAGGCAAAGATTTCAATATCGTTCTCTGTGCTATCTTAACGATTTGCTTTTCAGCCAATCTCTTTATGGGTTCTTTGCCGCAGCCGATTGCTTCCAAAACCTCCCGCAGCTCTATAGCATTTTCCGAGTTGAAAGCTTCTTTACTCTGCAAAAACTTAACGATTTGTTTTTGCTTCCTGCCCCTCAATTGCTTGACGGCCTCGTCAGCGCCTTCGGCAAGGTAAATATACCCTTGCGTCTTAATCCCGGCTCCTCTCTTCACCGCCCCCGGCACCATCGCTGCCAAGACCTGGCCGAGGGGACAAACATAATAGCTGCTTAGCCACTGCGCCAGTTCCATAAGCTGGGAATCTAACAATGGCTCCTTATCCATCAACTTTGAGACTTTTTTTAGCTTGCGGCCTCCACCCCGTGCAGTGAAAGACTGGTCAGGCGGAATATCCGCTTCGACACAAAACCCGATTTCGAGCTTATCTTTTCTGCCGAACGGAACCTCGACTCTCTGTCCCGCTTTTATCGGCCAAAGCTCATTCGGCACCGCGTAGTCGAACTCTGCATCCGCCGCCGACTCAAACGCTACGCGAATTATATATTGACATTGGATTGCTTCTTCTGGTGCTGTTGGAAAAAGTCTTTTAGTTTGGTATATGCTCATAAATAGTGTGATGATTCGATTTAGTTCCAAGGTTTTAAGTGTATATCTGGGCTCTCAGACAATGGCAAAAGCCATAACGGGCGCGCCTGGAAAAGCGACTGAGGAGTCTGAGTGCCCCAGGACAATACCATCATTCAAAGAAAGAATCGTATCCAATAATTTTCCAAATGCATTGTAGATTTTTGCTACAGGCTGGCCTTTTTTAACAAGGTCCCCTGGGTGAGCTAAAAATCTGATAATTCCACTTGCAGAGCTAACAGGAAGAGATGAAAAGTTCAAGACTTTTCCTTTAGCTATCTCGGGAAGCTGAAAGTTGAATTCCTCGCTCAAGTCTTTAATCATTTCTAAATAGGCTAAAATGGCCAGTATTGACTTGACGCCAAATTGAACATTTTTCTCATTGACAACATATGATTCTCCAAGCTCGATTGTCAGAGCCGCAATGTTATGTTCAAGCAAACTATAAGAAAAGGACCTTTTTGCATCTTCTGTGTCGAGAACGACTAAGAAACCAGATTTTTCAGCGACCTTTTTGGAGAATTCATAAGCCAGCTTATCGGCACTACTGGGAGCCGGGTCAACAACTGTATACGGAATTGACTTCATCCAATC
>JGI24422J19971_10000835_pt1 | contig 17872 bp, 19 predicted proteins | sample DeeMarSWOR152_54_FD_19971 | JGI IMG/M metagenome (IMG submission 19971) | reverse complement strand
AAAAAAGGGCCATAGAGCTGGAAGCCATGGGAGTTGATTACATCTGCATACATGTCGGTATTGATCAGCAGATGAGGGGAATGGATCCAATCTCTGAACTAAAGAAAATTTCAGGATCGGTAAAGATTCCACTGGCCATAGCAGGAGGAATAAATTCGGAAACTGCGCCTATCGCAGTTGATTCAGGGGCTTCAATCATAATAGTTGGCGGGGCGATAAATAAATCAGAGGATGCTAAAAAGGCCACGGAGATAATTAAAAAAGCCATTGAAAAGGGAAAGCCGATAAAGACAAAATTATACAAAAAATACAGGGATCCATTGAAAATATTAAAGAGAGTATCAACAGCAAATATCTCAGATGCAATGCACCGCTCTGGGCACATGGAGGGTATAAAACCGGTCTCTGGGATAGATACTGTAGAAAGGGTTGCCGGAAAGGCAGTAACGGTAAGAACCTATCCTGGGGATTGGGCAAAAACCGTCGAGGCAATAGATGTTGCAGAAAAAGGCGATATTATTGTCATTGATTCTGGAGGTACTGGAAAGGCTGTATGGGGCGAATTAGCATCGTGGAGCTGCAAGAGAAAGGGAATATCCGCCGTTATAATAGATGGTGCAACCCGCGATCTGGAGGATATAAGAAAAATGAAATTTCCCGTCTTCGCAAGAGAGGTAAAACCAACGGCTGGGGAACCTAAGGGTTTCGGCGAAATTAATGTTCCAATAAAGTGCGGCAATGTCCCACTTCAACCAGGAGATTACATTATAGGCGATTTAGATGGCGTTGTTGTAATTCCAAAAGAAAAAGCCGTTGAGATCGCAAACAGGGCATTGGATGTTTTTGAAAAGGAGAACAGAATAAGGAAAGAAATTAAGAAAGGAAGCACCTTATCCAGGGTTTTGAAAATAAAAAAGTGGGAAAGAGAAAGGTAATGTTAAAGGCTTTGTATAATCTTTCTTATCTCTTTACCCCTTTCAAAGGATAGGTCAATAGCCGATAATACCTCGTCTTCTTTCAGTGTTCCCTGACCACCCTTCTGCATTGCATTTATCGTATCCGTGGTAGCTACCGTTAACCTCGCATCCATTGCATACTCCTCATCCAGGCTGGGGTCAATGAGAATGCTGTCACCTATTTTCACACTGGTGCATGGAACGGGTACACATGTAACGGGTAATTTTCCATTCCATTCACCCCTGATGATCTGACCATCTTCATACCTCGGCATTCTCGTATTTAGTAAGGCAGCAATAGATGCAATACCGGAGGCATCTATCATATTACCCCCCTGGTCCAGGGCATGGATATCCACAAAGACAATCCAGACCTTGTCCTCTTCGATAAAAAGCTTTCCCGTTTCGATCGCTTTGGATTCCCTGATGCCTCTATCAACAACCCTGGCTATTTCAATCGCCTCCCCCCCTGGGGGTCCTGCTTCAAAGCTTGGAGAGGCTAAGGGTCTCAATTCTGTACTTACCGTCATAACCCCTTCCTCTGGTGCGTCTGAGTAGGGTTCACCGACATCTAGGCTAATGCCCACAAGAACCTTCGTGTCTCCTAATCTAACCAGAGCAGAGCCGCAGGCTTTTTCACCCACATAATCCTTTTCAATTTCTATATCTCTGCATTCATCAAAGCCTCTGCCATCCAATCTTTTACCCTCTCTAACCAGATTTGTGATATAGTCCTTCCTGAGATAGGTTTCGATTTCCATTTTCTATTCACTCCTCAATCATAACATTATTTATACTTGATACCAAGGCCTCTTTCTGCATCTCATATACCTTCATTGCCCCATTAACGGCAAGTTCATAGGCCTTTTTGAATTCATCCTTTGTCAGCTTCCCATCCATCTGCAGGAGAACTACCTCTTTCTTTCTGGGTATTATTGCTAGAGGTAAGTCACATTCTCCCAGATTATCTTCTTCCTTCATTAGATCCAGAACAATTTCGCCGCTAACCTTTCCAACAGCGCAGGAAGAGACCATGTCCCTCATCGGGATTCCCGCATCTGCAAGCGCAACAGATGCAGCAGTTAAACCAACACATCTCGTTCCGGCGTCTGCCTGCAAAATTTCTATAAAGACATCTATTCCAGTATTTGGATACTTCTCAAGCATAACAACGGAGTTCAAGGCATCAGAACTGACCTTCGATATCTCCACAGATCTTCTATCAGGACCGGGTCTCTTTCTATCCTCCACGGAAAATGGTGCGAGGTTGTATACACACCTTAAATGAGCCTTTGTTGGATCCCTCAGATATTTTGGATGGAGCTCCCTGGGCCCATAAACTCCTGCCATTACCTTGTTCTTGCCCCATTCAATGTATGCAGACCCCACCGCTCTCTTCAGTACGCCAACCTCAATCTTTATCTCTCTTAATTCATCAAATTTCCTACCATCCAATCTCTTCCCGTCTTTAATGAGTTTTATATCTTCATTTGTCATTTTATTTACCCAACGTTTTATCTAACATCCCAGTAATCCTATCTGTTAACCCATGGGTTTGAGCCTCCCTCTCTACCTTCTTTATCGTTTTAATTACAAGTTCTGTTTGTTTATCCTTTATCCATATCCAACCATTTTGTCCAACAACAATTTTACATCCAGTTTTCTCCTTTATTATATTCAGCATGGATCTTTTCTTACCAACAACTCTCGGTACTCTTTTTGGGTTTACGTCAATGATAATACCTTTCTCTAATTTCCATGGCCCAGTGGTCTGACACGAATGTACCTCATCAACCATCGAGATTTTTGCACTAATAATATCCCCTACCTTGAAGTATCTACTGAGATCAACACTTAATGGATCTCTGGTTACCTCCTCACCTCGGAGAGTGCATAGATAAGGTGATCTTATGTCGACTGCCCATCTACCGGGCAGGATGTTAGTGACTACTCCAATAACCACATCACCCTCCTTTGGTACATACCATCCAGCCGAAGGAATAACCCTGACTCTGTCATTCTCCACCCGTGCAATACCATGAATAGACGAGAAAACACTATCTCCCTCATGAAAGCAATTTATATCGTGCCGAATTTTCTCCCCGATTAATTGACCCGGAATTACCAATTCTCTATCCTGGACATATAACATAAACTCACCTGCATTATCCTTTTCCACCTGAGAAAAAGATGATCTTTAATTTAATTGTATAGGAATTTTCTCTGTGGTAATGCATTCGTGGGGCTGAAAGCCCCACAAATTCGTTGTGATGACACGCAAGACCTCTGGTCTTGAGTGTGTCCGACAGTAGTCGGCCACATTAACCTTTCTGAAGGTTAACTTAATGAATATGATACTAATTATTGGATTTATATAACTTAAACTATCTTAGAACTTTTATCTTAACCTCCCCGTGGGTCAAATTATTTAATCTATTGTAAAACTCATCCTGAAGGCCTGCAGGAATTTCCAATAAGCATAATAGATCTCCTTTATCCCAGTCCTCCTTTTTTACCTCTCCAAATTCTCTAAGTATTTTATAACTGCTTCCAGCATATTGGGCTGGAATCTTTACGGCAACGTTCAGGGTTGCAAATTTTATCGGTATAATCGGTCGTATTTCTCTTAGAATCGAATCAACCTGTTCCTTCGTGCTCTTTGTCATGCTTATACTGACTTTCGCCTCTTCCATTGCCCTTTCAATCCTTCCAGGGGGATGTGGGGTGTTTGTCTGTGGATTTATGGCATTCCTGGCGATTATGGCTATTATCTGCTTTTTTTTATCCTCCAATATCTTTTTTCTCTGTTCTGTTGTTAGATGAACCTCCCCTTTCTTCAATATCTTGTCGACAATACTTCTAAATTCAGTTGTGCCAAACACCTTATTCATAGACTGCTCGGATGCCTTCTCACCAGCCTTTGCATCTTTAAAAATTGTGTTAATAGCCAACAGTTCATTGAAATCCACACTCTTGTTTTCCATGTATTCTAAGGCAAGATCTGGATCAACGAGGATCTCAAAAACCTCTCCATGGGTTTTTAATCTCGCAATAACGGCGCTATCTAAACTTACCATTTTTAAAATACAAAAATTCAGTCAATAAATTGGGCTATGAATCAGTTATGCAAGATTATTATTCAGGCCTCTTTTTTTCTTTCTCCAATTCACCCTCCAACCTGCTTAGGGCTTTGGCTGTCTCTTCTTTCTTCATTTCCTGATACTTCTTTTTGACATCTATGGTTATTATCTGTACCTGTTCTCCCTTCAATTTTTTTTCGGAGACCAGATTAAGCCCACTAAGTACCAAATCGATAGCATCATCCCTTGACATACCTTTTTTGTAGCGTTTCTCAAACAACTTTTCAACATCTGTTTTACCCGTCCCTATAGCAGTTGCAGTATACTCAGTAAATGCTCCAGATGGATCGGTTTCGAATAGATAGGGTTGATCATTTACCCCTGCAATTAAAAGAGCCGTTCCAAATGGCCTTGCCCCTCCATATTGAGTGTAGGCCTGTTTTATATCGCATATGTCTCTCGTCAGGGCATGGACACTTATCGGTTCATTATAGGCAACCCTGTTCCTCTGGGCCCTTACCCTTGCATCACTTATGAGCCTTCTGGCGTCCGCAACAAGGCCGGATGTGGCAATTCCTATGTGTTCGTCAATCTGGAATATCTTCTCTATCGACCGAGGAACTATTAGGGAAGAGGTAATGCTCTTATCCACCGCCAATAAAACACCTGTGTCATAGATTACACCACAGGCGGTTGTTCCCCTCTTAACCGCCTCCCTGGCGTATTCAACCTGGAAGAGCCTCCCATCGGGACTGAATACCGTAATTGCTCTGTCATAAGCAGCTGGTCCAGTTGGATACATTTTCGATCTTCTTTAATAAGTAATACTTAGATTCCCCTATTAAAAACAAATGGAGTCTCTGAAATTATTTGATTTGATTCTTAAATATAGTAATGAATGTAAAAATAGAATTTGGGGCATGGACAGCATTAATAAAGCGGGCATAAGACTCTTCATTGACCGCAAGAGGGAAGATAAAAAATTCATGAAGGAATTTAATGCAGAGATTCAGGATTCAAATGAACTCTTGATGCTGGGGAATACGTTCCGTGATTTCTTTAGAGAGAGGGCCAAATACAATGAAATAATTGCAAACGCAATTAAAAAAGGGATTAAATTCAAAATCTTGTTGCTCGATCCCAGATCAGAGCATGCAAGGAAAAGAGCTATCAAGGAACAGGGAGAGTTATATGGTATGGAAAAATATGATGAATCAATATTGATAAAGGACATAACAGAGGTTACTGAATGGTTATATAATGTCCAAAAATCTGCACCAACGGCAATTGAGGTTTTGTACTATGATTCTTTACCTATGGTATTTCTTATTAAAACAAGGGATGTTACATTTATCGAATTTTATCATACCAGCAGAAGAGACATAAAGCTGAGTAAGTTCATACCCTCAAAAAAGCATACTCCATTATTGATTGTTGAAAACGCCTCAAGCTTTGGCAGATTCCTGGAAAGCCACTTTGAATACATCTGGAAAAAGGCGAAGAAGAGAGGTAGAACATTGGAAGTGGTGTATAATGAATTGCATCCCGAAAATATGTCATGATGTACTTACTCCCCCGAGATCCTCTTTGCCTCCTTAACGGCAGTTATATAAACTTCTTCACTCAATCTGAAACCCTCAGAAATTAATTGATTTAGCGTGTCCAGAAATTCATCAAAGCTTATCAAGTTTATTTCTAATGCCTTTAGCAAGATGAATAGTGTTCCCTTAGGCTTTAAATCAAGTAATTTTGCGGCAGTTCTGGCGGAGATTTCATCTATTAGAACATCTCGTATCTTCAAATTTTTAGCAAGACTAATTGCAGCCTTTTCTCCTTTGTGAACTATGATCGGAATTTTAATTGGTCTGGTCTTTATAACTTTGATCCAGCCATCCTCTACCCCTTTTTCTATGATGTACGCATCCTTTTCTTTCAGTCTTTCTCCCTGATCTATGATCTCTTCCTTGACCTCTATTGGGATGATTACCTCGCCAAAAATAGTCTTTAAAAGATCTAACCTTCCGATCTTGGTCAGGTAGATCAGAGGAGAGGCATTGGATACAATCTTACTCATTTAAGGCCCTCAAATCATCTTTCAGATCTTCTACGGTATATGGAACACGTATCCCTCTTATTCTTACCTCCCTTATTATCTCCCAGAGAGAAAATCCAACTGCATCGGCGGCTTGCCAAAGGGTCAGTTTACCTTCCTCATATTTATGGAGAACGTTTTCGATCTCCCACTCTCGTAGAGATTTAACTAATAGTTTTCTTATTACTGCCGATCTATCTATGGAGCGCTCTTTTGCTATCTTGTCTATTTCCCTCACCAGAGAGTCTTCAACTCTGGTTGTAATGGTAATTGGCATTTCAATCTGTATTAAATTTATTTAATTTAATATAGGAAACTCTAATTTAAAAATCAACTACCTGAACTCCATGAGGGCTTTTGTCAGGAGCTTTATCGCATTATCTACATCCTTCATATTAAATACGCCCGTAGGTCCATGGATGTAGCGGCAGGCTACGGATATCACTCCCGTGGGTACGCCCTCTCTTGTAAGATAGATTATAGCCCCATCTGTCATTCCCCCCTCTAAGACATCTACCTGGTAGGGAATCTTGTACTTCTTTGCCGTTTTTATCAGAAGTTCCCTCAATTTCGGGTGGGTCACAACACCCCTTCCAGATGCTTCAGTAATAGTAATTGCAGGGCCCTTCCCTATCTTCAGGCTTGATTCTGTCTCCTTTATCTGTGGCGTGTCTCCGGCTATGGTAGTATCGACGGCAAAGGCATAATCAGGATTCAATTTAAACGCAGAGACTCTCGCCCCCTTTAAACCGACCTCCTCCTGTGCCGTTCCAACTGCGTAGATCGTCATGTCAATATCTCTGGGAATTTTCTCCATCACTCTCAAGAGAATGTAACAACCTAGCCTATCGTCTATAGCCTTACCGTAGAAAACATCCTCAGTAAATTGACCAAAATTTGGTTCAAATATTATCGGATCACCTATCTCCACCCTCTTCTTTGCATCCTTCTGGTCTCTGGCACCTATATCGATAAAAAGTTCTTCATGTTTTATCACATTTTTCCTTTCCTCCTCTTTCTGGAGGTGCGGTGGTTTGGAGCCTATAACCCCCGGAATGTCGCCCTTTTTCGTTTTTATAATCACCCTTTGATTTATCAAAACCCTGTCATCTATACCCCCAATCTTGACAAAGTTTATGAAACCCTTTTCGTTTATATGCTTAACCATCAGGCCAATCTCATCCATATGTGCTGCAAGCATTATTTTCTTCTCCCCTTTACCTTTTTTCGCTATGACGTTCCCGAAGCTATCTATCTCAATGCTCTCACACGATTTCTTAAATTCTTTTTTCATTATCTCGGTAACTTTTCCTTCGAAACCAGAAACCCCGTGTGCATTACAAAGTTTTTTTAGTAGTTCCATTTTCCAACCTTTAATCTAATATTTATATTGTAAATTCTTAAGTTATATTTAGATGCGTTTTTCTCTAATCCTAGATTCATGGGTGCCGATTTGAAACTGGGAAAAATCACTTCATGTGCGGGTGATATGGTAATCGTTCCATCCCCAGATTCGAAAGGCATACTCAGTCTTAAATCTGCAAGGAAGCTTTATGGAAAGACTGCTTCTGTTGATAAATTGAGGATAGGAAGGATTTTTGATATAATCGGCAGGGTGGATATGCCATATTTCGTTGTTAGGTTGTCAAAGAATTTGAAAAAAGATGAGACATTTATCGGAAAAACATTGCATGTAAGCTGACAAAATGACCCTTGCTGAAGACTCTCTGGATGATGAAGAACAGCCAAAGGGGGTTTGCCCAAATTGTCAGAGTAATAATCTAAGGACCGATTATGCTCACGGTGAGATAATCTGCAGTGATTGTGGCTTTGTCATAGAGGATGAGATGTTTGATTTTGGCCCAGAGTGGAGGGCATTTGACGAGGAGCAAAAGAGCAGGAGATCAAGGACTGGTGGCCTAGTAAGGTATGCAAAATTAAATAAGGGTCTTACTACAGAAATAGACAGGTATGACAGGGATATAAGGGGCGGGGCCATCCAACCCGAGAGAAAGGCTCAACTCTATAGGCTCAGAAAATGGCAACGCCGTTCCAGAATGTCTGATTCTGTTCAAAGAAACCTCTCCATTGCTTTACCCGAGCTAGATAGAATGTGTGCCTATCTTAACATACCAAATAATATAAAAGAGGAGTGCGCCATGTGGTATCGTAGAGCCGTTGCCAATGGTTTGGTGAGGGGGAGATCCATAGAATGTGTAGTTGCCGCTATTATCTATCTGATATCCAGAAGGCATCATCTCCCAAAAACATTAGAAGAGTTGGAGGAGGTCTCGGGTGTTAAAAGGAAAGACATCGGCAGGAGCTATAGATTTGTTTGTAGAAGGCTGAAGCTGAAGATGCCCGTAGCGACCCCAATGGATTATGTGCCAAGGTTTGCCTCAGAGCTTGGGTTGTCTGGAAGGACCGAGGCAAAGGCAATAGAAATTCTAGAAATGGCTAGAAGGAAGGGCATAACATCCGGAAAGGGCCCCACCGGGGTTGCCGCAGCAGCCATTTATCTCGCCGGAAAGATAACGGATGATAAACAGACACAGAAAGGCATCGCTGGCAGATTAGTAGGGGTTACAGAAGTTACAATAAGGAATAGGTATGAGGAGTTGGCAAGAGCTCTGGACCTTGACATATAGCTCTTTCTTAGAATGGATCGAAGTTTTTTAATTCTTTATGAACTTAGCAAACGGATGAAGTCTAAGGAGGATAAACTCTCCATTTCCTCATCGGAACTGGGGGATTACATGAGAATTTCACAGCAGAGCGCTTCCCGTTATCTGAGTGAATTGGAAGGAAAGGGGCTTATAGAGAGGAGCAGAGAGGGTAAGGGGCAACTGGTTAAATTTACCGAAAAGGGTTTAAATCTCCTAGAAGAAATTTATCTGAATCTGCAGGATTTTATCGAAGAGAAAGGTAAACCCTTAGTAATCGAAGGCAAAGTCACCAGTGGACTCGGTGAAGGCGCATATTATGTCAGGGAATACGCGGATAAGTTACAGAAGAGCATCGGTTTCTTCCCATTCTACGGAACATTGAATATCAAACCCCTGAAAGCACATCCAAACATAGACAAATACACAGCAGGCACTATAAGAAGCTTCAAAAAAGGCGACAGAACCTTTGGAGAAACAGAATATATGCCGGTAAAGATCATAGGGGATGAATGGGAAGAAGATTGCTATTTAATATTGCCTAAAAGAACACATCATATTGATGAGTTTGAGATAATAAGCAGATCCAATCTAAGGAAAAAATTTGGCATTAAGGATGGTGATTTAGTTAAGGTGAGGATTGGTTGAAAATACTCTTTTTCTTTTGTATCGTGATATTACGATGATACGATATTACGATGATACGATATTACGATGATACGATACCACCACAGTAATATCTTAACATGTTACCATGGAGATATCTCAATTAGCTGGGGAAGGCTTTATATCGTAGTAATCAAGCAGACCGACGGAATCTCCTCGATAGATAACCTGCCCGATATCCTCGGGACCATTAGCAAGCATGAGTTCAGCGAAAACGGGATCATGAAAACACTGCAGGGCTTCAGGATAGCAAAGAGGAGAGGGAAAACCATAGAGAAGCCAGAAAAAGATACTGTTTCCTGAATCACTCGGGAGGGGAATTGAGACTTCGGAAACAATGGAGGTAGAAGACCTGTCATGAACAAACTCACAATCCTCCACTATATCCCCAAAAGACTCGCCACAGTTCGTCCCAGAGACGCCAAACAAAGAATTACCGCAGTAAACGCCTCCGCCATCACCAACAAGACCGCCAAACAGAGGAAAAACCGTAAATACTTTGCTGTCGCCGTAGACATAATTATAGAAGCCATCACCGTTAGGGTCAAAAAATAAAGCAGAATCCCTGTAGAATCTATTCTTATCCAAGACCACATAAAGAAAAAACAAATGAGTGCAATTATTCATAACGTAAAGTCTATCAAAGTTGGACAAGACAATTACTGAGGAATTAGACCACTCCGATGGGGAGACAGTACCATCAACCACGGGAGCAGCATCGGCCCAACCACCGGGGATAACATCACCTACAACACTTCCCTGCACAGAATAACACAACGAGAGAAGAGATAACAAAACAAGGAGCCTCTTCATACGCAACCACCTTTACATTATTATAGAGTCAACGAATAAATAACAGCTAGGGTTATTTAAACCTTATATTCTCATACGCTCCGACCTTTGATTCGAAGCAGTAATGAACCTTATTGTAGTCTTTCATAAACTCTATTACATCTTTTTTGACCTTTTCTGGTTTTTCTTTGTCTATTGCAACCCTCTTCAGAAATTCCGCGATCCCCTTCATCCCCGATTCCTTCATCCCAACATGAGTAACTTCNGGAACACCAATCCTGATTCCGGAGGGATTTCCCGTATCCTTTAAGGAATCCCATGGTAAGAGGTTTTTATTCAGGATTATATTTGCCTTCTCACACTCGTTGGCTATTTTATTGCCTCCGCCAATACCGCTAACATCCACCAATACCTGGTGAGATTCACTAAAGCCCCTGTGTTCACAGAGGACGTTAAAACCAAGTTCATACATTGCCTGCGCTAGAGCCTTAGAGTTCTTAATTATCTGATTGGCATAGTTCTTTCCAAATTTTTGCATCTCTACTAGAGCTACAGCTAATCCGGCAACATGATGGAGATGATGATTACTGGTTAAACCTGGAAAGGCCGAATTATCCATTTTATCCGCAAGTTCATTTTTGCAGAGAATCATGCCCCCTTGGGGTCCTGGAAAGGTCTTGTGTGTTGAGGTTGTAAATACATCCGCTCCCTCCTTGAATGGATCCTGAAATCTCCTTCCTGCAATCAGACCCAATACGTGGGCACCGTCGTAAACTATCCTTGCATTTATTTCGTTGGCAATTTCTCTCAACTCTCTGATTGGATGCGGAAATAAGAACACGCTTGCTCCGAGCATCATGATCCTCGGCTTTTCTTTCAGGAGTATCTTTCTGGATTTGTCCACATCTACGTTCATCTCTTTCTCGTCAAAGGCATAGGGAACATCCTTTAGGCCGATAACACCGGCACAGCTCACATGGGTATGACTTATATGTCCGCCAGCCTCCACCCCGAGACCCGAAATTTTATCCCCATAATGGGTTAATGCATTATAAACAGCAAGATTTGCAATAGCTCCAGAAACCGGGACGACATTTGCGTGTTCTGCCCTGAAGAGGTCTTCAGCCAATTTCATCGCTATTGCTTCAACCTTATCGAAATACTTTGTGCCCTGATAGAATCTGTCAAATAATTGTAGGTTATTACCTTTACCCCCTAAAAGACCCTCTGCGTATCTGTGCCCAAAGTCGGAGATAATCGCTTCCCTTACCGCAGGTGAGGTTACATTCTCAGATGCTATCATATTTATACAACTTCCTCGCCATTTATGCTGCCTTTCAATTAGATCAAACAACTCTTTGTAATAATCCATTTTATTGTCAGTTATCTCTGAAGTTTTCTTTTAATGATCCTGCCTTCTGGTTCCTTTTCTGCAAAGATCTGCGCGTTAAATTTATAAATTTTTATGTCCGGATAACGCCAAGAGCTTGGCCTTAAACTGGCCATCATGCAGGTACGAGATAGAAACTCTCTCGAGTTCCATTTGAATTCAATTGGCATCTGGGGCAATAAGACACCTTTAACGGAATCTTTATCCACAATCAGGCCATCCCTACCAATTTTTATCCTCTTGGGATATTCCTCCGGGTTATTTACCTGGATAAGCTCTGGTTCTGAGAGTATGGAAACCTCAACTAATGTACTCTTCAATTCATTCTTCCTCAATGGATGAAATCTATGATCCCTAAATGCAGCGGATACAGAAACCTCTCTCAATGCTTGGCCAAGAGGCATAATACTTTCCGTGTAACCAAAACAACCTCTTAGAGCATGGCTTGGATATCTGTTCAATTTCACAAATACACTTGACTTTCTCGACATGATCCCTTCCATATCTTTTGGGATCTCTGGTTTTTTACCAATGAAATGGGCATTTATCTCTTCCCTGGCAAATTTTACCAAGAATCTGCCTTCTTTGAGTGCTAGTTCCATTCTAATCTATTACACCTAAGACTTTATCTACTATCTCATCGATAGTTGCTAATTTAGCTTTATTTTCCTCAATCCTTGGTTCGATAAATTTTATACCATTATCCTTAAGTCTTTTTATATTATCTATAACAAACGGGTTTTCATACATGGACAGATGCATTGCTGGTACTAAAATTAATGGAATCTTGGAGCCAATAGCTGTTGTCGCAAATGTTGTAACGGGGGTATCATCTATACCGTTGGCAATTTTTGATATAGTATTTGCGGTTACTGGGCATATCAGCAATAAGGAAGCCTCGCCCTGAACGCCGCATAATCTTACATGCTCTACATTGCCTGTTAACTTCGTTATTACCTTGTTGCCCGATGCCCATTCCAGAACATCGGGATGAATTATCCTTCTAGAGGATTTTGTCATCACACACTCGACATCTATGCCTTTACAGGATAGTTCCCTTACGATCCTCGGTGTTTCAATCGCAGCAACACTTCCACAAATTCCTAGAACAATTTTCTTATGAATTGCCATTCTATGTTTATTTATCGTAATGAATTTAATTATAGAATTGAGAGAGAAATAAAAATGACAAACTAACCAGGCAAACCCTTTAGAAAAGTGTTTGCATTCCCAAAGAATTTTATCTAACAAAAATGACAAACTATCAGAAGGGTGCAAAATTTGAGAGAGATGTCGTTAATGAATTCTGGAAACATGGATGGACCGCCATGCGTTCAGCTGGCAGTGGAACCATAGGTTTTCCGGTTCCGGATGTCATTGGGGTTAAGGATAAAAGGATCATCGCAATTGAATGCAAGGCAACGAGGAAGGATAAGATAAATCTAAAAAAGGCAGTACTCTCCATAAAGAAGTTCTCGGACATTTCCAAGGCAAGGGCTTATATTGCGGTAAAATTCTACAAGAAAAAACCGAGATTCTTTGATATCAAAACACTTATTTCAAGGGGAAACTATAGTGTTTCCTTGAATGACAATCATCTAAGTTTGGATTCGATTCTGGGGGAGCAGAGCACACTTTAGTTACATTCTCTCGGGCGCTTCAATTCCAAGGAGAAATAGACCATTCCTTATTACTTGCCTGCTAGCATCCACCAAGAGGAGCCTTCTATCCCTAATAGTTCTCTCAGCAGAAAGAACCGGACATTCCTTATAGAATTTGCTGAATAACGAGGATAATTCATACAGATAATTGGCAACGATATTTGGTTTTAATTCTCTTCCCGATTTATCAACGATCTCCTGAAACTTTAGTATCTTCAGTAAGAGCCTCTTTTCATCATTCTCCAGATTTTTGTCAATTTTCTCAATCTCAATTTTTGTTTTTGATTTTCTCAGTATGCTGCAACATCTGGCGTAGGCATATTGTATGTAGGGGGCAGATTCGCCATCGAAGCTCAGGGCCTCTTTCCATCTGAAGGTTATTGGTTTTGAAGGTGTTGTTTTTAGAATATGGTATTTTATTGCCCCGATTCCTATCAAGGGGGCCATATCCTTGCTCGCAATTTTTCTCTTTCTTATCTCTCTCTCTGCCTTCTCTACCGCTTCATCAATTAGTCTATCAACTGGGGCGATTAAACCCTTTCTCGTCGAAAGTTCTCCACCCTCAAAATTTACAAAGGAATAATGAACGACGTCCAAGGGAATTTTTAATTTATAAATCTCGGTAAGAATCGTTTTTAGTTCTCGAAATTCAAATTTGTGATCCTCCCCGAGGACATTTATCATTCTATTTCCCCGATTGCTTTTCTCGAGATGATACGCTATGTCCCTTGCTAAATAGACGGATGTTCCATCACTTCTTGCTAGGGTTGAAAGACCCTTGCGTCTTTCCAATCCAAAGTCTTTGAGATTGAGACCAAAACCCTTTTCAGCGATCTCAGCGTATTTGCTCTTCTTTAGAAAATCCAAAACAGATTTAACCTTATTTTCCTTTATGTATTCACTCTCGAAGTCAAAGAAATCGAAGTTTATTCCCAATCCTTCAAAGATCTCCCTCTGACCCTCTAAGCATTTTTTTGCAACTTTAGCTATTTCATTCAGTGCTTGTTCATCTCCATTCTCAGCCAACCATATAAGCTTTTGAACCCTTTCAGCAAAATCCGGGTCAGATTCGAATTTTTTATTTGCAACCACATATTCAAAGAAGACTTTGAAATCCTTTTTGTCTTTGTATCCTTCATAACCCTTAATTATTGCTTCGTCCTGTTTGATACCCTCCTTGAATCCCTGTGCAATTATAGCTATCTGTTTCCCGACATCATTCACATAATAGTGGGTTTCAACATCGTAACCGTTAAACTTCAATATTCTGGAGAGGGAATCCCCTATCAGTGAGTTTCTCAATCTGCCAATATGCACTGGTCCTGAGGGGTTTATTGATGTGTGTTCCAGAATAATTTTCCTATTCTTTGTTTTTAGTTTACCATAACTCTCTCTCTTTGATCCTACCTCTTTCAGAACCGGAATAATCAACTTGGAATAATCCAAGAAGAAATTTATATATCCCTTTTCCGCTTTTACCTCTTTGATAAAGCCTTTTGGTTTTATTCTTCTTACGAGTTCATTGGCTATGCTTTCTGGATCCTTTTTTCTCTCTTTCGCTATTTTAAAGGCTATCATGGATGAGAAATCTGCTATTGAGGAGTCGGTAATGTCATCAAGAGCTACGGGTTCCTCTACAACCCCCTTTAATAGCCCCTTAACGTTTTCTTTGATTTCCAGAAACATATAAGATAACATGGTTTTATTTCTTAAATTTCAATAGCTAATAGGTTAGAAGAAAAATTAAAATGACTGATGGCATTAAAAAATCCCTTGAAAAGGTCATAACGTCCGAGGAAAAAGTAGCCGCTGACTGGATGAAAAAAACCAAGGAGGATATGGAGCTGAAGAGGTGGTTGAAAAAAGCCGAACACTATGAAAAAATTAATGATTACAGACATGCATTAGATGCATATCTCAATTTTATGGAATTGAAACTCCGGATAATTAAATCAGGGCCAGAATACACTGTACTGGATTATCTCACGCTCGTCCCTTATTATATAAAGATCGGTGATTGTTACAAAAAGATAAAACACTATAAAAAAGAAGACAGATTAAGAGATTTTGAAAAGGCGGCAGAATACTACAGAAAGGCAGCGGGTATAGTATATGGAGCTTGAGGAGTACACCAGTGCAAATGTATATTTCGAGTTCGCATCAAAGACCTATGAGGAAATAGAGTTTTATGAAAAATCCGCAGAATGTTCTAAAGAGATTGCAGAGATATACCTCAAACTGGAAAATAACCTTATCGCAAGCACATCTTATTCCAAGGCGGGTGAGCTATATGAAAAAGCAGAGAACCATGAGAATGCATTTGAATCCTACCTAAAATCTGCGGAACTCAGCTCGGGTATGGGGGACATGAACGCCGCAAGTGTGAATTATGAAAAGGTGGCTGAGATTCTTAGAAAGCAAGGCAGGCATGATGAAGCAATAAAATATTATGTAACCTCAGCAGAACTGGGTACGGAGCTTGAACATTATACAGATGTGGCTAGGACATATGTTGGAATCGCTCAGGATTATGAGGAAACTAACAATCTTGAAGATGCAACATATTACCATATAAAAGCAGCGGAGATCAGCTTGGACAATGATGATGCGTTTGCTTCTGCAGCTTTCAACAATGCTGCAAGGTGCTATCGGAAAATGAAAAGATATGAGGACGCAATAAGATATTACACCAGGTCTGCAAATATTAGTTTGAGATTGGGCAATCAAATAGATGCAGCGCATAGCTATTGGGATATAGCAGAGTGCTACAGACTTCTTGAAGATTACGAACGTGCAGCGGATTTCTATCTGAAGTATGCTGAACATGGCGCATTTGAAGAAAAAGGAACAGAGTACTTAGAGGGCTATAAAAGATCGGCAGAACTTTATTCTGAGATTGGAGATGCAAGACTAAAGGAAAATAACTTTGTTGAGGCGATAAAATGCTACAAAAAAACCGCGATGAGTTACGATAGCTTAAAAAATCATTTGAAGGCTGGAGAGTTCTATCTAAAGGCGGGATTGATAGAGAAGAAAAAGGGTATTGGGGATTTCTTTAAAACCTGCACAATAGCTGCCGAAAGGTATAGGAAGGCAGATGAACTGTATCTTGCTGCAGAATGTTACTTGGAAATCAATGAATACCTGCAGGCTGCGAGATCCTTTACAGAATATGCAGATAAGCAATTAGCCAGTAACAATCTTTTTTATGCCGGTGAGGGCTACAGAAGAGCGGGAATTTGTTATGCTGAACTCGATCAGAAAGACCCCATGATCAATAGATTCAATAAGGCAATTCAAGAATACCTCAAATACATAGATAAATTAAATAAACTGGGCGTGACTGAGGATGAAACATCTAACATAGGTGAGGGATATATGGAAATTGCGGAATCTAACAGAATGCTGGATAACCTACTCAAAGCTAAGAAATACTTTAAAAAAGCACTGGACTACTTTGAAAAGAATGGAATAGAGGATCGAGCAATTTTAGCCAATGCTTTTCTATCAAAGGTAAGTGCAAAACTTTCTATTCAACATGGCGATTATCCTTTAGCTAGTGATCTCTTATCGACTTCAATAAAAAATTTTGAGGAATCTATCGCCAGCGGTAGATGGGATGAGGGACACCTGAAATTTCTAGAGGAAAATAGGGAAGAAGCCAGAAGAATGCTGGTTGAAATTGGTGAAAAGCCAGAGATTACATTGGTTATGGATCGTTATTCCTATTCCTTCGTCGATGTACCCCTCATAATTAATATGGATGTAAGCAATCAGGGAAATCAGCCGATAAGTAAGATTACATTTTTGTCTCAGCTCCCCGAAGAGCTTGAGGTCATAAAACCACCTTCTCCTCTTGAAGCATTGGCAGCAAAGGAATCAAGAAGAGATTTCATCGAATTGATCACAAAAAAACAGGGAAAATACCGAATAAAACCCTTGGAGGTCCTGTATGAGGATAAACGAGGAAACAAGTATGTGAAGGCATCAAACATAGTATCTATCGAAATTGTTGAAAAACCCGTAATGGAGTATAAAAACTATAGAAATGTGATAGAAAGCTATCAAAAATACGCAGACACACAATTAAAGAATAAAAATTATTTCTACGCCGGGGAGGGTTATAGGTGGGTTGCAGAATGTTACAAGGAATTCACCCTCAAGAGATCTGACGATTCCGTTAAGATGGAGAAACATTATAAAAGGGCCATAGATTCTTACCAGCAGTATATCAATGAACTAAAGAAGATTGAAAAGCTCAGTTCGGAGCAACTCAGTCAGCTGGCAGATGCAGATTTCAAAACAGGGGGGTGTTATGAGGCTATAAGAGACCTCCCCAATTCTGAAAAATATCTCAGTGAATCAATAGAACAGTATAGAATGATGATGGAAAGAGCGCATAAAGAAAAGGAAAAGCAGAGGATGGAACTCCAGATGAATGTTGTACACGCATTCTCATTCAGGGTAAAGGCAGGGATCGCTATACAAAATAAGGATTATGAAACTGCAAAGGAATTACTGGAGAAATCAATCAATACCTTTGAAGACCTGTTGGGGGGGGAATGGGATAAG
>JGI24422J19971_10000834_pt1 | contig 17884 bp, 18 predicted proteins | sample DeeMarSWOR152_54_FD_19971 | JGI IMG/M metagenome (IMG submission 19971) | reverse complement strand
GCCGGCATGTACTACGTAATAGTCATCGAGCTCAACCATCAATGAGAGTGAAGACAGGAAATCAAGATGTGATGGAGGCACAAGTGGATTTTCTAACCGCCTCCGATTTTCCTTATAGCTTCTTAGGGTGGAAAGACCTCCATTGAGTATGAAGCTTTTCACATCAACACCTGAAAGGTAGTCAAGAAACATACGTTCATGATTGCCAATGAGGCATTCCACCTTGTGACAATCCGTTTTCAGGCGCAGGATGTAGTCTATGACGCCCTTTGCATCGTGGCCGCGGTCTATGTAGTCTCCTATGAAAATCAGCCGATCCGCTGAGGGATTCCGAGGGATTCCACTCCAGCTTGCTCATAAGCCTCTTGAGCATATCAAGGCATCCGTGAATATCCCCAATGATCAGTGTCTTTACCTCAGGCATTGCAGAATTGTCCCCTATACTGGCGTAAGGAAAAAGAATGGTTACTCATATTATTAAGGCCTTTCAATAAATAATCAAGTAAGTTATTCTTTTGACGCGTGTTTCATCATCATGGTGTGGAAGGACCTGTGTCTGGAATTGTGTTGGCAATAGCAACCCATAACGAGGGTAAGAAGAGGGAGTATCAGTTACTGCTCAAGGAGTTTCCCATAAGGATTAAGGCACTATCCGATTTTCAAAAAGCCCTTAACCTTGAAGAAGAAGGAACTACATTTGAAGAAGTTGCCAAAAACAAGGCGCGGACTGCATCAAGGTTACTGAATATTCCCGCCCTGGCAGATGACTCGGGGCTTATGGTTGAGGCATTGGGTGGAGCACCGGGAATACGTTCTGCTCGGTATGCGGGAACCGGCGCCACCGACCACCAAAATAATCTAAAACTCCTCACTGCTATGGCGGGAAAGGCACAGAGAAATGCCACGTTTGTTTGTGCTATCGCCATTGCAAAGCCAACGGGACAAGTTGTCAGCTATACCGGAAGATGCTCAGGGATCATTACTCAAAAACCGATAGGAACTGAGGGATTCGGATATGATCCCCTCTTCTACTATCCCCCTCTTGGCAGAACATTCGCACAGCTTTCACCGAATAAGAAGAATAAGGTTAGCCATAGGGGGCAGGCTATGGGGAAATTGGCGGATGATTTTGAGAGGATACTGCTCTGGCTGCAAAGCTGAAGGGGGATGTATCAACTTGTGTATCTATTTTTTGTCCTTGCATCGGCAGCCTTTTTNGCATAAATGGGAAAGTCAGGCTNTGAGAGAGACANAATAGTCCTGNTGGAACGCTTCCAAGACAACGAAGAAGAAACTATNTGNGANGACATAGCCTNCATCTCAAGGAGTTTGAGGCACGCANTCAGCAAATTAAGATGTGCTTGGGAACAGCCTNNCACGCTAGNGGTGGCGACATAATCTTGGAAAACTTGNNNGCAAGGGCGAGATCGGAGCAGGAGGAGCTACACGAGATAGGNAATTGAGCATTNATCNCATGGNCTGTGTCGGTTGTTCTGCGTTGGCACCTTTGGCCATAATTGNTGACACTGTGGGTGGAGGCATGGCACNAAGCAAAGCGGAGGAACTTATCGTCGATTTTCGCTTGGAAAAGNAACGGGAAGAACGAGAGAGACGGGAACGTGAATCATAACGCAAAACAGGATCCCAGTGAGGCGTATGCGACCATAAGAAAGGAAGCGGAGAAGCGCCTTATGGAGATAAAGGGGGATGGTGCTCAAAACATCTTTATCGGCATGGCCACCTGCGGCCTCGCCTCGGGCGCACTCGAGGTAAGGGAAGCATTTGAGGAAGCTCTCACAGAACAAAACATCGATGCTCGAATTATTCCCGTTGGCTGTTTGGGTCACTGTTATGCTGAGCCGCTGGTGATTATTGATAAGCCGGGGTTTCCTCCAATTCTCTATCATAACGTAACACCGGGAAAGGCGAAGCTTTTAGTTAAGGCCTTCCTGCAAGACGATGATCCCGTTTATGAGTACGTACTGGGAGCAACAAGGGAAAATGATATCATACCGACGGTTACGGAATTCCCGAGATTTAGTAAGGAGAAACGGGTGGTCATGGCAAGATCCGGCTTGGTCGATCCGGAGGACATCTATCACTATATTGCGGAGGGAGGATACGCGGGCCTCGCCAGAGCACTTACCTTTGGATCGGAGAGGGTGATCCTTGAACTACTGGAATCCGGCCTTAGAGGGAGAGGTGGTGCGGGTTTCGTGACGGTCATCAAGTGGCAATTGGTTAAGAATGCAGACGAAAATGACCGAATTGTCATCTGTAATGCTGACGAAGGGGATCCTGGTGCTTACATGGATAGAGCCATTCTGGAAAGCAACCCTCATCAGGTTATTGAGGGTATAGCCATCTGCGCTTATGCGGTCGGTGCCCAGCGGGCGATCGTTTATGTGCGGGCAGAGTACCCCCTTGCGGTGAAAGTAGTTCGGAAGGCAATCGAACAGGCTGAAGCGTTGGGTCTCCTCGGAAAGGGTATCCTGGGGACCGACTTCGATTTGGATTTAACGGTGTTTCAGGGCTCCGGTGCTTTCGTATGTGGAGAGGAGACGGCACTGATACAGTCAATTCAGGGCAAGAGGGGAATGCCTCAGCCACGCCCACCCTACCCCACCCAGAGGGGTCTTTGGGGCAAACCCACGGTGATAAACAACGTCAAGACCTTGGCATCAATCCCACCTATAGTGGTGCAGGGAGGAAAGTGGTTTAAGGAAATAGGAACAGAAGAGAGCCCTGGTACGGCAATATTTTCTGTGGTGGGAGATATCGTCCATGCAGGCCTGGTGGAGATTCCCATGGGGGTTACCCTCAGGTCGCTTATTTTTGACATCTGCGGTGGTGTCTCCAATAAAAGAAAGTTCAAGGCCGTACAAATTGGTGGTCCTTCAGGGGGCTGCCTACCGGAGCAATACCTCGATATTCCCATCGATTTTGACTCGCTCAAGGAGGCGGGAGCGATGATGGGATCCGGCGGTATGGTGGTTATGGATGAGGACACCTGCATGGTTGATGTAGCTCGCTACTTTCTAGATTTTACACAAAACGAATCATGCGGGGAATGTACATTTTGTAGAATAGGAACCAAGCACCTCCTCGACATCTTGGAGAGGATAACCAGGGGTGAGGGTCGAGAGGGGGATATCGAACTCTTGGAGGATTTAAGTTTGGATATCAAGGAGGGTTCACTATGCGGGCTCGGAAAGACAGCCCCCAATCCGGTCTTAACTACCCTCAAGTTTTTCAGAGATGAGTATGAGTCCCATATCAAGGAGAAACGTTGTCCCGCCCTGATGTGCAGGAAGCTAATCGCCTATTACATCGAATTAGATAAGTGCGCCAGAGGCTGCGACGCGTGCGTTGGGAGCTGCCCCACGGAGGCGATATTCACTACGAGGGACAGAAAGAAGGGCATTGATCAGACACTTTGTGTGAGATGTGGAGAGTGTGTGACTGCATGTCCAGCTGAGTATGACGCCGTAAGAAAGGTTTCTCCACCTGAGCTAGCGCCAACCGTTGAACGCCTTGAGGAAGGTTAGGCCATGTCTAAATTGATAATCGACGATAGAGAAATTGAGGTTGAAGAAGGACTCACACTCCTCCAGGCATGCTTGGATAACGATATCTATGTACCCAACCTCTGCTACTTACCGGGAATGGAACATCCACCTGGCTCATGCAGGCTCTGCTTTGTTGAAATCGAAGGCTATGATCAGCCTGTGATTTCATGCAGGGTTAGGGCTCATGATGGCATGGTAGTTCGGACTGACACCGAACACGTTAGAAGACTGCAGAGAACTGCCTTTGAACTACTGCTTTCCACCCATCACGTAGATTGTCGGAACTGCCCCGCCAACAGGAGATGTGAGCTACAACGTATCGCGAAGTTTTTGCATTTCGGCCTCAAGCTCAAGCGGCTTGAGCCGATCGAGCGCGATGGAAGAGTGGAGCATGAACATCCGTACCTTGAGTATGTGCCCATGAGATGTGTTCTGTGTGGGAGATGCGTGTACGTCTGTCGAACAAGAAACGGTCAATCCATGCTGAGTTTTGCAAAGCGAGGCCTCAACACCGTGATCAGTTTCTACGGCAAGCAAGATGGGGCTATGAATCAGTGCACTGAATGCAAAGCTTGCGCGGAGATCTGTCCAGTCGGCGCGCTCTTAATAAGAGATGAGCCTGCCATGCCAAATTCTACCGGGGTGCCTTGAGATGATAACGGAAAACGTCAAACGCCTCTTGAGTGAGCTCCCAGAAGGTGTCGAGTTACTTGCAGCTGCTAAAGAACGGAGTGCTGAAGAAATATCCGAGGCCATAAGGGCAGGCATCAGACTGATAGGGGAGAACTACCTTCAAGATGCCCAGCGGGTTTTTAATGAAGTCAGGGAAAGAGCAGCATGGCACTTCATCGGGCATCTCCAAACAAGGAAAGTTAAGAAGGTCATTGAGATGTTCGACATGATCGAGTCGGTTGATTCACTGAGGCTGGCCCAGGAGATCGAAAAATGCTGCGCAGCACAGAACAAAGTCATGCCTGTCTTGATTGAGATAAACAGCGGAGAAGAAGAGCAAAAGTTTGGGGTTTTGCCCAAGGAAGCAGAAGCGCTCATCAGGCAGATCGCCCCTCTTGAGCACCTGAGGGTTAAGGGTCTGATGACCATGGGTCCGAGATTCGGAAATCCAGAGGACGCACGACCCTACTTTGTTAAAACCAGGAGACTGTTTCAGGAGATTAGGGATCTTCATATTCCCAATGTGGAAATGAGCTATCTTTCCATGGGCATGACCAACTCATATCAAGTGGCCATCGAGGAGAAGGCAAATCTGGTACGAATAGGGACGAAGATATTTGGGGAAAGAAGGAATTCAAAGTGAGTTATGCCGCCCGAGAGATCAAACGACTCATGGGCAAGGCCATTCACCAATGCCACATGATAGAGGAGGGAGATAAAATCCTAGTTGCTGTCTCTGGCGGTCAGGACAGCCTCTCTCTACTGTGGCTGTTGCGGGATCGGTTGAGAAGGGTACCAATTTCCTATGATCTTATGGCCGTACACGTGGAACTGGGATTCAGCGATGATACCCGGGAGAAGCTGGAGCACTTTCTGAGGACAAATGGTTTTGTTTTTTCCGTACTCGAGACGAAATTTGGACCCTTGGCGCACGGCACGGAAAACAGGGAAAACCCATGCTTCCTTTGCTCACGGCTCAGAAGAAAGGCAATTTTTGAGAAGGCAGCAGAGCTTGAGTGTAACAAGGTGGCATTTGGTCATCACAAAGATGATTTTATAGAAACATTTTTCCTCAACCTCTTTTTTGCAGGGTCAATCAGCACCCTTCGACCTTGTCAAGAGTTGTTTAACGGAAAACTGATTATCGTAAGGCCCCTATATCTCGTAAACACGAGCACGATTAAAAAATTTGCAGAGGAGATGGGCTTTCCCGCTCTGGAGAGCGGCTGTCCCAGCTCACTTTCATCCAAAAGAAGACAGATCAGGTCACTGCTTTTCAACCTTTACAAATCAAACAGGAAGATAAAGGCTAACATAACGAGCGCGTTGCAAGGCATAGAAGGTTTCGATAACTGGAGGTAGAGAGATGAAGTTAGGCATGATCGGACTACCTCAATCAGGGAGGCGGACTATTTTTCGTGCCTTGACCGGCACCAGGGCCGTTGAAGCTATAGAAAGGGCTAGGAAGGGAGATCAGCAGCTGGTGACCGTTAACGTGCCTGATGAAAGGGTAGATTATCTATCAAACACGTTCAAGCCAAAAAGGACTATCTACTCTCAAATAGGTTACCTGCTTCCCGCTGGAACGGGAGACTTGGATTACGCTTCAGCAGATAAGGAAAACGTGGCCCTAAGCGCTGTCAGAACATGTGACGGACTGTTGCAGGTCGTGAGGAATTTTCAGCTGTTTGGGGGGCCCCCGCCCACACCTGAGCGGGATTTTTTCAGACTGCAGTCGGAGATATTCCTGAGTGACCTCATGGTGACTGAAAAGAGGATCGAGCGGATGGCCGCTGATGCAAAGAAGGGAAAAGAGATAGAAAAAACCGAGCTCACCTTGCTCGAAAAATGCAGGGATCTGCTGACTGCAGAAAAGCCCTTGAGAGATGACGAGGAAGTATCCACGTCACCCCTGCTGAAGGGCTTTACTTTCCTGTCTGCAAAGCCGATGCTTCTCATCTCAAATAATTCGGATGAGGATGAGGATCTGCCGGAGATGCCTCATGTCCCCGACAATATAGAGGTTATGGTTGTGCGAGGTAAGTTGGAAATGGAAATAGCGGAGATGGCACCTGAGGAAGCAGAGGAATTCCTGTCCGCCTTTCATATTGAGCGCTCGCTTATTGACAGGGTTATTAGGCGCTCCTTTTCCGTGGCCCAACTTATCTCCTTTTTTACCATTGTCGAGGATGAAGTAAGGTCGTGGACGGTTGCCAAGGGCACATCGGCGATCGAGGCAGCGGATCTGATTCACTCAGATATGAAAAAGGGATTCATCCGGGCTGAGGTTCTTCCTTACAATGAATTCGTAAGATATGGAAGTTTTTCCGAGGCTAAGAAGGAAGGTCAGTTAAGGCTCGAGGGAAAGGAGTATGTCGTTCGGGATGGTGACATAATCCGATTTAGGTTTAGCGTGTAGGATAATGGCAAGGAAGAGAACAAAAGTTGGGATTATTGGGGCAACCGGCTACGGTGGGGTGGGCCTGATTGAACTGCTTATTAATCACCCCTTCGCTTCCATTGCTGCGCTCATGGCCAAGCACGACATAAACAGGCCAATCAGTGAGATTTACCCCCATCTGAAGGGATTCTGTGATTTGCCAGTGCTTGATCCCGCTGATCCGCGTTGCCCTACTGAGTTTGACATCGTGTTCTTCGCCACCCCTGATGGGGTTGGGCAAAGAGAGGCCCCACTATGGATAGAAAAAGGCGTCAGGGTCATTGACTACAGTGGCGACTTCCGGTTCAACGACAAACACAGCTATGCCTCCTACGCCGCACGATTAGGGAAACCGCCAGAACATGCCGCTCCGGATATTCTTTCCCTCTCCACGTACGGTCTACCCGAGTTACATAGGGGAGAGATAGCTAAGGCAAATCTGGTCGGAAATCCAGGATGCTTTGCGGCAAGCTGTATCCTCGGTCTGGCTCCCGCTCTGAAGTCCGGGCTCATCGACAATTCCAGTATTATCATTGATGCGAAAAGCGGCGTCTCGGGGGCCGGAAAGACGCCGTCGCCAGCCTTTCATTTCCCTGCACGACATGAGGCCGTGAATGCTTATAAGATCACGGGCCATCAACACGTACTCGAGATCGAGAGGGAATTTTCTCTCTTATCGGGGAGAGAGATTAGGATTACCTTTACCCCTCATGTGGTTCCCCTGAGCAGGGGCATTATAGCGACTATGTATGTAAACCTCCTACCACGCACGGGAATGGATCAGTTGAGAGGAGCCTACGAGCAGATGTATCGCGACGAGCCATTCATCAGGGTATATACCCACGGTGAAACCCCGAGTACCGCTGATGTAAGGGGCAGCAACTTTTGCAATATCTCGTTACACATAGACAAAAGAACGGAGAGGCTCATTGTAGTTAGCGTGATAGATAATCTGGTCAAGGGCCAGGCGGGTAACGCCTTACAGAATATGAATATTATGATGGGCTTAGAGGAAACTGCTGGCCTGATGCATCCTGGGAACTTTCCCTGAACCGGGGTGCTACATACACACCCTCCTCACTTGCTTCATATCGGTTAGCCCCAGAAATACCTTTCTGATTCCGTCCTGCATTAGGGTTGTCATGCCATCGGCTATCGCCTGTTTTCGAATCTCCCCCATCGTGGCCTTGACTTGAATCAGCGACTTCATATCAGTTGTGCCAGTCAGCAGCTCGTGGATACCCATCCTTCCCTTGTAGCCGATATTCTGGCACTTCGAACAACCCTTGGGCTTGTACAGCACGAGATCATCGGTGTAAGAGATATTCAGGGCATTGAAATCACCGTCATATGTCCTGACCATCGAGTCAAACTCCTCTCTCGAGGGATGGTAGGCCTCCTTGCAATCCTCGCACAGGGTTCGTACCAGTCGCTGCGCCAGGATACCCAGAAGCGCATCAGCAAAGTTAAAGGGATCCATTCCCATATCCAGCATACGGGTGATCGTTTCAGGTGCGCTGTTCGTGTGAAGGGTTGAAAAAACGAGATGTCCAGTGAGCGAGGCTTCAATTCCAGTAGAGAGCGTTTCCCGATCCCTCATCTCTCCAACCATGATGATATCCGGATCCGCCCTCAAGAATGACCGCATGGCAGCTGCGAAATTCAACCCTATCTTGGGGTGAACTTGAACCTGTCGGAGACCTTCCTGTGTGATTTCTACTGGGTCTTCGGCCGTCCATATCTTGACCTCCGGCTTATTGATGTAACGCAGAGCCGAATGGAGCGTCGTAGTCTTCCCACTACCAGTTGGACCAACGCACAGGACGACGCCATAGGGCTTCGTTATGACGTCGATAAAGGCCTTAAAGGTCTTCTCACTCATCCCCATCTGATCCAGCGGCATAGGCTCGCCGCTGGGCAGCAGTCTCATGACGATATCCTCATTTCGTCCTGTGGTCGGTATTGAAGCTACTCTCAATTCGATATCCAGGGGACCATATTTTCGGAATTTTATCTTTCCGTCCTGCGGTAGCCGTCTTTCAGCTATATCCAGATCGGCCATAATCTTTACCCGGGAACAGACTGCATTCTTGTACGTATAGGGAATTGTCTGGTATACGTGGCAGGCGCCATCAATCCTAAACCTGATCACCGCATCTGCCTTGCCAATCCTCGGTTCAATGTGTATATCAGAGGCCCCCCGGTTATAGCCATCAATAATCATCTTGCTCACGAGCCTGACGATAGCCCCATCTTCCTCGCTAACACCTAAAAGAGCATCATCCTCAAGCTCTTCATCCTCAGCAGACTCCAGCTGCCCGAGGATATCCTCAATACTCCCAGAGTCACCTGTCAGGGGCGATGCCTCGATATCGAAAAAGTGGTCAATCATCCTAATGATATCCTCTTTGAGCGCAACGCAAAACTCAAAGTCCTTGCCGGGAATTAGTCTTTTTACCGCGTCCTGTCCGGGTAAGTACTCCGGATTCTCCATTGCTATGAGGATCTTTGAGTCCGATTGGTCGACGGGCACAAAGAGGTTATCCTTCAGGTACTTAGGCCGGAGACCTGAAAGGAGTTGTGCTGGAATGACCATACTCTCATCATACGCTATGAAAGGGGCGTTGTAGAATACGCTTAATGACTTTCCTATATCGTCTTTGCTGACATTAAAGGTGCTCATGAGAACTGTTTCGGTCGTCTCTTTTTTGCTCCTCGCAAGGCCCATAGCATCTTCTAGGTTCTTACGGGTGATGATATTATTCCTGATGAGGTAATCGAACTTCGTTGCTCTAGCACCACGTTGCAGCAGTTTTCGATGATTGTAGAATGCAATTCCTAAAACTTGCGCTATCTCTTGAACGTTTTTCTGATCTTCCAGCGAAAAATACTTGCCGTTGACCTTGTTCACTAACTGGATTACCCCCAACAGGTATTTCTTAAACTTGATCGGCGCAACCAAAACCTGCTTTGTTTTGTATCCCGTTTTTTCATCCCAACTCCGATCAAATGTTAGCTGAGGGCTTACCCTTTTCAGTTCGGTTCCGTCGTAAGCATTAACAATGTTGGCCATCTTCCCGGAGCTGGCACAGTGCCCTGCTATGCTCGTATTATTGATGGGCACTCTTATTTCGTTTATCTCAGTACCCGTCTTGAACCTAGAGACGATCTGCTTGTTTGCCCCATCCACAACGTAGATTGTGACGCGGTCTGCTGAAAAGAGACTCAGTATGCTTTCCCTCAAATTAATCAAGATGTCATCTATATCCCGGGAGGCATTTATCTTGTTCGTGATAAAATTGAGGCGCTTGCTGAATTCTAGTTCCTCTCGCAAGACCTTGATGTTATCTATTTTTTTATTTGGGCTTTCATCCTTAGCAACTGCCATTATGGTAAACCCCTAAGCTTGATCCTTTTAGCACTCTCTTTTAGCATATATCGTAAGATTCGTACAAATTATTTAATCCTATTTTCTATTTGAAAAACAGGGCATTATGGCATAGAAGAGGTGTTGCGCCGCCAAAAGCAGCGATTTCCCGCAAAACAGTGCCTAAATGTGTCGACATTATGGTCTTGACTGATTCACATGCTCACCTGGATATGAGGAGATTTGATGCTGACAGAGACCTAGTGATTGGAAGAGCCTTATCTGCTGGAGTCAAACAAATAATCACCATAGGCATAGATACAGGGAGCTCACTGAAGGGGATTGCCCTAAGCAAAAAGTATCACTGTGTTTTTGCAACTGCGGGGATTCACCCCCATAACGCTGATAAGGCCAGCCATCGTGATCTGAGTGAGATAGCTTTACTGGCGAGACAGAAGAAGGCGGTTGCTATTGGGGAGATCGGGCTTGATTTTTACCGAAACCTCTCATCAAGAAAGAAGCAGAGAGAACTCTTTCGGCAGCAATTGGTCATCGCACAATCTCATGATCTTCCTGTTGTAATTCACGACCGAGAAGCCCATGAAGAGGTAGTTGAGATACTATCTTCCTTTAGCGGGAACAGATCAAAGGGCGTTATTCATTGTTTCTCCGGTGATTATGACTTGGCAGAATCGGTCTTAGCAATGGGTTACTATATTTCCATCTCTGGTACGGTCACCTTGAAAAATGCAGCTCAGATACAACAGGTCGCTGCCGGGATTCCCTTAGATAGAATGCTCTTGGAGACCGACGCACCTTTTCTCACCCCCTTGCCCCGTCGTGGTCAGAGGAATGAGCCGAGTTTCGTTGTTTATACAGCACAAAAGNTGGCGGAACTAAGGGGTATCAGCCTGGAGGAAGTTGCCCAGCAGACCAGCGCAAACACGTGCCGACTGTTTAACCTCTCGCTGCCTCCGCAATGATCCGCTACAAACCTATAAGCGAGAGCAATCCTCTTGTTCTTGCCTCTGTGTCGCCGAGACGAAAGGCGATTCTCACTCAGATCGGCATCCCCTTTGTGCCGGTTGGCAGCAATGTTCCTGAGGCCGGTTACGGGGGGATGAACATGTCGGACCACGCCTGCCAGATAGCAGTCCGAAAGGCAGAATCAGCGCGTTTGTCCTACAAAGGCCGGTGGGTACTTGGTGCCGACACGCTCGTTGCGGTAAACAGATGGGTCTTCGGTAAGCCACGTGATACCAATGACTGCCGAGCCATGCTTCTGAAGCTGAGCGGCAAAAGGCACCGGGTAATGACCGGATTTTGCGTCATTGATCCGGACGGAAGCAGAGTACATCTCGAGTCAGTTATGACCAGGGTAAAGGTGAAGGAGTTAAGCGATTCCGAGATTGAAAGCTACATTAGAACCGGTGAGCCCTTTGGTAAGGCCGGTGCCTATGCGATACAGGGGATTGGCTCTTTTATGATAGAACGCATCGATGGATCCTACACCAACGTGGTTGGACTTCCCGTCTGTGAGGTAGTCGACGCTCTCGTTGGCTGTGGAGCCTTGAGAGCCTTCCCTCTGACTCTGAAAGAATAGTAATAAGATCAGTGAAAAGTATACACGCTCTATTGAGCCCTTCCATACTGCATACTCTCTAATGCTTACTTACGCATAATCCTTCTCTGCTTTGCAATCTCAGAGAGAATAACCCCGCCTGCTACGGAGACATTAAGCGAATCGAGGTGGCCAAAACTCGGTATGCTCACCAGGTGGTGGCATTGGTTCCTGACAATCCTGCTCAGCCCCTTATCCTCGCTTCCGAGCACCAAAATGAGATTCCTGTTCCAGTCAAACTCATAAATACTCGTTGCGCTTTCTCCTGCAGCACCAACGACCCAAAATCCTTGATCGGCCAATTGCTTCAGTGTCCTGGCCATGTTAACCACCCTCGCCACAGGGAGGAAGGCCGAGCCGCCTGCCGATATTCTGTGAACCGCGTCAGTTACCGAGGCAGAGCGGTCTACCGGCAAAATGAGTCCCTGAACACCGAAGAATACAGCAGTTCTCACGAGAGAACCAAGATTGCCGGTATCAGTGATGTGATCAGCGGCCAACAGAAATCCCGTAGCTTCTTCTGCTTGGGAGATCCTCACAAGATCTTCTAAGTGGAAATAACGGTACGTGCCTAAGATGCCGACTATTCCTTGATGAGGGCGGCCAGAGGATAGTTTGTCCAAATAGATCCTGTCTTCGGCTCGAATCGGTATACCCTTCCGCCGCGCTAGTTCTAGTATTTCCTTGAGCCGTTCAATCTTTCTCCCTCTGGCGACAAAAACCTCGACTACTCCCTTGTCTCGACTCAGGTTCTCCCGCACGGCGTTTATACCAGATATGATCCGGGGCATTACTTAGTGAGTGAATGTAATGTTAGGCACTTAGTTGGAGCAGTGGTTTCTATTTCTGTTTAGAGGTGGAATATCTTTTGGAAGAAAGGAAGACGTCTCTTAGTCCGAGCCCTTTGCGAAATAATGATCGCTTCAACCTCCTTCACCGACTGCTCGAGGGCGTTGTTGACTATGAGAAAATCGTAGTCCTTGCATTTGCTTATTTCCTCTTCAGCCCTTTTCATCCGCAACTCTATATTTGTGTCATCATGCATTGATCTGTTCTGAAGTCTTTCTTTGAGAACCTCCAGTGAAGGTGGGAAAATGAAAATTAACGTTGACTCCGAAAACTGCCGCTTCACCTCCAGAGCACCCTGGATGTCAAGATCCAACAAGATGTCCTTGCCAGACGACAACGCGCTCTCCACAGCGGAGGTGGAGGTACCGTACAGTTGATCGTAAACAACAGCCCATTCAATAAACTCTCCAGCCTGAATCATTTTTTCAAACGCCTGCCTGCTCACAAAGTGGTAGTGCACTCCATTAACTTCACCTTCACGGGGTGCCCGCGTGGTATGAGAAATGGAGTAGTAAACTTCGCCTAAATTCCCCCTTACCATCTCTATTATGGTGCTCTTCCCCGTCCCTGACGGAGCAGTGATTACGAAAAGATGTCCTTTTTGAAGCTCTGACTCCTTCATGAAGGCAACCTCACCGGCTGATACTAGAGTAAGTCTTCCCTTCGTAATGTGCCGTCTGGGGAAAATCTCTGGGCTATTGTTTCCGATTGAACCGCGGACAAGATAACGTGATTGCTATCGGTGATTATCACTGACCTTGTTCTTCTTCCCTGAGTAGCATCAATGAGCCTCCTATCATCCTTCGCCTCCTCACGGAGACGCCTCACAGGGGCTGAAGATGGTGAAATGATTGCTATGACCCTGTTCGATACGAGGAAATTCCCGAAGCCAATATTTAGCAAACTTGGGTCCATGATCTCTCCCCCCACTCTGTTGCTATTAAGGGAGCTACTCTACATTTTGAACCTGCTCCCTTAACTTCTCCAATTCGGCCTTGATCTCAACTGCCCGTTGCGAAATAAAGCTATCGGCAGCCTTTGCACCAATTGTATTGACCTCTCTATTTATCTCCTGCAACAGGAATTCCAACCTCCGTCCTACGACATCATCCTGATCCATGTAATTTCTAAACTGCTCGAGGTGACTGCGCGCCCGAACCAGCTCCTCTGTAATATCAGAACGCTCAGCCATAAATGCAACTTCCTGCGCCAGTCGATCCTCCGAGACCTCAAGATTTCCCACTAGTTTCTGAATCTTCTCGCGTAGTTTCTCTCGATAATCTTCAACCACTATGTTAGCTCTACTTTCTATCTCATTGATAAAGCTCTCAATCTTTTCTAATCTAGCAAAAAAGTCTTTCGCTATTATCTCCCCCTCATTCAACCTCATCGTCTCAATTGAGATCAAAGCCCTGTCTATGGCCTCCTCTAAATCGGGCCACATTTTCTCGATGTCGACGTTTTCCTGTTTCACCAGAATGGTGTCTCTCAACTGAGAAAAAAGGGAGAGGTTAATAGGCTGATCGCTGCCGAGCTCCCTGTTCAGCTCATTTAGAACGGCAATATAGGCCTTGACCATGGGCTTATTAAGTTCAAGCCTGAGATTGACATCATTATTGTCCTTCATTTGGACGGATAATTCAATCCTTCCCCTCTTTAAGGTAGAAGAGGTTTTGAGCTTGATCCTGTCTTCCAACGGTTGGAGCACTTGTGGCAGTTTCAGAATGATCTCTCGGTACCGGCTATTTACAGATTTGACTTCCGCAGTGAATTCCGTTTTCCCCTTGACGGACTCTGCCCTGCCATACGCGGTCATACTCCTAAGCATTGTTCTCCTCACCCTCTTCCCTCAAGGACCGCAAATAGGTACCCCTCACTTTGTTAAAGAAATCAATAACCCCTTCATCTGCATAGTCCGGGTACGTCCATGCGAGAGGCATAAAGGTGCCAGCATGAAAAACCAAGGTGAGATCTGCGTATATTCCGCTGTTTAAGTAGATCCTATGAATATAGTTTTTACCGGTAGCAAGCACCAACCTCTCCAATGAAAGATAGCCCGGATCAATGTTGATCCTTCTTTTTCCCTCTGTCGCATGCCCATCCTCGATGGAATTGGTCAATACCTTTATTCCTGGAAGTTCTTCCGGCAGGATCAACCTCGAGAATGATACAAATCGTCTCAACAGGGGCCACCCCATCTCTCTTGCATAGTATTTCGTCCTGTCGAACTTCAGTTTCTCACTCACCTGGTCGACGGAACCGAAATCGCCCTGCATCTGGTCTATGACCTTTTCTAACAAATTCTCCTCGGGGGAAAACAGGCTGCTTACTAGCTTTACCTTAGGCGGTCGCTTTGGAATGCTCATGAGAAATGGGAGGCAATCAAATTTCTAAGATCATCTATCTTAACGGTGGAAGTGCCAACTTCACCGACCACTAACCCTGCCGCCAGATTAGAAAGGTACGCTGACGCTCTCAGGTCAAGCCCCGCAGTGATACCGAGGGTCAGGATAGCGATAACAGTGTCTCCTGCACCAGTCACATCATATACCCTTTTTGCCACCGACTTTATGTGTGTTATGCTCCCATCTTCCTCAAACAGCGTCATCCCGTCTGCCCCTCTCGTAATCAACAGGGCCTTGCAGTTTTGATCGGAAAGCAACTTCTTGCCAATTTCAACTAAGAGCCGTTCATCCCCTATTTCGATGTTCGCGATTTGTCCCGCCTCGCTGTGATTTGGAGTGATAATTGTTACCCCTTTGTAGAGGGGGAAATTCCTGACGTTAGGATCTACCGTCACCGGCACGTTGCGCCCTGAAATCACCGTTCGGATCCCATCCATGAGCTCAGGTGACACGACACCTTTCCCATAATCTGATACAATGATAGCTGAGAGATCCCCCATTTCTTCCTCGATAAATTTAACAATATGACGGATGGTTTCTAATTTTAGCGTGCTTGTCTTCTCTCTGTCGTACCGCACAACCTGCTGTGCATGCGCAATGATTCTCGTCTTGATGGTTGTGGGCCTATCATTTTCAACAACGATACCGTTACCACGGACACCCAACTCCTCTAATTTTGCGATTATTTCCTTCCCCGTTCGATCATCACCGACAACCCCGCACAACAGGACGGTACCGCCTGAAGCGACTATGTTACTAACAACGTTGGCAGCGCCTCCGAGCATCCTAGTCTCATGGTCAACCTCAACTACTGGTACCGGCGCCTCAGGTGAAATCCTCGAAACCTTCCCCCAAATGAACTGATCCAACATAATATCGCCAACAACCAGGATCCGCGAGGTTGCAAAATCATCAACTCTCTTCGTCAAATACTGCTTGTCAATATGCATCAAGGCAACCTTCCACCATTCCCTAATATTACAAGCCTGAACGGCTTTGCAAGAAGATCACTGACGCCAGGCCCCGCCTCTCAGAACACGCCCCTGCACAGATATCTCTCTAAATCCATAAAGGAGCCTCCCGGGAACCTCAATGGGGATGTTATTTCGGGTTCTAGATTAGAGAGGATCGGCAATGGTTCAGGAGAATTCGACCGCCAGTTATAAGTACCAGTTGGGCAGATTACAAGAAAGATGAAAGTATCTCATAGTCGTATTTCATGACCTTCGTCAGTGTCTGAATTAATACCACATTCGCATTTGGTGATAAAGGGAAAAGGGCCTTGCCGGGCAATTTTAATTGACTGAGTTGGAACTCTCCCATATACTCCGAGCAAGTCGGCAAACCTCGAACGATTCCTTATACCTAAGACCCCACATGACCGTATCAGTCTGCATTATCTGCTTCAACGAGGAACACAACATCAGGAGGTGCTTTAAGAACGCAAAATGGGCAGACGAGAGACTTGCAGCTGACTCCGTGAACCAGGATAGAGCAACGAAGATTACCAGAGAACATACGGATAAGGTATATCAAACAGCTTGGGGCGATGGAAACGAATTGCAAGTTGCGCAAGATAACGAAACGTGAAAAGAATTATTCATATCTACATATTCAAAGAGATAATTCCCAATTTTAGGACCGCTCTTATTGTATTTACATTCCTCGTGCTTGCTGGCAGGATACTAAGGCTAACCGAATGGATGGTCAATCATGGAATACGCTTATCACAAGTACTGTTAATAGCCCTCTATAGTCTGCCCTATGTCCTTTTTTATACTTTGCCTATGGCAACCCTTGTAGGATCAACGATCGCCTTCTCCCGGCTCAATGAGGACAATGAGATAACCGCTTTGAAATCATCTGGCACTAGTCTGTTCCAGATACTGCCCCCGGTTGTCACCTTTTCCATGATCAGCTATCTTCTTGCCTCATTCATAGCCATCTATCTCATTCCTATTAGTAAATCTTCCTCATCAAGGCTCCTCTTTGAGGTAGCCAGATCTAATGTAAGTATCGGAATCAAAGAAGGTGTGTTCAATGACAGTATCCCCGACCTAGTGCTCTATGCCAATCGGATTTCGGCACACAACCAAATAATGGAAGGGGTATTTATATTTGACGAGAGGGATCCAGGCCTCCCCAACACCATTACTGCCCGCAAAGGAAGCATAAGTTCAGATCCAAACCAGATGTCTCTTCAACTGCATCTTATTGACGGATCTATGATTATGGTAGGCAAGGACCTAGAATCCTCTAAAATGCTGCGATTCGACTCCTATGATTTAAACATGGACCTCTCTGACATAACGAATGGATTTTCTTCACGGAGCAAAAGCCGGAAGGAAATGAGCATATCTGAGCTCAGGCACCAACTTAAAAAAACCAAAACGGGAACAGTTGGATATAATAAATTGACCATGGAACTACAGAGGAAGTTCTCCATTCCTTTTGCCTGTTTACTTTTGGGCATTATTGGTTTCCCCCTAGGTTTAATGACGAGGTCGAAGGGAAGATCTTGGGGGACTGCCCTTGGTGTTGCTATTTTTGTGATTTACTATATTTTGCTGTCAGGAGCAGATAGTTTAGGGAGAACGGGTAGATTAAATCCTGTCCTCGCCATGTGGATACCGAACATGGTTATGGGGGCTGCTACATATGTACTGTTCTGGCACAAAGCACGTGATAAGTAATACACGAAAAGTATCAGAAGATGCTGCGCAAGGACACGTCCAAAGTGAAGGTCACCGTGCTGTCTCTCTTAGAAAAACGCAAAGGCTTTGTCATAATAATAAAAACGGACCGCACACACGAGAGCCCTCGCGAATAGGTTGTAAGGAAGGCCTGCGGACCGGACAATCCCGCTTAATGACAACAATGATGTGGAGCCCCACACGCAATCGCGTGGCACCTCCGCATTCTTCGGCGGACCCCGCCGCGAAGCATATCCGCCTTCGTCCC
>JGI24422J19971_10000833_pt1 | contig 17886 bp, 16 predicted proteins | sample DeeMarSWOR152_54_FD_19971 | JGI IMG/M metagenome (IMG submission 19971) | reverse complement strand
GAGAAAAACGCCCACTTTGAACCTGGGATGACTACCACATTTTCTGCGGAAACATTGTGGATACTTGCCAATTTTTCTCTAAGCGTTTTCTCACCAGCATAAAAGGAGTATTTTGTCTTTCCCCGTTTCATGGCTTCAAAGGCTGCTTCAATTATCTCCTTTGGAGTTGGCTGGTCAGGGTCCCCAATATTTAACTTTATGATTTTCTTTCCTTCACTTTCAAGTTCCATTGCTCTTTGACTTATTTCATACAGCATTTCTCTCACCGCTTCCTTAAGTTCTGTAACTTTCACGCTCCTGAGCACGTATACTCATAGCGATTATTTCTTGATACACAACTCTAACTTCTTGTGGGTTAAGTCCCAGTTTTGATGCTATTCCAGTTATACGCGTGTACTGCTCGTTTTCTCTGTGACGATCCCTCACGGGAATTCCTTGCTCTCGTTTGATCATTCCAATGTTTTCACAGATATTCACTCTCTCTTTTAGAAGGCGTAGGATCTGTTCGTCAATTTTGTCAATTCTTTTTCTTAGTGGTGAAATCCTCTCCATTCTATTTCTTCTCCCGCAAAACTTTCGGTATGACTCCTGCCCGAATCGTGTGATCAGCCAAAACCAATGCAACCGCAGACTCGATAACAGGAACAGCTTTTGGCACGATGCACGGGTCGTGTCTGCCCCTAACTCGAATCAGCGTTTCCTCCATTTTTGACAGGTCAACGCTCTTTTGTTCTTTTGATATAGAGGGAGTCGGTTTTATGGCAGCTCTAACCACAATTGGCATTCCGGAGGACATTCCGCCCAAAACACCGCCTGCGTTGTTCGTTAATGTCACAATTTTTCCGCCGCGTATAGCATACGCATCATTGTTTTCCGACCCCCTCAGTTGGGCAGCCTTAAACCCGGCACCAAATTCAACTCCCTTGACTGCTCGAACATCAAACAACATCTTAGCGATGTCAGCGTCTAGGGAATCGAATATTGGTTCGCCAACTCCCACCGGAACTTTCAGGGCAACACACTCAACGACACCGCCCACGCTGTCGCCTTCACTCTTCGCCTTCAAAATCTCCTCTTCCATGGCTTTTGCACGCTCCAAATCGGGACACCTAACTGCGCTCTTATACGTGTTCATCCGGATCTCCTCAATCGTAAGTTTCTTCTCAACTTTAACCTTACCTATCTCAACCGCATAAGCCAAAATCTCGACGCCGAAAAGACCCAGTAGCTTCTTGGCTATGGCGCCAGTCATCACAAACGCCACCGTGATTCTGCCCGAAAACCTTCCTCCGCCACGGTAGTCGTTAAAGCCTCCGTATTTGATTCGAGCAGGGTAATCCGCGTGTCCCGGCCTAGGCACATCCTTAATTTGGTCGTATTCGCCGGGAATTACCTCTTTGTTCCAAACTAAGGTGCAGATGGGGGCGCCAGTTGTGAAACCGTTGAAGATTCCGGAGAGAACTTCCACGATGTCTTTTTCTCTCCTCGCAGATACGATCTCGGGTTTGGGAGGAATCCTCTTGTCCACTTCCTCTTGGATGTCTCGTTCTGAAAGTGGGAGACCAGCCGGGCAACCGTCCACAACAACTCCTACGCATCTGCCGTGACTCTCGCCGAAACAGGTCACAACAAACTCTTTACCTATAGAATCACTCGCCAACAACAACCGCTCCTAACGAACGTAAATCATCAAAGAAGTTACGATAAGATTTTCTGACACACTCAGAGTTTCGAATCCTCGTCTCGCCACTCGCCCCTAGGGCAGCAACAGCGCAGGCCATCGCAATCCTATGGTCGTTGTGGGGATCTATTGTTGCCCCATGCAATGGACACGGTCCCCTTATAACTAGACTGTCTTCATTCATCTTGATGTCTGACCCCATTTTCTTCAACTCAGCGTGTAGGGAAGACAGCCTGTCAGACTCCTTATACCTAAGCCTCCTAGCGTTGTACAATTTGGATGTTCCCTTTGAATAGCATGCGAGGGCAACACAAACTGGAACTAGATCCGGTATGTCTTTTGCATCCACATCTACGGCGTTGAGTTGTTTTCCTTCAACCTCAACATACTCGTCCTCAACTCTCACCTTTAAGCCCATTTCATCCAATATGCCTAACATTGCCTTGTCCCCCTGTGCTGTGCGATGATCAAGATTTTTCACCTTCACCTTTGAGCATGTTATTGCTGCGGCGGCTAGGAGGAAGGATGCGGACGAGAAATCCCCTGGAACCTTATGATCATACGGACCATAGTTCTGGTTGGAGGGAACTCTCAGTTGCCTGAGATCGTTTGATGCGGATACTCTGACGCCGTGTTTTTCGAGGACCTCTAGGGTCATTTGAACGTAGCTTCTGGATTCCAGAGGGGTAGTGACTGTAATCTCAGTGTTTTCCTCCGCCCTTGAACACGCAAACAGTAGTCCTGAGATGAACTGGGAGCTTATGTCTCCCCTCATCGACGTTTTTCCTCCCCTTATCCCTCCACCATGAACCCTGACTATCGAACCTTTTTCACGTCGCTGAAGGCTGGATTCTGCTCCCAGTTGTTTGAGGCTTTGGAGAAGGGGCTCCAGCGGCCTCCTACTAAGGGACAATCCGGGGGTGAAGGTGGAGGGTCCGGGTGCGAGAGCGGCTACCGGTATCATAAAGCGGAGGGTAGCCCCGGACTCCCCACAGTCTACGGGATTCTTAGGGGCTTCAAGTGAGGGTGTCCCCTTGATTGTCCAACAGGTTTCCTCCAGTTCCACTTCTGCTCCGAAGGCTTCTATAGCCTCCAACGTTGCTTGAGTATCGTCTGAGGAGAGAGGATTCGATATTTTTGAGACTCCTCTTGACAGTAAAGCGGCTATCATCATCCTGTGCGTGTAAGCCTTGGACGGAGGGGCGTAAACCTCGCCGCCAAACCTCTCGCTTCTCTTGACCACGACATCCGCCAACTTTGATCAACCCACCACCTTGGCTTTTTCGTGGTTCACGCGAGCCTGCAGGACGTCTCCCTCGTACGTTTGCCATGCGTCTTTGACACGGTCGATTTTCTCCTCAGGAACGATGGCGGTGACTGCGGGACCTGTGCCAGACAGCCCTGCGGCTAGCGCTCCCGCCATTAGGGCGTCCACGGCTGTGGATGGATTGTATCCTAACGCCGAGGAGTAGATCACACCGTTGAGGGTTAGGGCTGACCAGTAATTTCCCTTCACTGCCTCTTTGTAGGCTATGCTAACGAGAGATGCTACCCTCTTCATTCGCTGCACGTCAGAACCACTCGTGTACACTTTCTTTGCGGGAACATAAAACAAGACAGCTAGGTCCTTTGCTATTTCAAAATGCTTAACGATTCTCCTTTTCAGGTTGTCGGTAACCACAACTCCTCCAAAGTAGGAGGCACAGGCGTCGTCAAAGGCACCCGTTATTGTAACCTTTGCCTCGATCGCCGCGTCCACGCTTAGGTTTAGAATTGTCAAGTCGTCCAGACTTCTGCCTAAAGCAGCCACGGTTGCCAAGGCTATGGCGTTCCCCGCTACACTACTGCTCTTTAAGCCTCTAGCAACGGGAATGTTTGACCAGGTTTCAACTTTCGCGCCGAGCTTTCCCTCAAGATTGAAGTATTCAAAAACTTTGCCCACTGTTTTTTCAATTAGAATGGTATTTTCAGTGGGATCTGATACGATGTTGCTCTCGATAACCCCCGGTTTATCTGTTAACTGGACCCTAGCCCTTGTCCACAGATTCACCCCGACAGCTGCTCCCTTACCAGTGGCGATGGCGTTCACGATCGTAGCGGCTCCGTGGGACACCGCTTCGGCCTTTTCCATCAACTGAGGACACCCAGCTCTGAAAGTTTATTTAAAACAGCCTCTCTCATTGCCTTGACTGGAGCCAGATGGTTGGTCCATATTTCGAAGGAGGCAGCGCCTTGGTAGACAAGCATTTCAATGCCACTGACCACTTTAGCTCCCACGGACTTCGCGTCATTTGCAAGCTTGGTTTCTAAGGGGTTGTAGATTATGTCCATCACGCATAGGTCGGGTCTCAGCCAGTTCGGGTCCACTAGGCTTCGGTTAACGTCGGGGTGCATACCGACCGAGGTTGCGTTAATCAGTATATCCGCGTCCTCCAGCTCCTTTTTCACGAGTTCGGATAAAAGCGAGTTTCCACCTACCTTCTTGTTAAATTTTTTACCTAAAACTTCTGCCAATTCCTTGGCTTTCCGGGCGGTTCTGTTAAGAATCCTAAGCTCTTTCACCTCCTGCGCCGCGTGGAACGCTATGGCTTTTCCTGCGCCACCGGCTCCAAGCAGAAGCAGCTTCTTTCCCTCCAGACCTACTCCGTTTTCTTTTAGGGCTCTTATTGCACCAACACCGTCGGTCATGTAGCCCACAAGCTTCCCTCCGGCGTTGAGGATGGTGTTAACTGCGTCTATAGACCTTGCCGTCGAGTCTATTTCGTCTAGGTATCTCATGACGGGGTTTTTGTGGGGCATGGTCAAGTTTAACCCGTGAATATTTAAACTTCTTACACCGGCTATTGCGTCTCTTAATTTTTTTCTACTAACCCTGAAGGCTAGGTAAATAAAGTTGAGGTTTAACTCTTCAAAAGCGGCATTGTGCATCACAGGGCTCAAAGTGTGTTCTATAGGATCTCCAATGACGCAGCAAACCTTTGTTCTTCCAGAAATTTCCATTCTATATTAGCCCCAAAGCCTCGTATGCAGCCTTCATTTCTTGGATGGTCAGTTGCCCCGATGCTGTTTCTCTCCTCTTCTTCAGAGACGCAAACGTGAAAAAGCCACCGAAGAGTGGAGACAGAAGCCTAGAAGTTTTGCCTAGTTCCCCCATAGAGAAGCAAACCGTCTTAGCACTTTTGCAGGCTTTGGACACGAAATTTAAAACTGTTAGGTTGTCCTCAACCGACTTGGCCGTGGTTACAACTTTGCAGACGTCGGCTCCGCTCGCAATTTCCTTTCTGAGAATCTCCTCCATCTGTGGCAAACTTGGAGTTTGGTTAAAGTCGTGGAAGGACACTATGGACTTCACACCCATTCCATGTACGCCGGTAACGATGTTCCCTGGCTCAGAGGTGGATAACTCTACGTCGACGTATTCGAAGCCGTTTCCCGCGGCGTTCAGCAGTATTTGTTTGCGCTCGGTTTCGCTTCCCCGAAATTTACCGTGACACTTGACTGATCGGTTCGTTGCTATCAGGGGCACCCTGCTAAAACCTGTGATGTCAGATAATTCACCACGTTCTCTAAGACTGTCTAATCTGACTTCAATAAGATCTGCGCCGTGGCTCTCAGCCTTCTCAACAAGCTCTAAAGCCTCAGCGACGGTTTCGGGAAGGACTGAGACGCAGATCCTGATAGTCAACGCTCTATCACCATCTCCTCTTTCACCAAGGTTCCGAAATGTCTGCCTCCTTCCTCTGTTATGTACGCCATGACCTCGTCGCCGGCTTTTAATTCAGCAACCGACTTGGAGCCCTCTCTGGTTACAAGTCTGATGGTTTCGGCGTTTTGAACGATCGTCTTTATTCTCCTCCCTTCGCATTCAGCTTCAATAAGCAACATGGGTCTCCACTCGATCTTCACCCTTCCCACATGCGTTGACCTGACCTTTCCTTCCCTATCAACTATGAGAACATCGTCGCCCGCCTTCAGATCTGAGAGGTATCTTGTTTTGTTGAGTGAGGAAAGAGTGTACAGGGATACGGGTCCCGCGTTAACCCTAAATGGACGTGTTTCCACATACGGGCTTTCATAGACCTCTGCTTGAACGAGGAACAAACCGGAGGATTGGCATCCCACGAGGATTCCTTCCCCCAACTTCATCAGGTCACACGTGTCAACGCAGACTCTGGCTCCTGTTCCGATCTGCTTCAGCTCCACGACTTTAGCGGGCACCAACTCAATCTTTAGAACTTGCTTCTTGGTGATGGCCGCTGTCTCCGCGAGTTCTTCGAGGCTGGAGGTTTTCAGGACAACCCCGTCGGCCCCCAGCTCTAAGGTTTCTAGGGCCAGTTTAGCGTCTTTTGCACACGAAACCTCGGCGAGCAGTTTAGTTTTCCCACGCGTCATGGCGATTACGTTCTCTAGGGGGATGACCTTCCAGTCGGGACAGTCGAGGATTATGTAGTCGGATGAGAGCTCCACAGCCTTGGCCACGGTCTTCTCGTCTTCTCTTCCCCCTACCCTCACTTTCACGGCAACGGTTCTCCCCCTCTTTTTCAACTTCATCATCTCTCCTTCATCAAAGGCTTCTAACACCTTGATGTCGCAGTCGCCTGAGCTAGCCGCTGTTTTAGCCCCAGCCTCCCTAGCGCTTTCTACATCCCGAGAACCTACTAAGAGAACGTCGCAAACCTGAGCCGCTGATTTCAGTAGGCCGTTTTTCACGTGGTCGGGAATCGATTCGTCTATTTCAATCCAGAGCTCCTTCACTTAGAACCACCAAGAATCTTAAAGGATTTATCAACTGAAGCGCCTTGATGCATAATGGCTGAGAGAGCCTTAACCATCAGAGTTGGGTTTTCGTGTTGAAACACGTTTCTGCCAATGGATAGTCCACTGCCGCCGGCTTTTATCGAGTCGTGCACCATCTGTAAAACCTCTCGAACGGTTTTTACCTTGGGGCCACCAGCTATTATGACCGGAACGTGGCAGCCGCGAACCACCTCCCTGAAGGTTTTGACACTGCCTGTGTAGTTGGTTTTGATGACATCGGCGCCCAGCTCTGCACCCAACCGGGCGACGTGTGCAACCACGTCCACGGCGTGTTGGTTTTGTATCTTTGGGCCTCTGGGGTACATCATGGCTAGCAGGGGCATGCCATATCGGTCGCAGTCGTCCGCAATCCTGCCCAGCTTTGCGAGCATCTTGTCTTCCTGTTCGGCGCCAACGTTGATGTGAACGGAAACAGCGTCTGCGCCAATTCTTACGGCTTCGTCTAGTGAACACACCTGAACCTTGTAGTTTGGATCAAAGCCAAGCTTTGTGCTAGCGGACAAGTGTACGATCAAGCCGGCCTGTCCAGTGTCAACGTGTTTTGCTACGCCTCTGTGCACCACAACTGCGTCAACTCCTCCCTCCAAAAGCTTGTTAATGATCTCTTGCATATTCACAAGTCCTCTGATGGGGCCAGAGGTGACGCCGTGATCCATAGGAACGATGACTGTTCGTTGGTCGTCGCGAAAAATTCTTTTCAACCGTCTCTTTTTGCCAGGACTCAACTCGGTTTACATCCCTAAATGTATTTTTTTGCTTTTAAGTACTCAGCGTTAAGAACCCCGCAGCCAGCGCCACCTCTTATGGTGTTGTGACCTAAAACGACGTATTTTACCCCATTCAAGGTGGAGTCCCTTCTAACTCTGCCCACCACAACACTCATGCCGCCGCCCTCCATTCTGTCCAGTCTTGTTTGCGGCCTATTTTCCTCACGCCTAACAACAACGGGTTTGGCTGGTGCGGTTGGAAGCTTAAGTTTCTGAGGCTCGCCAACAAACCTTTCCATCGCAGCCAAAACGGATTCAGGGTCTGCCTCGCGTTTCGGCTCGACGAAAACCGCCATCATGTGCCCGTCCAATGTGGGAACTCTATGGCAGCTCGCTGAAACCTTGAAGTCAGCCGGTTTTGAAGGAGAACCAAAAATCTTCAAGGTTTCGGTCTGCATTTTTTCTTCCTCATTTCTGATGAAGGGGATAACGTTGTCTACTATGTCAATGGAGGCGACGCCTGGGTATCCAGCACCAGAGATAGCCTGCATTGTAGAAATGATTATTCTTTCAACACCGAATTCGTCATAAATTGGTTTCAAGGAAAGAGTTAAAACAGTGGTACTGCAGTTTGGATTAGTAACAATTGCCCCGCTCCATTTTCTTCTCCTCCGTTGCTCATCGATGAGGCAAACGTGATCACAGTTGACTTCTAGATTCAACGCAGGCACATCCGGGTCCATTCTATGAGAAGAAGCGTTGCTCACCACAACGAATCCAGCTTTGGCGAAGCTCTCCTCTGCCTTACCAGCCGTCTCAGCGGGTAACGCGGAGAACACCACGTCAACATCCTTAACGGCTCTGGGCTCTATGGCTACGACATCTAGGTCTGCAACGTTCTCGGGAATTGGGGTTGGCAATCTCCACTTTGCTGCCTTACAGTATCTCAGCCCAATGCTCCGCTCAGAAGCGGCCACAACCGAGACCTCAAACCATGGATGTCTACCTAATAAGTGGATAAAGATCTGGCCAACTGACCCTGTCGCACCTAAAACCGCTGCTTTCATCACTTTTGGCCACCTCGCAGAGAGCTTTTGATTAGCTTTAGAGCCGTTTCCTTTTCCTTCCAGTCCACAAAGACAAGGATGCTTGAAGTGATTGTTATGATGCCGAAGATGTTTATTTTATTTAGCCGTAGAGTTTCTGATATTTTTCCTATGATGCCGGGGGTTTCCTCTAGGCCTACGCCGCTGACTTTGAGAAAGGCTAACTGTTTCCTGACGGACATCGCGATGGTTTCCCTGTATTTCAAAATTGATTCATGAACTTTCTCCAACAGAGAATCTAAATCACCCTCCTCTTGTGCCACGTACAAAATTATTGAATTGTAGTCAACGGACAAACCTAACAACGGTGCATAGGCCTTAACAACCTCGGTCAGTTCCTGGATGACCTTAGGCTTTTCAGAGACGCCACGACCCACCACCGTCATTGAGACGGCGGGAGATTGACTCGCTAAGGTCGCGTCTAGTTCAGTTGGTAAACCCCCAACGATTAAGGTGCCATTTGCATTCAAATCGCCATGAACACAACTGATCACCTTGGCGCCTATTGACGGATCTTTGTATCTTAAGGCTTTTCTATGGATGAACTTCGTTCCTGAATCAGCGAGTCCCACCAGCGTGTTCACATCGATCTCTCGAAGTCTTTTAGGGTTTAGGATAATTTTTGGATCAGCAGACATGATTCCCTCAGCATCGGTAACTAAGACAACTTCGTTCGCTCCTAATGCTTTCGCTAGGATGAACGCTGTTGCGTCGCTTCCACCCCGTCCAAGCGTGGTTATTTTTCCGCTAAGTGTTCTGCCTACAAAGCCTGCGATAACGGGCGTAACGCCTTTTTCAACGAAGGGAAGTACGTATTGCCGAATTCTTTTTCTGCATTGCTCCTCGATTGGATTTGCATTAAAGAAGTTATCATCCGTTATTATGGGCCAGTCTGGGTCCAATGGGTCAAAGTAACGGGATTCTACACCTTTTGCTTTTAAAGCCGCGGTGACAATTCTGATGCTGGTTCTCTCTCCCATTGCAAGGATGTCGTCTAACTCTCCCTTTTCAACCTTTCCGCCAGAGGCGTTCTTGGCTGCATTAAGAAGCAAATCAGTTGTTTTTCCCATGGCCGAAACAACCACTGCGATCTGTGTACCCTCTGTCACCTCTTTAGCAACAGCCGTAACAGCCCTTAACATTCGTTCATGATCAGCTAAACTAGCTCCTCCGTATTTCACCACGATTCGTTTGCCGCGCTTTACATCAGATGATTTCATAAACTAACCAAACCCCCAAAAGCCCACGAAGCTAAAATTGGCGCGAAAATTCTTTCTAGCTACTGGGCCTCAAAAATAGCGAAAGCTATAGCTGTAGGCGTAGAAAGTCGTTGAGTAATTGGTCGTCTGAATCGCCGTTTTATCTTTCATGTGCCCATAGCCTCATCTCTAAATATTTAACTTTCTTACATAAAAGAATTTCGAACTATAAATGATGCGTTACTAAAGTTTAAAAATGCCTGAACATACACTAGCTATGGGATTGAACATGAAAGTGCTTGTTATAGGAGGATACGGCGCTCAAGGCTCTGTTATATGCACTTATCTGGCAAAAAGACCTGACGTTTCTGAGATTGTTTGCGCTGGAAGGAACTTGTCGAAGGCGAAGCGGCTTGTCGAGAGACTCAAGAGCGAAAAGGTGTCACCGAAGAAACTTGATGCGACGAAAAAAGACGAGTTGACGAGCTCCGCGAAGGGAATGGACTTGGTTGTAAACGCAACTGTGCCTAAATACAACCTAATAGTGATGGATGCAGTTTTGAAGGGGGGAGCCCACTACCAAGACCTAGCGTCTGGACCAACCGACACACCGATGGATAAATTCGTTTCACAACAAATAGAACGGAGCCCAAAATACGAAAACGCAGGATTAACCGCTCTGATAAACACGGGATCGTCTCCAGGAGTTACGAACGTACTTGCGAGACACGCCGCCGACAAACTTAACCGAGTGGATGAAATAAAGATAAGGTACACGGGTATCATGGAGACCAAAGAGTTTATTTCAATTTGGTCGCCGGAGACAGCGTGGGCTGATATGGCGGAGGAACCATTTTTTTACGAGAACGAAAAGTTGAAAAGAATCCCTCCGTTTAGTGGCGAAGAAGTGTATACGTTCCCGGAACCGTTCGGCCCTCAAAAAGTCGTTCACCATCATCACGAGGAAGTAGTAACATTACCTAGGTTCATAGGAAAGGGTTTAAAATACGTTGACTTTAAGATGGGCGACTCAGACATGCATATTGCAAAGGCAATCTGGCAAATCGGTCTCCTAAGTGGAAAGCCCATCGACGTCAGAGGGATAAAGGTAGCTCCAAGAGATGTTTTCGTTTCCGCGATTCCACCTCCTCTCACCATGGAGGAAGTGCAGAAAAAAATCAAAGAAGGAATACTGGTTGACGCCAGTGAATATGCGATAGTAGAAGTCGCCGGTGAAAAAGCAGATGAAAAGATACGTTACACCTATGAGTGGCCCACCTTGAATGTTCGCGAAGCCAACAAGATAATACCCGGCGTAACTCAAGAGTCGTATTGCACAGGTGTTCCAGCTGCAATCTTTGCTTGGATGCTTGGAAGGGGAGAGATAAAAACTACCGGTGTCATTGCACCAGAGTGCTTAGAGTTGAAAGCTAGGAATACGTTCTTGTCCAAGCTGGCGGAAATGAAAATGCCGGCATACGAGAAAATGAAGAGAATCCTGTCTTAGAGGGCAGTTGGCAAAAATTATTAATTACTGGTTTTTCCCTACTAAGCGTAACATTGGTGATTAGCATGAGTGAGGAAGAGCTTCTCAGGAAGTTAAGTGAAGCAGTCATCTCTTGCGATAGGGAAACGGTGGTGAAGGCAGCTCAACAAGCCATTGAAAAGGGGTTAGACCCCGTCAAGGCGATTGAAAAGGGACTATCGAAGGGCGCAATAGTAGTAGGCGAAAAGTTCGATAAACTGGAAATCTTTTTGACAGACCTAATGATGGCAGCGGATGCAATGAAGGCTGGCCTAGATGTTCTGCTTCCCCTGATACCCAAAGAAAAAGCCTCTAGAAAAGGAACAGTTGTCAGTGGCACTGTGAAAGGTGACATACACGATATAGGAAAAAACATTCTGGCGGCTCTGTTTAGCGCCAACGGCTTTGACGTCTATGATCTGGGCGCGGATGTTGTCACGTCAAAGTTCATAGAGGAAGCAGAGAAGGTTGGAGCCGACATTATTACGCTATCAGCGCTTATGTCGTCAACCATAGGGGGACAAAAGGACGTTATAGATTACCTGAGAGAGACCGGGAAGAGAGAAAAATTCATCGTCATGGTGGGGGGAGGACCTACAACACGAGAATGGGCTGAGGAGATTGGTGCTGATGGATACGCAGAAACGGCCACCGAAGCCGTGAAGACTGCCTTAGAGTTGATTGAGAAAAAGAGGAGCTAGGATGGTTGCCTTTCTAGACGTTATTGGGAAGGCTCTAACCGGAAAACCCTGTTCAGAACGAGATTACGACCTAAAAATCTTTTCAACTAAACTGAGGGAAGTAGTAAAGGAATATGATATAAAATACGACCCAGAGAACCTTGTTCCCTCTGATAACAGTTTGGCCGACGACATTTTCAAAGCAGCCTTCGACTTCTACTGTGAAGTAGGTACATACTGCAAAGACACGGAACGGACAATTAAATTCGATGAAAGCGAGATCAAAGACAGATTAAGGAACGCACCTTCCAAAATTGTTTTCGGGGAAGGAGTGGACGCTGGAACAATGGTTCCGAGAAAACCTGAGGACAGAACGCCGCCATGGCGTTTCGTCGGGGCGGGTGGAGTCGCCGTATCTTCTGAGGATGTTTTTATGGGGCTGGTGGAAAACTACGCGAAAATATCAATTGCCAATTCAATAACGACACCTACTTTGACCCGGGTAAACGGAATAAGGATAAGACCCTACTCACCCCTAGAAATCTTAGGCGCAATAAGAACAGTAGCTCTTGGAAGAGAAGCCATAAGAAGAGCCGGAAGACCTGGTTTGCCGATTATGAACTCCATCGCAACCGCCGATTCAGCAATAGCGTTAGTCACAGGACTACACCCAGAATACGGTCTCAGGCCAACAGACGGATATATGGTTGCCACACTTGCAGAACTCAAAACAAACTTCGACCTCCTCAACAGAGCGTGTGCCTTAATGTCTCTAGGCCTTCCCACCGCCGCAATTTTTGGACCTATATTTGGCGGTTACTGCGGCGGACCTGAAGGTACAGCGGTCGTGACCGTTGCCTACCATTTGATGGGAGCCCTTGTATATCAGGCAGGATGGTTCCTCGCCTTTCCGATTCACATCAAACACATAGCCAGCAGCATGCCGGAACTTTTGTGGGTGGCTAGCGTTTATGCCCAAGCGATCAGCAGAAACACCCACTTGTTGGCACTTTATTACGACTATACAGCTGCTGGACCGTGCACAAAAATGGCTCTATACGAAATGGCGGCGCAGTATACAGCGGCTATAACATCCGGTGTCTCCATGGAAACGGGAGGAATAGCAAAAGGCAGGCGGGAAGATTACTTGACACCGGTAGAGCCAAGATTCGCGGCTGAGGTGGCTTACGCTGCTGCTGGGATGAAAAGAGAAGACGCTAACGAAATCGTGAAAAACCTAGTATCGAAGTATGTTGATAAGATTGCAGACCCACCAATAGGCATGAAATATCAGGAATGCTGTGACATTAAGACAGGGAAGCCGTCAAGAAAATGCTTAAATATATACAACGGGGTTAGGAAAGAGCTAAAAGATTTAGGCTTAGATTTAAGTAGAACGTAGTGAGGTTGTTAAGGAACAAGGAGGTTCGTACTTTGTTCGAATTTGAGAGCAAACAAAAAGTAATCAACATAGGAGGAGTCAAAGTGGGGGGAATCCCTGGACAAAACCCCACAGTTTTAGTAGGAACCATTTTCTATCACGGCCACAAAATCTTTCGTGACGAGAAAACCGGGGACTTCGACCGAAAGCAAGCAGAGGAGATAATCAATCTTCAAGAGGAGTTTTCCGATAAGACCGGAAACCCTTGTATGCTGGATGTGGTGGGAGCTACGCCGGAGACCATGAAAAAGTTCGTTGAGTTCACGGCAAGCGTCACGGACGTTCCTATTCTAATGGACGGACCGACCGTTGAAGCGAAAATAGCGGGGCTGGAGTATGCAAGGGAAGTTGGGATAATTGACCGGGTTGTCTACAACTCGATAATCCCAGAGTATAAACAAGAGGAAATTGAGAAAATCAAGGAAAAGGGTCTAAGGAACGCTCTCCTCCTCGCCTACAACCCAAAAGAGTTTACAACGGCTGGTCGAATCAAGGCTATCAAGCAACTCCTAGAGGTAGTTCGTGAAGCGGGCATCGACAAACCTTTACTCGATACGTGCGTCCTTGACATTCCAGGTCTAGGGATGGCATGCCGCGCCTCCTTCGAACTGAAGAATGAGTTTGGTTTACCCGTTGGCTGTGGAGCCCACAACGCGGTTAGCCTGTGGAAAGGTTTAAAGACTAAATTTGGGAAACAAGCGGTGAAGCCAGCCGTCGCATCTGCATGCGTTGTCGCTGCCGCGGTTGGAGCAGACTTCGTCTTGTACGGGCCTGCAGAGGACGCAGGATACGTATTTCCGGTCATTGCAATGACAGACGCTGCTTATGGCTATCTTCTCTTCGAAAAGAAGGTGGCACTCGATCGAAAACATCCCCTTTACCGAATAGCGTAACTTTGCTATTATGGGCACGTGACAGTTGCGGCTGTCTCCATGAAAGGGTGAAAAAGGATTTCTGGCCCAAGCCAATGCGCTAAAGATTCTATTTGAGTCTCTCTAAATGCTCTCTAACTGATGGAAATCTGTCTAAATCTTTGTGTGGAATAACCAAGGCATAAGTAAATTCTTGGCTAAAATCAGGATCAATTGCAAGCTCGAGATATCGAATTCTCTTCGAAAGAGCCTCAGCGGTTTCTCTTGCCTCCCTCGATATTAGAGCCATTTTGGCGCCGGTTACCGCTGTGTTGCCGACAAACTTTATCTTCTCTGTTGGCACGTCGGGCACTAGCCCGATGAACTTTGCGTTTTCAGGGTTTATGTAACTTCCAAATGCGCCTGCAATGAAAACTCGGTCGAGGTCTTCCCTCTTCACGCTCTTCCTCTTCATCAAAATTGAGCAGCCTGTAAACATCGCGGCCTTCGCAAGCTGTATCTCATTAATGTCTTTTTGTGTAACCGTGATCTCTTTTCTAGTTGCAGTTTCATTTTCCCATGCCAGAACAAATTCTGGGACAGTATTAACCGTTTTCAGTCGTGGAGTTTTTATGTTAGGGCTAAATCTTCCGTGATGGTTTATAATTTCTCTTTTTAACAATTCAGCTACAACATCAACCATTGCAGACCCGCACAAGCCCACTGGCTTTACGTCACCTATTGTTTCATATTCAACTTCGTACGTGTCTGGGCTGATACGTACTTTTTCGATTGCGCCAGTTACAGCTTTCATTCCATTTTTGATGTGGGCTCCCTCAAAAGCTGGACCTGAGGCGCAGGAACAAGACAAAATGTCTTCGGCGTTACCAACAAAAACTTCCGTGTTTGTTCCTATGTCTAAGAGTAGAGAGAGTTCTTGGGACTCGTGAATCCCGCTGGACAAGACGTCTCCAACAGCGTCTGCGCCGACAAAACCCGCTATGGTCGGTAAAACATAAACAACACCATTCCGATGGATTTTTATGCCTAACTCTTGAGTTTTAACGTTTATTGATCTCTTCACAGCCGGCGTATATGGTGAAAGGGCTAGGTATTTTGGTTGAATAGCTAATAGAAAATGATGCATGGCTGTGTTCCCAGCTACTGTTGCTTCGTAAATGTCATCCGGATCAACATTCGCTTGGGTGCACGCTTCGTGTAGAACGTCATTTACTCCTTCAACTGCTAGTCTTTGCAGCACCCTAAGCTGTTCACTACCCGCCATGGCAAACGTAATTCGCGATATTACGTCCTCACCGTGCATAATTTGCGGGTTTTCAATAGATCCTATACCCACAGTTCGACTGGTCATTAAGTCAACGACATAGCCAACTATTTTCGACGTACCAATATCTATGGCTAACCCTAAGAGCTTATCCGAGGTGTCTCCCGCCTCAACCGCAATAATCAAGCGATCGTCCCAAATTGCAAGTGTGAAGTCCCAATTTGCATCGCGAAGAATATCAGGCAATTTCCTTAAAAGTTCGTAGTCAATTTCCAATTTCTTAAGGCCGTGCGCATCTTCTAGATGATCGAAGAGCCTTTTGAAGTCTGGCCTAACATCAGACAGTGTGGGCTTCGGTAACACAACGTGAAATTTCTTAACTGATGGGTTTAACGGTACGGGCCTTTCTAAGCCACTAATCTGGATTTTACGCGCTCCGATTCTGCTTTCTTCAGGGACCATCACCGTAACGTTTTGTTTAAGGATTGTACGGCAGGCCAGCCTATAACCTGAGTCAATTTCCTTTGGGGATAAGTGGGTCGTCTCAGCATCTGTCACTTCATTTACGGCGCTCTTATTCTTGACGATGACCCTACATTTTCCGCAGATTCCTTCTCCACCACATTCGGTTCTGATCCCGATGCCAGCTTCGCTTGCCGCTTGGAATATCCTGGTTTCGGGTGGTACTCTTACCCTACGCCCTTCGGGTTCAAACGTTACGGTGATGATTTTTTCCATTTTTCTCTCTTCACAATAGAATTCTGACGTAATATAATAATTCTTGCTAGGCTTGTCGAAGTTGTACTTTGGAGAACTCGCGTATCTATGGTTTGCACAGCATCGCTTTCTTATGTAACAAGTTATTATTCGGTTCTTTTGTCACAAAGCCTGTTGCCCTAAGACTTCTTTCTCATATCTTTTCAGAATTTGAGAAATTTCTTCCTGAACGTCCTTAGAGATAGGCTCAGGCTTATGGGTAGCTAAAATCTCCTTAACCTTTTCTTTCGCCACTTTAACGATGTCCCTTGCACCCGCTTTCTCCCACGTATCGTATGGTTTCCGATCGCTGATTTTCGGCACCCAGTGCTCCTTCAGAAAATTGTTGAGAGTGTGCTTTTCCGCCAGATAATGGCCGCCGGGTCCAACCTTGCGGATGATATCTAACGCCAGGCTATCATCGTTTATCTCGAATCCGCGGACAACTCTTAGAATACTCTCTAAGATCTCGTTGTCGATGACCAAAAGCTCTGGCACCATCGTCTTGGCCACTTCTAACCCGCCCATACCACAGATGATGTCTGGACCGCAAAGCATCACAGGGAAAAGGCTAATGGTTCTTTCATAAGCGGCTTGGGCGTCCAGAACCTTTGAATCTGAACAGCTACCGCAAACCTCACTTGGTAGGTTGTAGTAGCGGGCTAACTGCGCAAGGGACGCGTTGAGCAACGCTCCCTCCGGCGATTCAGCAAGCATTCCAGTCTTGAAGTCTATGTTGCCGGGGCACCCGCCATATAGCACGGGTGCTCCAGGGCTGGCAAACTCGGAGATGACGAGGCTTCCTAAGACTTCAGCGTTGTTTATAACAAGGGTTCCTGCCAGTGTGACTGGTCCTGTTTCGCCAGCTAAAGGCATAGATAATGGGACAACTGGAACACCAGCCTTAGCGAACTCTATGACAGCTTCTATCAATCCTTTCTCATATCCAAGAGGAGCAATTGGACACTGAACTGCTGAGATGATTGGCCTCTTCTTTAACTCCTCCTTGCCCCCAACAACAGCGGCTGCAACCTCGATTGTGTACTGGGCCTCTCTGGCGGTGTATGCATCGCTCTCGACGTGTTTCTCTGTGTTATTTAAAGAGATAATCAATGTGTGGAGTCCCTCTACGGCGTCTGGTATGTCGGTGGGTGCAATTGATGGCCAGAAAACGTGGATCATGTTCAAGGAGTCTGCCAGCACAGCCCACTTGGCGAGGTCTGCGGAAGTTGAGTTCCTTCGCTCTCCTGTTTCAAAATCTCTTATGTAAACGCCATATCCATCTGTTGTGAAGTGTATTTCCTTTTTTTCAAGCGTAAAATCATATTTGGGGTTTCTGGCACAGTATTTTATGGTTTTCGGAGCCTTTTTCAGGGCTTCCTCAACGACATGTGAGGGTATGGTCACACGAGTTTTTTCGTAGTCAACGTTAGCTCCAGCTTTCTCTAAAATCCTTAGGGCTCGTTTACTTGGAACTAGCAGTCCAGGGTTTTCCAAGATTTCCAATGTTGCATTGTGGATATAGTCTAATTCGGTTTTTGACAGTAGGTTTAAGCTTGCTCTAACCAATCTCAGCTACCTTAGTTCTTCTTTTCATATCCTTTATTTTTGCTCTATATCTCTAAAAAACCACGGAATTTTAACAGACTTTGGCCTTCACTAAAAGTTGTCACTAAGATATTTAACTTTAACAAATTCTCCGCATATCGTCAAATCTTCGTAGGGAGGAAAAAGGCGGCCCTTTTATTTGCCGACCAATTTTTTGGCAACATCAACAGCTGCCATGGCATCTTCACCGTAACTATCGGCTCCTATCTGTTCGGCCCAGGCCGCTGAA
>JGI24422J19971_10000831_pt1 | contig 17901 bp, 19 predicted proteins | sample DeeMarSWOR152_54_FD_19971 | JGI IMG/M metagenome (IMG submission 19971) | reverse complement strand
AAGAACAACAAAGTTGTTGGAAAAGATTACAGAGAGGTAGATAAATTGAAAGATGAGAAGGTTGGTGCAGTGCTGGTTATTGGGGGCGGGATTGCTGGCATACAATCTTCACTGGATCTGGCAGAGTCTGGGTTCAGGGTCTATCTTCTGGATAAGGGTCCGAGCATAGGCGGGGTTATGTCTCAATTGGATAAGACATTCCCAACAAATGACTGCTCCATGTGCATATTATCGCCAAAATTAGTTGACGTCGGGAGGCATCCGAATATAGAACTTATCACGAAGGCCGAATTGGAAAGTGTAGAAGGAGGGGGGGGAAATTTTAAGGTTCTCATAAGAAAGAATCCGCGCTATGTTGATGAGGATAAATGTACCGGCTGTGGGGAGTGTACCGAAGTATGCCCCGTTGAGGTCGATAACGAGTATGAAGAAAATCTGGTTAAGAGAAAGGCGATTTACAGGCCATTTGCTCAGGCAATCCCGAATGTCTTTTCTATTGATAAAGAGAATAGAGCTCCTTGTGGGCTAACCTGTCCCGCCGGTTGTAATGTACAGGCGTATGTCGCACTAATTTCCAAGGGAAAATTTGAAGAGGCATACAAAACCATTAAAGAAAAGATTCCATTCCCCTCGATATGCGGAAGGGTCTGTCACCACCCATGTGAAGATAAATGCAATAGAGCAGACATCGAAGAACCGATAGCAATAGCATCCCTGAAGAGATTTGTTGCCGATTATGTCGGTAAAAAAGGGATTAAAAGGGATATAAAGGAGGTCGAGAAGAAAGAGGAGAAAATAGCAATCATCGGTGCCGGTCCGGCGGGGCTGACCGCAGCTCAGGATCTCGTCAAATTTGGCTATAATGTCACTGTTTTCGAAGCGATGTCAAAAGCTGGAGGAATGATGCGAGCTGGCATTCCAGAGTACAGGTTGCCGAGATCGGAATTGGAATCGGATATATGCCAGATCCTAGAACAGGTGGGTCTCAGAACAAATTCACCGATAAATTCCATGAAGGATCTGAAAGGGCTTAAAGAGAAAGGATATAAGGCAATATTCCTGGCGGTTGGCGCTCAAAAAAGCAGGAGACTGAATATAGAGGGCGTAGATCTGGACGGGGTTCTACACGGTATTGAATTTCTCAGGGATATCAACCTCAAGAATAAGGTTAAGATAGATAAAAAGGTAGTTGTGATCGGTGGAGGAAATGTTGCCATAGACGTTGCTATGTCCTCATTGAGATCGGGTGCTGAAGAGGTGCATCTTGCCTGTCTGGAATCTAGAGAGGAGATGCCGGCTCACGAATGGGAGATTGAAGATGCGGTAGAAGAGGGCATCAAGATACATTGCTCAAAGGGACCAAAGAGGATACTTGGTAAAGATGGCAGGGTAAAGGGTATCGAACTCATTACCTGTAAATCGGTCTTTGATGAAAATGGAAGATTCAATCCAAAATTCGTTGAGGGCTCAGAATCCACCCTGGATGCAGATACCGTGATAATCGCTATTGGTCAGACATCCGATCTATCGTTCTTAGATGGTGAGGAGATAAAGATCACCAAAGCGGGCACGATTGAGGTAGATCCCATCACCCTCGCTACCACTGTCCAGGGAATATTCGCGGGGGGTGATGTCGTCAGAGGGCCCGCATCTGTTGTTGAGGCGATCGCTCATGGACACGAAGCGGCAATATCCATAGACAGATATATCAGAGAGGAGGATCTAAAAGAAGGCAGGGAAAGGATAGAAGAAAAGGCAGCCGAAGCCCCGGATAGAGAGATTCCATTAAAGAAAAGGGTAATTGCGCCTAAATTGCCCGTCGAAAAAAGAAGGAATAACTTTAACGAGATTTCTCTTGGTTTTACAGAAGAGATGGCAATAGAGGAAGCCAACAGATGTTTAAACTGCGGCATATGCTCAGAATGTTTACAGTGTGTGGAGAAGTGTGAAGCAGATGCAATAAAACATGATATGAGAGAGGAGTTCATTAAGTTGGGGGTTGGCTCGATCATTCTCGCTCTCGGCTTTGATGAATTCGATCCAAAATTGAAACCGGAGTATGGCTATGGAAGATTCAGAAATGTGATAACGAGCATTGAATTTGAAAGAATTCAGAGCGCCTCTGGGCCATCTCAGGGAAGTATTGTAAGGTTATCTGATGGAAAACACCCAAAGAAAATTGCCTTTATACAATGCGTCGGTTCCAGGGATAAAAAAACAAATCCATATTGTTCATCGGTATGCTGTATGTATGCTACCAAGGAAGCGATAATTGCAAAGGAACACGATTCAGATATTGAATGTACGATATTCTTCATGGATATGCGAACCTTTGGAAAGGAATTCGATCAATATTATGAAAGAGCAAAAGAGGAGCATGGGATAAGATATATAAGATCGAGGGCCCCATGTGTGGAGGAATTGCCAGATGGGAATTTAAGGGTAACCTATGAGAAAAATGGAAAGTTAATAGATGAAAAATTTGACCTGGTAGTTCTGTCTGTCGGATTAAATCCACCAGAGGATGCCAAAAAAATCTCCGAGAAATTGGGAATCAGACTGAATGAACACGGTTTCTGTCTCACCGATGAGTTTTTACCATTGGAGACAAACAGGGAAGGAATCTATGTATGCGGTGCCTTTGAGGGACCCAAGGATATTCCCGAGACAGTGATACAGGCAAGTGGCGCGGCATCCATGGCTGGAAGTTTATTGAGCTCTGTAAGAGGCACCCTGGTAAAGGAGAAAAAATTCCCGCCAGAGAGAGACGTATCCGGGGAAGAACCCAGGATAGGTGTCTTTGTCTGCAATTGTGGAATAAATATTGGCGGTGTAGTAGATGTCCCCAAGGTTGTTGAATATGCCAGAAGATTACCCCAGGTAGTTTACGCCGAAGAGAATTTATATACGTGCTCCCAGGATACACAGGAAAGAATTAAAGAGAAGATTGAAGAGCATAATCTGAACAGGGTGGTTGTAGCTTCCTGTACCCCGAGAACTCATGAGGTTCTATTTCAGAATACGATAAGGGAAGCCGGTNTGAATCCCTATCTCTTTGAGCTGACGAACATCAGAGACCAGTGCTCCTGGGTTCATAGAAATGAACCGGAAAAAGCAACGGAAAAGGCGAACGACTTGGTTAGAATGGCAGTTGCAAAATCGGGTCTACTGATGCCCCTGAAAAAAGGTATGGTGGATATGGATCCCTCANCCCTGGTAATCGGCGGCGGCGTTAGCGGGATAACTACAGCATTAGAGTTAGCTGATAAGGGATTTGAGGTAGATCTAATAGAAAGGGAAAATGAGCTTGGGGGGAACCTTAGGAACATTCATTACCTTCTGGATGGAGGAAATCCCCGGGAATATCTGAAGGAAATTGTCAGAAAGGTAGAGGAAAACAAAAAGATAAATGTCTTTACTCAATCTAAAGTAGTTTCTGTTGAAGGCTATGTCGGTAACTTTTCAATCAAGATAGAGAAAAATGGAAAAGAGAAAGAACTAAAGAATGGAGTTATCATAGTCGCCACCGGTGCAAGGGAATATAAGCCGGATGAATATTTATATGGAGAAGATGAGAGGATAGTTACGCAACTGGAGTTAGAAGAAAAAATCGCCAATGATAACCTAAAGGCTAAAAACGTAGTTATGATCCAGTGCGTTGGTTCACGGGAGGAGGAAAGACCCTATTGCTCCAGGATCTGTTGCTCTGATGCAATAAAGAATGCGATAAAAATTAAGGAGAAACACCCAGATACGAATGTCTTTATCCTCTACAGGGATATGCGAACCTATGGCTTCAATGAGATCCATTACAACAGGGCAAGGGATCTGGGTGTTTTATTCATCAGGTATGATAAAGAGGAAAAACCAGAGGTCAGCCTTGATGGACGGGAACTGAGGGTTATTGTTAAAGATCAAATTCTCGATAAAAAATTTTTGATAAAGCCCGATATTCTGGCTTTATCTGTCGCAACCATCCCTCAAAAAGATAACGAAGAATTGTCAAAGATGCTGAAGGTGCCCTTATCAAAGGACAATTTCTTTTTGGAGGCGCATATGAAACTCCGCCCGGTTGATTTTGCGACAGATGGAATCTTTTTATGTGGGATGGCTCATTCCCCGAAATCCCTGGGGGAGAGCATAGCACAGGCATATGCTGCTGCGTCCAGGGCGGCAACCCTTCTCTCTAAGGAAAAACTTGAGACCGAGCCAATTACAGCTTTTGTGGATGAAACGTTATGCAGGGGTTGTGGCAGATGCGAGGAGCTCTGTGAATTTGATGCAATTAAACTTGAAGAGGTAGAAGGTAGGTTAGTTTCACATGTGAATGAAATTCTCTGTAAGGGATGTGGCATCTGTTCGGTAGAGTGCCCATCCGGGGCGATAACGATGAGACACTTTACCAGCAAACAAATATCGAGGATGATAGAGGTAGCATTGGGAGAAAATGGCATCAAAATTTGAACCGAGGATCGTGGCATTTTGTTGTAACTGGTGTGCATACGCTGGAGCAGATTTAGCGGGGGTCTCCAGGTTTCAGTATCCACCAAACATAAGAATAATCAGGGTTATGTGCTCCGGGAGAGTAACCCCTGAATTTATCCTGAGGGCGTTTGAGCTCGGTGCTGACGGTGTCTTGGTAGCTGGCTGTCACAAGGGTGACTGCCACTACATCTCCGGAAATGAAAAGGCAGAGAAAAAGGTGGAACTAACGAGGAGGCTGATTGATTTATTGGGTTTGAAGCAGGAAAGACTAAGATTAGAGTGGATCTCAGCATCTGAAGGATTGAAATTCTCTGAGGTGATAAAGGAATTCGTAGATGAACTAAAGAGACTCGGTCCAAGGAAGGTGATTTCATGAACGATAATCTATCAATAAAGGAGATCATTGAAGAGACCAAGGCATATAATTGTATGCAGTGTGCAAAATGCACCAGCATATGTCCNATTTCNAGGNTAGATGAGCGATTTTCTCCGAGATTGATAGCTGAGAAGGTTTTACTTGGCTTTGATGAGGTCTTTAAAGAAAAAGAACTGTGGACATGCCTGACATGCGCGGCATGCAATGAAAAGTGCCCCTCGGGTGTGGACTACACGAGATTTATTCGTGAGCTGAGGGCAAGAGCTCAAAAGATGGGGGAGATGGGTACCTGCGCCCACGGGGGAGCCATTCAATCCATAATGAGGACGATGTCAAATCCCAACCTAAGTCAGAACAGACTTCAGTGGCTCTCAAAAGACATGAAAATTGCCAGCAAAGGAAAAATTCTGTACTTCGTCGGCTGTCTCCCCTACTTCGACATAATCTTCGAGGACATAGGTGTAAATCCTTTAAAGATTGCCAGAAGTGCGATAAGAATATTCAACCATCTGGGCATAGAGCCCGTTCTGATGAAAGATGAACGATGCTGTGGTCACGATCTCCTATGGAGTGGTGATGTGGAAAACTTTGAAAAACTGGCTAAGATCAATATAGAGCTTATAAAAGAGACCGGCGCAGAGTTAGTAATAACAACATGTCCCGAGTGCTACAGAACCCTCAAGTTGGATTATTCAGAATACCTCGGAGAACAGGACTTTGAGATAATACACCTTTCTGAATTCCTATCGGATCTGATCGAAAAGGGAGAGTTAGAATTCGACAAAGCCTACCAGTTAGACAGCAATGTAACCTACCAGGACCCGTGTCGCCTGGGGAGACATCTGGGGGTTTACGATCAGCCGAGAAAGATCATTAGTAAGATTCCCGGAATGCGCTTCAGTGAACTGGAATCCAACAGGGAAGGTTCGGTATGCTGTGGATCGAGTTGCTGGATAAACTGCGGTCAGAGCTCAAAGGAGATTCAGATAGAAAAGCTGAGGGAAGCAAAATCAACCGCCGACCTGCTGATTACCGCATGCCCGAAGTGCCAGATACATCTGAAATGCGCCATGGTCGACAAAACCGGAAAGGGCCCAAAGATTGANCTGGAAATTGAGGATCTAACGGTTTTGACTGCGAGGGCTCTGGGTTATCTGATCTGAGGTTCTTGCGCACTATCCCCGTTCTACCGGGAATTCTGCAACAGCCACTTCCATAACGGAATGAGTTGAATTCTCTTATTTTTAAATTCTTCTTCTCCTTCATAGTCCCAGGTTATTACCAGTAAATTTTTGCATTTCAGTTCACTGGATGCTTTTACCAGAGATTTCAGCTCCCTCTCCCTTGCCCCATAATCAGAGATGTCGTAGCATACCTGAATCAGTTGTTTTATTTGTAGACCCTCCTTAACAACAAAATCAACCTCCCTTTGCTGATGATCCTTCCAGTAATAAATCCCAACCCCAGGATATGAGTAACTGCTCCTCCTTAGGAGCTCTATAGCCACCAGATTCTCAATCAACCTACCAACATCCTCCGTGGATCTAAAAGAGAGAGTATCGATAATCCCCGTATCGATACAATAAACCTTCTTTGGTGCTATCACCTGCTCCCTCAATTTAAAGGAAAACCTCTCCAGAGTAAATAAGAGATATGCATCCCTAAGATATCCGACATAATTCTTTACCGTATGCACACTCCTAACACCAACCAGATTCTTCAACCTGTTATATGTAACCTCACGGGAGTAGTTCGAAACCAGAATCCTTGCCAATGTCTTTAAATCGTCAACAAACCGTATATTATGCCTTCTCACAACATCCTTCTCTATTATATCCGAATATATCCTCGCAATATATCTCCCACCAAATTTATATGCCTCCGGGAATCCACCCATCCTCAAAAATTCCGATAAAAGATCTCTTGTTTTGGATATGTCCCTCGTCAAATAAATATCCGGACTGAAATCCTTAAAGGATAAATACTCCCCAAAGGAAAAAGGGAATAATGTAAGATCTACATACCTGCCTGTTAACCTGTCTGCCAACTCACTTGAAAGCATTTTAGCATTACTGCCTGTGACTACTGTAACCCTCGACTCCCTCAGTCTGTTAACCAGCAACTCCCAACTCTTTAAGTTATGAACCTCATCAAGAATAATGATGTCCACGTCACCCTTCAAACTATATACTGCCTCCAATAATCCCCTGTATTCCTTAACCGGAAAGCCCTCAAGCTCAGGATCATCAAAATTTACATAACAGAAATTCTTTCCCCTGGATAGTAGAATGGAGAGGATAGACTTCCCGGACCTTCTCACACCCAACAACGCCAATGCATTCGGAGAGGTTACGTATTTTTTTGCTTCATTCAAAAGTTCCCTTTCTATAATCCTCTCCTCCCTGAATTTCTTCGCTATCTCATCCTCCTGATCTGCTATAATCCTTTTAATATGCTCGACCTCCATATTTAATTATTAATGCAAACAACTTAAAAAAGCTTGCATTAATATCGCAAGAATTAGAAAGATTAGGGCCGTGATAACTCCCACGTCCTCTTTCGGATAAAACTTCGCAGCCAACGTCCAGAATTTAGGGCGGTTTGGTGGGGAATTCTGAGTTATGTGAAAGTTGGGGTTTTTCGTTGCTTATACTGGTTTTTGAGATGAAAAAGTATCAAATGACGCAAATTCATTAATATTAAGGTCACTTAAAACGTCATCAAGGCGTTTTTTAAAGTCGGTAATTTCATCAGGAGTTAATTTCTTACCTACCATATGCGGCGCTGATTTAGCAACTTTAGGATATTTTTTCGTTCCAGGTATATGTCTGGAAACAGTTATCTTTGTCTTTTGAAATCCTGTTTCTTTCAATAGGTCTAAAATTTCTGATGGGACTATTGCATCCCCTTTTGCAAGTGTTATATATACTCGGAAAACTTTACTTGCTACATCATTTCCTTTTGGGACTACCTGATTGTCAAAAGCCTCTTGTAAGAGGTCATCTGCCTTCTGCGGTAATGTTTTCTTAACCGTTACCTCACTAAAAACAAAATATCCTCCAGGTTTCAACACACGTTTTACCTCACGAAATACCTTTGGTTGATCCAACAGACAAAGACAACAGTTAGCGGTGACATAATTAAAGTGATTGTCTGGAAAGTTGATTCCGCCATTCAGATTATTTATTCTAAAGTCAGTGTTATCTTTATCAACATCTGGACATTTCTTTGCGTTCTGCTCGGCTCTTTCTACCATTTCCGGGACATAATCCACACCTATGGCCATCCCATCAGGTGCAACCTTCATTGCACTCAACAGAACATCCGTTCCGGGACCGCAACCTAAATCCAGTGTCCGCATTCCCGGCAACAAATCACATTCGGCGGTAGGATTACCACAACCGATGCCCATAATTGCATCTGGAGGCAATTTGTCAAGTTGTTTGCTCTCATATCCTGTGAGTTCCATCAGTTCCTTGTTATTCCTTACTGTTTCATCTTCAGCCAAAGTCCTATATTCTTCCTTTACGAAATCCATTTTTCTTACCTTGTTTTAGGTGTTTACTCTAATTTTGGATAGATACTAAATCTCCATGAGTTTGCCATACCCGGGGATTACCTCGTTGTAGCCGCCGAGTCGTAAAGCATCCCAGAGGAGTGCCTGATTGCTGGTTATAACAGGTTTGCCGATTTCTTCTTCAATCGGTTTTATTGTTTCAGCTACTCTTAGTGCCGTACAGGAGATAAAAATTCCATCTACACTTGAGTCATTAATTTCACAGGCAGCCTCATAAATTGATGATGCCAGCAGATGAGCTATCTCAACATCAGATTCTAAATCAAAACTGGTATTTTTAACAATGGAAATGTTTTGTTCTTCAAAATAATCTTTAATTAGATCATCAACCTCGGTTTTGTATGGTGTAACAAGTGCAATCCGATGCACGCCCAATTTAGTAAACCCCTTGCATGCAGCTATAAGCGGTGTTGTACATGCAACCCCCGGTCTTGCTCGTTGTATATATTCAATTGTTTTGTCTGCTCCTATAGCAGCCGTGCCTGATGTGCAGGCATAGGCAACAACATCCAAACGACTTTCTGGAAGGATATGCGAAGTAGCTCTGGTCAAATCATCTCCCATCGCACGAAGATTTTCAATAGTCACCGGATTTTTATAATATACGCGATTTACAAAGAACGCTACATTATCAGTATTTAACATTTTCCGGAATTCTGTTTCCGGAGTCGGATCTGTAGCAAGAACAAGCAGCCCGATGTGTAACTCCTGATTAAGATCCGAATGTTTCCACGTACTCATTTTATTTATTTTTGTATATCTTAATCTTCTTCTAGCAAGGGATAAACGCCGTTTTCGTCATGTACTTCTCTTCCAACCACGGGAGGGTTAAAAACACAAATGAGACGCATTTCCGACTTTGCCCGAAGCAAATGCGGGTCGTGTTTATCAAGTGCATAGATTGTTCCCGGTTTGAGAGCATGTACCTCTCCATTCTCAAGCGATTCTATTTCACCCTCACCTTCAATGCAATAGCAGGCTTCAAGATGGTTTTTGTAGTGGATTTTAGTTTCGGTGCCTGCGTGTATCAGTGTATCGTGCACCGAATATCCCATTCCATCTCTTTTCAGCAAAAGGCGTCGGCTGTTCCAGTTTTCTGTCTTAACATCCCTTTCAGTGTCCAATATCCCCTCAAGTTTGCAAATAATCATTTTATCACCTCTTAAATTTACAGATAAACAAAAGATTGGCATCCAAATTTATGGTTAATCTATTCCATGAGTCCACCCATTCTAACTTTTTTGATTTTAAATGATACATCATCGGTAGTTGTTATCTTATTCTTGAGAGTACGCCGGATTCTTCCAGATTTCTGAGGATGGATTCCACTATTTCACGGGATTCCGTTCGACTTAACTTGAATTTATTTCCGAAGTCTTCAGCAAGTTGTTTTACGGGTGTTTTACCGTCACATGCTTCCCATAACCAGAAAACACTTCTCCCTAATCCAAAACAGGTTCCTCTTGAATTTACTATAAACGCCCCATCCTCTTCATCCCTCAGTATATCCCCCTTCTTTTTCGGATTTTTTTCTTTCATCTTTTAATTAACGGATGGTGCTGTACTCCTCCAAGAGCTTCTTGATTTCATTTCTAATGTCTGATTCCAGAGTATTCTCACTAAGCCGATCAACATACTCTAAAGCATCCATTATACTGTCTTTAGTTGCGGTATTAGCTATCGTCGCTGCGATAATTTTTTTGTTGTCCTGATTAGCTGTCTTATCAAGAATATTTTTTAGGTCTAAACGGAAGTATCTCTCCCTTTTCATATCCAACATCTTCCTTTCACTCCCGCCGTCATTACTCCAATTATGTTTTGGCTTGTTACGTTTCTTCTTTATAAAACCTCGAACCTTTTTGAATCTTCTACTCAAGGTCTATCAACCTCCTGTCTTTTAATTGATTTATGCTCAAGGAGATAACCCTACCAAGCTCTGCCCGTCTATCCGTATCAATGCTTAGTTTATTTGCTAGTTCAGTGGTGATGTCCTTAACGTCCTTGGTGCCGTCACAGCTTTCCCAGAGATATACTGTCGTTTCATGCACCTCAAATGACTCATTATCTTCATTAGTCAAAAGAAGCTTGTCTTCTACATTACCCAACTGTCCTTTCTTCCTTGGTTTCAGCATGTTATCACTTCCAAATAATTTTCTATAACACACACACCAACCAAAGCAGCCAAATACAACCAATACAGGTTCTATCCCATATCAGAATTTATCAACTACTCTAATCAGTAGAGAATAGTCTATTAACATTCATTGATTGAGGCTTTAAAAGTGGTAAGGTATTCTTTTCAGCAACAAGTTATCTTTGGTAGTAACATGTAAAATCTAATAACTTCGAATCGAACAAAATAACACACTGTATTTAATTCTCAAAAAATAGTTATGCATCTTTGACAGCAACTACCTTTCCTTTATTTTTTCTCTTTTCACATGAAGAAAATTTTCTGTGATCAAAATGATAAGATGCATGGACACCGAGATGGGCATCATCACCTGGGACAGAGTCTCCGAGAATAATTTTCACTTCTTCGCGAGTTCGGGTTGGGTAGCGTGGATCCCATAGACAAGACGACACTAAGGGAGCTCAATCAGGCGTATAACGGCAACAGCACGCACGACATAAACCCCTAGATTTCGACATAATGGAGAAGCAACTGAACGATTCCTGCTGGATAAACTGCGGTCAGAGCTCAAAGGAGATTCAGATAGAAAAGCTGAGGGATGCGAAATCAACCGCCGACCTGCTGATTACCGCATGCCCGAAGTGTCAGATACACCTTAAATGCGCCATGGTCGACAAAACCGGAAAGGGCCCAAAGATTGACCTGGAAATTGAGGATCTAACTATTTTGACTGCGAGGGCTCTGGGTTATTTGATGTCTGAAAGAAATCAACTCTTCACATACACCCTGCCATCGCCCCCCTCGGCGAGATCACCCATGTATTCTGTAAATTTTCCCTTTATCTCTTCTCCATTGGCTTTAATCTTCTCGACCTCGCCCTTTTCCATGAAGCTCGGCAGCATTTCCTTAACACTCCCTTCTATCACAATTATTCCCTTCATCATCTCCGCACCTGCTCTTGAATCCACATTTCCTTCTAAAAGGATCAGACCGCCCTGCATTCTAACGCCGACGAACTGATCCGCATTACCCTTTATCGTTATTTTTCCATTAGTCATACACGCGCCTATATTTGAGCCAGCATCCCCCTGAATGAGGATTTCACCGCCATTCATACCCTTATAGTTTCCCCGGTAGGCGGATCCCACAAAGTTGCCTGCATTTCCCTCTATTGTTATCTTACCCCCGGACATCTCCATTCCGGTCCATGAACCGACATTTCCCTCTGTCGTTATTTTACCACCTTTCATTCTCGAGCCGAGATGCATTCCTGCGTCTCCTTTGATCAAAATTTCACCGGCACTCATTCCCTGCCCTATTCTCTTGACCCTGCTGACATTTCCTTTTATTACTATTTTCAGATCCTCTGGCTTTTCTGCTTTTTTACCCTCTACCCCGAAAAATTTTTTCAATCTCTCTTTCCTACTTCCAACATACACTCTGAGATTTTCGATCCCCTCCAGGTTCTCTCCGGCGAATATATCTGGGGATATGTTCTCCGCTTCCATTCCAATCTCAGGAATCTCCTTTACCTTCAGGATAATCTCTTTCATTTTGTAGTGATCTCCATTCCTCTTGGAAGATATTCCAAACCCACTTCATAATTTTCGGGATTTATCGTGTAATACAGGAATCTCTCTTCAATATCTTTCTTTAGATCCTTCTCTACCTTGGATTTGACCCAGAATGTTTTCCCTTGAACCTCTTTCACAACTTTCCCATCCTTTACAACGATATCACCCTCTTTTATTGTATAGGCTGCAGAAGAAAATGCCTTTTCTATTCTCTCTCCGTCATTTTCTTCTGGATTCAGATCATAGATTGCAATGCTTGCCTCGGAACCCTCTGATAAAGAGGAATCTAAACCGAGGCGCTTTGCCGGACCTGCTCTCGTCATTATGGCAATTTCCTCTAGGGAAAGTTCCCTGTCCAATGAAGCAAGTGTTGTCCTCTCAGCGGCCCATCTGTGGCATTTCTCCAAGGTCTCCTCTCTGTACTTTCGACTCATCAACCAGGCGATTATTCTGGGGTAATAGATGAATGGAGCGGCATTGGGGTGGTCCGTTGTCATGAAAACTCTCCATGGGTCATTGATGTGTAATGCTATCTCCAAGCCAACGGCCCATTGCACTGCATTGACGGGAGATTTTTCTCGGTAGATATAAGGGACGATTCCGCCCCCGGTTTCATCCTCAACATCTGCATTGTTCCACTTCATCTTATTCAGGGAGCTTAGATGATATTCAAATGGTGCATCTGCCGTCATAGTCGTTGTATCGCCAAAGACTACCTGACCCATGTCGACGGTAATCTTTTCCCTCTTATTAATTTTATTGGCAATTTTCTCTGCCTCCGAACAAAAATTTTTCCATGAGTCCCCCCCGTATGAATTAAACTGCATGTGGGTAATATGCATCGGCGAGAATTTCAACGATGCCATGGTAGTTTCATAATTCCCTGGATTTCCCAAGTTGTTCAGATGTATATGCAATGGATGGGGCAATTTCAATTTCTCACAGATTCTAATCAGATTCTCGATGATCTCTCTGGGAGTTACATTGAAATATGGTACCTCATCATTCAGGGAGAGAACGTTCTTTCCCCATCCCCAGGCAAGAGTTCCCCCGGGATTTACTGCCTTTATCCCGTATGTCTTGGTGGAATTTAACATAAAGGCTACCCATGAGCTGAGAAATTCCCTATCACCTTTTGCTATATACTCAATCAACTGTTGATTATTTCCCAGCAACAGAAGACCAAGCTGGTCTATCATTGGGGTGTCATTGAACTCCTCGTGCGTATGTCTGGCCTTTAATGGGGGAACGGCTGGTTCATTTGCCAGTGTATAGCCCATTTTCGCGTACATATATCCCGTTATGAATGTACTGGGGACAGAAAAACCCGTTCCCGATCTCAGGCCATTTACAGCCGAGATTTCTCTCCTGATGCTATCCTCGGGTCTAAAAAGCCTCCCCATATTGACCTTTCCACCGGCAATGTGCGAATGTACATCAACACCAGAGGGCATTACAACCTTTCCAGATGCATTAATTACCCTTACATCTTTTCCCTTTAATTTTTCTACAATCTTTCCTCTACTGATGAATATGTCCTTTTTCTCGCCGGAGATTCCATTTATGGGGTCATACACTGTCCCATTCCTGATAATGATGTCTTTATTCATCATGATTAATCATTACATATCTTATATAAGATATGGATTTAACATTTATATGTTTAGAATATCTTACTAATAGTATAAGATGGAAAAGGAAAATGTTACCAGAATAGGGGTTTCATTACCTCCAAGATTGCTGGAGAAATTTGATCAGATGATAGAGGATATGGGTTATGCGAACCGCTCTGAAGCAATCAGAGATTCCGTCAGGGAATACATTCTGAAGAATGAACTGAAAGAGGTAAAGGGGGAAAGGGTCGGCGTAATTTCCCTGATATACGATCACGATGTTCGAGGAGTGAATGATCTTCTGGTTGAATTACAACACAAATATTGTAAGGTTATACAATCAACAACCCACCTGCATCTGGATGAACACAACTGCATGGAGCTGATAATCGTGAGGGGAGATGCAAGAAGGATAAAAGAGATCAGGGACAGATTAACCTCAATTCGCGGTGTAAAGCACTCGGATCTGTTGCTCACAACCTCGATGAGGTATTAGATCCTTGTGAACTACTTCTGAGAATTACACAGGATTTACTTTTTATTCCCGTGGAAAGAAGGCTGATTCCCTCTTATCCTTTCTTTTTATTGTTGCTCACAACCTCGATGAGGTATTAGATTTCTTTTCATAACCCTCGATCGTTTTCCTCAGGGTTTTAAGGGCAAGACATACGCAATGAAATTTTGCGTTAGGAATCCCGTCCAGTTCTTTTTTTATATCCTCCTCGGTAATTTTTTTCGCCTCCTCCAGACTCATTCCTTTAATGATCTCTGTGAGAGCGGAACCGGACGCAGATGCCCCAGCGCATCCTATCACCTGGAACTTCGCGTTCTCTATAATGCCGTCTTTGATTTTTAGATAGATCTGCATCGAATCACCACACTGACCCTGATAGGCAAAGGAAGCCTGCGGATTTTTTATTTCACCAATATTTACCCTCTTCAGGTAATAGTCTATTGCCCTGTCTGAATAACCCGACATCTTCAGGAGCTTCAATATTGAATTAGCCTTCTCGTCTTCCATTTTTGTCCTCACCATATACATCCCTTACATATCTCGTGATTCTTCATATTTGCAATAAAATCCCTGTATTCACGTGATCTTATTATATTTCCAATTCCCGCCTTTGCATCTCCGAGATAAAATTCTGGCAGAAAGCAACACGGAGTAACCCTGCCATCATAGGTAACGAAAATTGTATTTCTAACGATCCTGCAGGGCAATGTGTGTTTCTTTGGCAGATAAATTTTAAGATTCAATTCCTTTTCAAGTGCCTTTACTTTATCAAACAGTTCTTCCTCGTCCTTTTTTGAAAGAGATTTGAATTTCTTATTAACCTTGTCGATATTAAATAAGCGATGCAGTACAACAGAATCAATTCCGATCTCATTTGCTTTTTTGATTACATCAAAGATATCATTAACATTATCCCTGAAGATTGTAATATCAAAGAATGTCCTCAGCTCTGATTTTCTCTTTTCCCTCTCGCTTATCAGTCCCTTAACATTATCTATACCCCTCATCAAAATTTTCTTATCATAGAACCCAAATGCGATGTCATCCAATCCGGAATCTATTATCTCAGAGATATTTTTACCGACTAAAGTAGCATTGGTTGTGAGTGACGTCCTTACGCCCTTATCTTTTGCATACCCGATCATCCGGAATATCTCTTTGTTTAGTAAAGGCTCTCCCCAGCCGTGAAGTGCAACCTCTCTGAAATCGTAAGAATCAACGATGTCTCTAAAATTATCGAAAGACATAAAACCAGAATTAGATTCGAGGTTTTTTCTCATACATATCCTGCAGTCAAGGTTACACTCTCTACTAACCTCTACCTGCAGTATGAGGTACCTGAATATCTTCCTTAATCTCTCAAGCATATTTACCGCAGCTATGCTTTAACTATCTGCCTCAGATTTTCCCTGAAGTTCACGATGAATACTCCAGCTAATACCCCTAAAGCCATTAGCTGGCTCATCAATACAGCGCTTCCCGCGCTAATGCCTCCCGCTGCGGTTACAGCTACTGGTGCACACATTTTTGTTTTATTTTTTTATTTAGATAGTATTACTTATTTAAAGATAGTATTATATTATAATGATTAATCATTTAAAAAGGATTCTGAGAATTACGACAGATGTCGGAAAATACCCTTATTTTCTGTCAATCTCTGCATAGTAGGGTTTTATATCTACCACCAACGTCCCATCGATCGCATCTATACCCCTTACCTTTAATACATTGCCCTTTACCCCGATCAGATCAACAACAGCAATCCCTATCGGATTCGGCCTGTGTGCAGACCTTACTGAAAAAACGCCGTGAATCTTCGAATCAAACGGCGAAATCGTCAACAGCGTGTCCCTTTTTGCCCTCTCCAACCAATAGAGAATGATCAAATGCTGCCATGCTTCAATGTCCTTTAAACCGTCCGTGTACTCTTTGAATACCTCTATCTCCGCTATGTCATTTAACATCCTTCCTTGGAGCGGTGCCTCCTCCACACCCTTATAGGGGGTGTGGATTACCCCTATTGGTTTGAGTTTCATATTTCTAATTCATTAGATTCATTCTCCTTGCTATCTTCTCTACATCAGTTAATACATCTCCATTATAACCAATGATTGGCAATCCAACCAAGGCTGATTCCTGTATTCTTGGATCAAATCGTATGGAGCCTATAAAATTTGACTCAATGCCCCTTTCTTTTAATCCCTCCATCAGAATTTTATTTGTATTAACATCTGCTTTATTTGTTACAACATATATCCTTTCATCCGCTATTCCCAATTTAATTGCCAGATCCCTCGCTTTCTTTGCCAACTCCAATGACTCAAATGACGGATCGATAATAATGAGGATCGCATCAACATATTTCTCATTACCTCTACCTAAGTGTTCAACCCCTGCTTCTGTATCCAATAACAAGACCTCATCATCTCCAACTGTATAGACCTGCAGAAATGCCCTTACGAGAGCATTTAGTGGACAGGCACATCCTTCACCACCCCTCAGAGTCTTCCCTATCGACAAAAGGCTTATTCTGTTCTTAGTGATGAGATTTTTCCCCTCAATGACATCATGAATCAGATCCGATAATCTGTTTTCATTCCAGTATTTCATAATATTCTTTCTACCACCGAGGGAATCTGATAATGTTTCCGGAGCATCGTCAAAATTAAGCATTTTATAAAGCCCGGTGTTTGATTCATCTGTGTCAAGAATTAGAACATCATATCTCTGAGAGAGCATTTTCGCCAAAAGGGTTACCAATACACTCTTTCCACTTCCCCCCTTACCGCAAACCGAGATTTTTTTGATCATTTTAAACCAAATTTATTTAATGCATCCTGCACACCTTCCCCTCCACATGTATTGCACCAACGGGACAAACCATTTCGCATTTCATGCAGGATAAACACCTATCTGAATCTGCCACAACGACTGTGTCTTCAAAGAGCTCAATAGCACCAACCGTACATACCTCCACACACTTTCCACAGGATATGCATTTTTCATAATCTATTCTGATCTCCATCATGAATACTGGGAATTTCAGACAAAAATTTAAAAAAGTTCTGCCAAGAATACGCCAGCACATCCGGAGATAAATCCGATTATTATCATGGCGGTGGCAAAAATTGGTTCTGCCCAGATGCCTGTGTGGATACCTATCGCGATCCATGTAATTATGAGGCATAGAACATTCCCAAGCCCGCCGTTGATAAATCTTCTCTTGATCAATTCTATGGATATGCCCATGGATAACAGGGCTATTACCGCATAAATCCCGAACCATTCCGGGGTTATGATACCATACCATGGACGCATAAGTAAACAGAAGGCCGCGATAAGAAGTGCCGTGACAATTGCAGTATACTTTTTTCGTATAATCTTATACGCTAAGGCTATCCAGAATACGAATATGATCCCTCCCAATAAGGCAATTCCCGACGCGGGTCCCGGAATTCCAAGAGTTTGAGCTATAGATTTTATCGGCAGATAGCCGTTTATCAATGCTGACGTGGATGATAATACCGCCATTACCGCTAATTCCCGTACCGTGAAATATGATTTCATTTACTAGTTCTTATCCCTTTTTTATATAATAAACAACTATGGCTAAGAGTAATATGATTAA
>JGI24422J19971_10000830_pt1 | contig 17903 bp, 14 predicted proteins | sample DeeMarSWOR152_54_FD_19971 | JGI IMG/M metagenome (IMG submission 19971) | reverse complement strand
CATGCCCTCGAAGACGCACGACTTAGGTAGGTTTATCATGCTAAAAGGATTGCTTTCGGCGATTGGCGCTTACAAGATTTACGAGCGATGGCTATGGCATCAGATCAAAGAGGGCAAGATGCCTGAGCACATTGCAATCATTCTAGATGGCAACAGACGTTGGGCTTCCGAGCGCATGATTGAACCCTGGATTGGCCACTGGTACGGGGCTGAACGAGTCAGCCAACTGCTGGACTGGTGTTTGGATATGGGTGTACGATACGTGACACTGTATTCGTTCTCAACCGAGAATTTTAGCCGTGATAGCCACGAGGTTGAAGAGATCCTGCGCATCGCTGAGGACAAGTTGAGGGAAATACTAACCGACGAACGCATTCACAAAAACAAGATACGCGTCAAGGTAATCGGCAGAATAGGGCTTCTGCCAAAAGGAATGCAGGAACTAATTCGGGAAGTGGAAGAGGCAACACAAGAATACGACCAGCAATTCTTGACAGTAGCGCTGGCATATGGCGGACGAGCTGAGATAGTTGATGCCGCCAAGAAGATCGCCGGGAAAGTCAGCCGTGGAGAGTTGCCAATCGAGAAGATTGACGAAAACACGTTTGAGAAGTTTCTATACACAGCCCACATGCCGAAACCCGATCCGGATTTGATTATTCGAACTAGCGGGGAAGAGCGACTCAGCGGTTTCCTGCTATGGCAAAGCGCCTACAGCGAACTATGTTTCTTGGACGCATTCTGGCCAGACTTCCGCCGAATCGATCTCCTGCGAGCCGTGAGAACGTATCAGCAAAGGAAACGTAGGTTCGGAAAATAAACCGCATCATAAAACTGTCATCTTCCATTCCTGCACCGTCTTTCTAATCATCCGACCAACCTGTTCAACAGCTGCGCCCAAGTGTCTCCGGATTTCAAGAACGTTCCTAACCTCCTTTTCAGTCAGAAACTCCCGAATCACCCCGTTCATGCACGCATGACCGAAAGCCAGAAGCCGAAGCAAAGCGCAGTTCTAGACCCGAATACAAAAGCTATGAAGCTTTTTAGTGTGAGAAAACAAGATAAACCGCAAACAAATCGGATGGAAGAAAACCAGTGGGAGCTCTGGTAGCGGCTGTAGATAAGAGAGGCACAGACATTTCCTTCTTGGCTACCGTGATGCTTGAAACCTTGCGTCACCGAGGTTCAGATGCCTTTGGGATTGCTTCGCCCAACCGTGTTATAGAAACAACAGATGTGAAGGAGCTGCGGAGGAAAGAGGTAGGCTCCAGCGCAGCGATAGGACACTGCCTGAGTAAGATTCTGCCGAGAGATAGGATTCAACCAGTTCAGACGGAGGATTTCTCTCTAATTTTCGAAGGTCGCCTGTTTCCGGCACCTGAAGCTAGCGAAGCCGAATGTGTAGTCGAAAGGCTTTCACGTGTAAAAGGCCAAGCATCAAACCTTATTCGGACCTTCGATGGAGCCTACGTTTTTGCGATGGCGAGAGACAAAGGTATAGTCTTAGGACGAGACGCCGTCGGTGCTTGTCCACTCTACTTCGGCCAAAATGATAACATCTGTGCAGCAGCGTCAGAGCGCAAGGCTCTCTGGAAAGTAGGGATTAGGAAGCTAGATCCTTTCCGCCAGGGAACATAGCCACTGTCAACCAGAAAGGCTTCCGCTTCAGACCAGTTAAAACCGTAAGTCAACCTCCCTCGCGGAAGATGGATGTCGAAACCGCTGCTCAGGAGCTTCAGCACGTGTTGCTCGAATCAACAGAGGATTTCCTTTCAGACGTCAACGAGGTCGCTGTCGCTTTCTCTGGAGGCGTTGACAGTAGTGTAATCACTGTGCTTGCTAAACTATGTCACGTCGAGGTCCATCCAATCTTCGTAGGATTGGAGAAGCGTAAGGAAACTGCATTGGCGCAGCGTGCCGCCAAAGCTTTGGGAGTGCCTCTCCACCAATCGAACTACTCTGTTGCCGATGTGAAAGAGGTTCTTCCGAGAGCTCTATGGTTAATCGAAGAGCCTAACCCTGTTAACGCAAGCATTTCTGTGCCATTATTCTGGGTTGCCCACCAATCAGCCAAGCTCGGCTTCCGCGTTTTGTTGTCAGGGCAAGGAGCAGACGAGCTCTTCGGAGGCTATCGTCGCTACCTTGGAGACTACTCAGCGTACGGTTCTGTTGGCCTGCAAAGAAAGCTCTATGAAGACTTTGCTTCATCTTACGAGTCCAACTTTCAGAGAGACAACAAGCTATGTGCTTTCCATAAGATAGAGCTGAGGATGCCTTTCACCGACTGGAAGACAGTCAACCTTGCCCTTAGCCTCCCAGCCGAAGTAAAAATACTCTCAGCAAAGGATAGGCTGAGGAAGAGAGTCCTTAGGAAAGCAGCAAGAAAGCTTGGAGTGCCCAAATTCATCGCTGAGGCACCCAAAAAAGCGATTCAGTACACTTCAGGCGTGAACCAGGCAATGAAAAAGATTGCAAAGCAGGAAGGTCTGACTTTGAGAGAGTATATAGAGAAGCTTTTCTGGGAATCTATTGGATGATGGAAAAGAAATGACGAGAACAGCTTTAGTCTTCACGCCAAAATACTATGAGCACAAGACAGGGCTCGGCCATCCAGAGAGTCCAAAACGGCTCAAGGCGATAATCAAACAACTGGAGAAATCGAATCTTCTTTCTTCTACAGGCAAATGTGAATTAGTTGAACCTGCCTTAGCGAGCGAGGAAGACCTCGAACTGGTTCACACCACGGAGCACATCCGACTTGTGAAGCGTGCCTGCGAGCATGGTGGGGGCTTGCTCGATCTCGGGGACACCGTAGCTTCTCGCGAAAGCTTCGAAGTTGCCCGGCTTGCTGTGGGTGGCGCAATGAAAGCTGTTGACTTGGTATTGACAAAGAAGTTCAAGAACGCCTTTGCATTAGTCCGCCCTCCTGGACATCACGCAGGGCCATACTACGCCATGGGATTCTGCATTTTCAACAATGTTGCTGTTGCAGCGGCTCACCTGATTACGCGTTTAGGCTTTGACCGCGTCGCAATCCTTGATGTAGATGCTCATCACGGGAACGGAACACAGGAAATCTTCTACAAGACGGACAAAGTGCTCTACATAAGCATGCATGAGGATCCTCAGGATTTTCCTGAGAGTGGTTTTGTTGATGAAGTTGGGGAAGGCAAGGGGATGGGATACACCGTTAACATCCCCTTTCCCTTTAAGGCCGGAGATGAAGAGCATTTACAGGCCTTGGATCAAATCGTGCTTCCCATCATCCAGCAATACGAACCTCAATTCCTCTTAGCGTCCGTAGGTTATGATGCCTACTGCAGAGACCCTGTAGCGAAGCTAAGCCTATCAGCCTCCGCATACGCCGCGGCCTTCGAGAAGATTCTAGGGCTAGCATCAATAGTCTGCGAAGACAGGTTTGTCGCCGTCTTGGAGGGCGGCTACAGCCTTAGGCATCTAGGGCAACTCGTAGCTTCCACGATTTCGAAAATGGCGAATCTTCCATACACGATGGAAGACGGATACCCATGCTCAAGACTGCCGGGCGAAAGGACACGCAAAAAAGCGGAGAAAATTCTGAAAGAAGTGAAGAACACACAGTCGAGCTTTTGGAATCTATAGTCAGAGCTTACTCTATGACTGTTATCGCCCCGTTAGGGCATTGTGCTTCGCAGGCTTTGCAGACTAGGCACTCTTCTTCCTTGACCGGTACAGACTTGTCGTCTTTCATTTCAAACACTTCTACTGGGCAAGTATCAACGCACGTTGAGCATCCATCACATTTCTCCGCATCAACCTTCACTTCAACCATGATTTGTCTACCTCTTTATTTTTGAAACTGAATGAAAAGACAGTTGATGAATAAAAGTGTTTAGGGATGCCTTATCTGTTGGTGCTGCTATTCCCTAAGCCTCAGAAGAACTCCGTCGATGGTTGTCTTCGCTTTTTCTCGTCGTCGCAAGTCATCTTCCAGGAGGCGCCTATAGGTTTGAGCAGAGATTTCCCCTCGCTTGAATCTAACCTCGATTCGCTTCAAGTCCGCTTCTATATTGTCAAGCTCTATCTCAGCCACTTCAAGGTTTCTCATAATGTCTGCATACTTTGCTCCGCCGCTCGTGATCTTTTGACGCAAATCTGCAATCTTCTTTGAAAGTGCGGAAAGCCTGTTCTCAAGCGTAGTCTTCCTTATTTTGTAGCGGCGTCTGGAAACCTTTCCCTTCAGCGCCTTTTGCTTCGTCTGTTCAAGTTCTGAAAGCACCCTTTTCTTCTCCTCGTAAGTTTCGACGAATTCGTTCAGTGTCTTTCGAGGAACCAGAACCACTGAAACCGTGATGGGCGCCTTGGGTCTTTGCCATGCGAATGCGATGATAGATCCAACTATGACTAGTGATGTTGCCCATATTGTCGGTCGGAAGGATGACCAAAGGATAGGATAGCTGTAGCTAAAGGTCCATTGTTTATCTTGCAGCCACGTGAAGTTGGATACGGAGAGGGATAGTGATTCTTGAAAGACTTGCCTTTGAACGTTGAATGTTTGCTGTGGAAATGCCTGAATCGTTGCACCCTCTGGAAAAGTGATTCTTACAGTAGAGGTTTTCAGCACATTTTGCAGGTTTTCAAACATGTCAAGCTTCAATTCAAAGCTCTGAGAGTCTAGTTTGGCAAGATGATTTTCTCTTTGGAGGTTATAGTTGATCCTTAGGCTTCTTGATTGTCCTTCCAGCAATGTTAGAGAAAAAGCATGTGCGTTCGTTTGATTATCTACGAGGTTTGAAGTTACCTTTTTTTCCTGTTCATCAAGGGCGGAAATGTCAGTTGCACCTCTTGGGAGGGTTAGTTGGATTATGTCTACCTGAAAAGCGGTTTCGCTCTTGATCAGATAGGTTTCCGAGATGTGGATGTCGCCGTTTGCGTCTATGGATATTTCTTGCGTTGATTTGTTTATTGAAAAGCATGTGTATGTGTCTCGGTTTTCCGAAATGAAGCTGACCTGCGTGGAGGCCTGTGAAAGCCTAGGGACGGTGGTCGTGTAGTTCAGATAGTACCTTTGATCTTTTGTTGTAGCGTTGAAGGGGAAATCATTCGGAACATATTCAGTGGTTTGGGGTAGTATGACAGTGACGTTGCATATGGAGACTTCTTGAGGGAGGCTCGGGTATGCAGGAAAGTCGGCTGTGAATTTGTATTCTTGGGTTTCGTTGACGATTGTTGGCGTCGAAGTGATGAGGTCTGAGAGTATGAACACGACTGTAAAAGTGTAAGATTCCCCTCTGTAGAGCGAGTTGCGGGCCTCGTCGGGGAAAACCACAGTTACTCCGTAGTAACCTGTAGCTCCCAAGCCTGTGTCCAAGATCAGGCCTATTTCGTCGCGAGGGCTTTTGGTGTCGTAGGCCGTGGAATACACAAGATTTGCCCTGTATTTCAATGGAAAGCCTATCGAGAACTTCTCTATCGTCGTGTTTTCCGTTGTCGGTGATATTCGCACTGTATCATTGATGAGCAGAAGACCCCCGTAGACTGGCACTACAACATGATCCACCCTTTCGACTCTGATCGCCGATGACGCAGTTGCATGCACTGTCCGGAGAGCAAGCACTGAAACTGATGCAATCGCCAGCAGTGACGTTAGTAGGAGTAGCGTCGTTCTTTTCACATTAAAGGCCTCTATGACCAGTCTTCCGTAAGTATTACAAATTGTCCTTATTTACTTTCCTTATTTATTCCGTAGAATCATGATTACTAGATCTTGCGACAATAGCTTACTGAAGCCTTCGTCTGAGAAGAGCTAAGTGCCTGATCCCTTGAAGTAGTAGCCTTCTTCCTTCTTGGATCCGAAGCTTCTCACGCCTCTTGCTCGCAGCTGCTGCCGCAATCTCTGGGCGTGTCTTGTGCTGATTTCTCCACGTCTCTCCATGTAGGCTATTATTTCCTCTGCTTGCTTTTCATTGTCACAGCGACGGATGAAATCAACAACGTCGGGGTCGAAGTTTGCCAGGTTTTTTTCCGCTTTAGCCGCTTTTTCGGCAACTTTCGTACTAGAGCGTATGGAGTTGACTGTGACCTTTTCTTGGCCTCCATCTATCTCTCTAGCCAAATTCGGGAAGTTCTTTCGGAATCGCTCTCTAGTGACTTCCATAGCTGCTTCCGGCTTTTTTGTCCCGAAGTACCCGATTTGTACTAAGCCTGAAGCGATATTTAACCGCTATTGTGAGCTTGTTCAACACCTAGACTGAAGCATTGGTGGTTTCCAGATAGGCAAAGACCTTCAGGCCCGTGCAAGTGCGAGCCCGAAATGGCGCCTAGATAAGGCGAGCAGCAAAATATTTCTGAAGCTACGGCAAACATTTAGTGATGGACTTTAAGGCGTCATTTTCCCCTGCTTTTCACGCTTTTTTGAACGATTTCTACAGACTTCTATGGTAGTTTCCATGAAAGACAATACAGCAAATGTGTCAGAAAGCAGTAGCAACCATGCATGCATTCCGATTTGGCAGCCTGTCATGGTTCTCTATTCATAGGCTTCCAAAAATGTGCTTGTCAAAACAAAGCACACCACGTTCCGAAGCAGGTAACCTATAGCGGGCTGCCCTCTGTCCACTTGGTTATTCTTGTAGGGCTGCTGGGATTTGAACCCGGACAAATGGAGATATCTCCCGCATGCATGCAGATTACATTCCAGAAACGGTTAAGTGGCTTGTGAGTGCTTTAGTATAGTGGGAAGATTGCTGAGGGCATGTAAGGCATGCTCCGGAATGAAGAAACGAATTGTGGAGTTAGTAGGAAGGAAAGAATGGAGCAGCACTGCTTCGTGATCATTGAGGGTTTCTTATCAAGGGGCTAAAGAATCCGGTCATGAAAGAATGGAACAATCAAGGTTGTTGAGCTGACTTTGGAGACCAGGTTGGTGCATCTCTTCGAGCAGACGGCAACTGCGTATGTGCTTTTGATGTTGCTACTTCTTAGTTTTGCACTTCCTAATCTTGCAGGGTTTTCCGCAGGTCCTAGAACACTTGTTCATTTTTCTTCATCTTCAACTGATTGCCGGTCTGGGGCGGGTATAGCTCCTACCGATGCCAAGTGGAGTCCATTGGGAGGGCAAAACACTCTGACGCTTTATGATATTTGCATGGTCGATGGGGGCAATGGATGGATAGTTGGCTGGTCTGCTGATGCGTCTGGAGCCGCGCTGCGTTGGGATGGGACGCTTTGGAGTTCTGTTCCTGTGCCGGCTGATAATAGGTTGTTTGCGGTGGATATGGTGAATTCTAACGATGGGTGGGCAATGGGAGACCCTGGAGCAGCAATTCGCTGGAATGGAACATGGTGGATGTCGGCAGGCTATTTGGATCAATATGTCTATGGATTGTCTATGGTGAACTTCTATGATGGTTGGGCAGTAGGGGCATGGGGGGAAAAGATGCATCGTTGGAATGGAGTAAAATGGAACGAAGTAACCACCCCGTCATCTTCTACGCTGAACGCAGTTCACATGCTCGGTGCTAATGACGGATGGGCTGTAGGTAGTTGGGGAAGCATTCTTCAGTGGAACGGGACGCTGTGGAGCAACATGACGAGTCCGGCACATGAGTCGGCTCATCTATACGATGTGCATGGCATCAGTTCCGATGACGTGTGGGCAGTAGGGAATTTTGGAGTTGTGATTCATTGGAATGGAACGGTTTGGAGCGTAGTGCGAGATCCTGAGGATCCTTATGAGAATTACACTTGGCTTTTTGGGTTGGACATGGTGGATGCTAACGAAGGCTGGGCTGTAGGATATGCAGGGCGGATAATGCATTGGAACGGTTCAATTTGGGAGGACGTTCCAAGCCCCTCAGAAAACGATCTGATGGCAGTTTCCATGGTGAACGCCACCGACGGATGGGCAGTAGGCAAACAAGGAACGATTATACATTGGAATGGAACACTCTGGGAGTTTCCGAAAATGTGTGACTTGACTGTCACCAATGTTGAAACCTCAAAGGATATTGTGGGGCAGGGCTTCACGGTTGCGATAGATGCAACGCTCCGAAACCAAGGGCTTTTCGCAGAGACCTTCAACGCAACGATTTACGCTAACGGGAAAAGGGTCTCAGATCTAACGGACATAACGATACCTGCAGATAGTCAAGCGACTTGCCAAGGTGTTTGGAACACCTCTGGCTGGGCAAGAGGCAACTACTCCATAGCTGTGTATGTATTTCCGTTGGCTGGCGAAGTAGACACGTCAAACAACATCTACACAGCCTCCAGAGACGTAATTGTCACAATCCCCGGAGACGTAGAGGCAGACTATGACGTTGACATATACGACATAGTCATACTGGCCAGTGCCTATGACACTCAACAAGGCCAAGCGAAGTACAAGCCAAACTGCGACCTCGACGGAGACGGCGACATCGACATTTATGACATTATCTTCGCCGCAGGGAACTACGGTAAGCGCTGGCAGTCAAAACATCGCAATTTCGTGACAAGTGTACAAGCTAACACCATGGAAGGCCTCAGCTGGTATCCGGTAATAGCCGCCGACGGACTGGGAGGAGTATACGCAACGTGGCGACATATCTACTTCGACGAGGATACAAACAGAACGTACGAACCTATTCTCTGCATTCACTCCCACGACTATGGGAGAACATGGAGCAACGAGAGCATTGTAAATGATAACGCAGACCCTTCGACAAGATGCTCGACGCCCTCCATAGCCGTTGATGAGGGCAATGGCAATATCTATGTTGCTTGGCTTGACAACAGAACTGGAAGGTCATGCGTATACATTGACAAGTCCGTTGATTACGGTCTCTCATTCGGAAGCGACACTAAAGTAAATGACGACAACGGAGACGTTTACAATCCTGGAGGAATGTACTGGGTTAACGTTGCAGTTGCTGACAACGGAAAAGTGTACGTCGGCTGGGAAGATCGAAGAGCTGATCCTGCGATATATCGGCCTGACATATACTTTGCTTCGTCCGACGACAGCGCGACAACCTTTGGCCTCAACACTAGGGTGAATCCGCCAGACAACACTTCGTGTCATCGATGGCCCTGGATCGCCACAACTGACAATGGAGTCGTCTACGTTGCTTACACAAATCAAGAATATCCCTTTGGAGGCGCAGATGTTTTGGTCGCACGATCCTTGGACGAAGGCTTCTACTTCGAAACGCCCGTTAAGGTCAACGATGACTCCACCGGTGGCTATCGCGGGAAGAAGGAACTGACCGTTTCTTCAAGTGGAAATGTGTACGTTGTGTGGACTGATGGAAGAGCCGGAGCCGGAACCTACTACTGGGACATTTACTTGGCAGTCTCCTTGGATTGTGGTTTGTCTTTTGGACGCAATGTGCGTGTCAATGACGACCCTCCAGGACCTGCAGACGAAAGTACAATACAGGGAACGCCTAGCCTCGCCATAGATAGCGAGGAAGGTATCCATGTAGTCTGGGAAGACTTCCGAAATTATGGAGTCCCCCCTACTCACTATAGAGATATATACTATTCCTATTCAGCTGATGGCTACACTTTCTCAAGAAACACTGCGGTCAACTCCTATCCAAATGCAACCTACGTATTGTGCGCCGATCCAAGTATGGAGATTGATGCGGATGACAATTTATACGTCATATGGACAGACATACCCCAGGGTGGATACTACCTCTACTTCGGCTTCTCACAGGCATTCACCCCCTAACTTCCGATCGCCCTTCTGCATGCATGCAGTTTCTAACGGAAGCCAATCTTCAACTACTATGGTTGGGAAGTCCTCCCAAGGTGGATAGTGAAAAATGATCGAGAATGGGGTGAGTAAATCAGCTGACCAACTGAGAAAAGAAGCGGCCGAAGCCGTTGTCCTTCGTGTCACAGAAATATTGAATGCGAGATTTGGCAACAATGCTGCGGCGAAAATTAAGACCATAAACGAGGAGCTTGCGTCAAACGAATGGCCCAAAGATGGCATCTCAGAGACAGCGTTAAAAGAGATCCTGAGAAGCCTTCAAGAACAGAGACCTCCAGTATTTGAATCAACCAAGCAAGCAACGCAAAAGAAAGAAAGAAGCGAACCTCTGTTGCGAAAGGCCTACAAGAGAAGAAGATCCGTAACAGTTTCCATCCCAAGATCTCTGATGTCGAGGGTTGATGAATATCTCAACAGACCTAACAGCATATACAAGAACCGAGGCGACTTTGTTCTGACAGCGATAAGAGAAGAACTCAGAAGACTCAGTCTACTTGAATCATAGGCGCGCTCGTGGCTGAAAAAGCAGGGTGCATGCATGAGGACGATGGAACCTTCTCGAAGCGCACAAACTTCGATGTAAACCCCCGAAAAAACGTATTTCCACGGCGTGGGCTACAGAAAGCGTGTTATTGCTATGCACCCAAAAAATACAGCAAACCCGCTCCAGCTTCGGGGCAAAATATTTTAGGCTACTCCTCTTATCATAGGAGTTAGGGAATCTGATTGCCGATAGCTTTCGTGTTAATAAACACCGAGATTGGCTCTGAGGGCGAAGTTCTGAAAACGCTGAAGGGAGTTCAAGGAGTAATAGAAGCTTACGCTGTCTACGGCGTCTATGACGTTGTTGCAAAAATCACTGCCGACACCATGGACAAACTGAAAGAGATAGTTACGTGGCATGTGAGACGGTTGGACAAGGTTCGTTCCACATTGACCATGATCGTTGTCGAGGAGCAGCCAACCAAATAGTTAATCCCCTTCCTTTTTGCAGCTAGCTTCTGTCAGAAACAATTTTTCATTGCACAGGCGTAGTGCTTTTATCAAAGAGAAGGGAACATCCAAAGACGCGATTACCCATGGTCACGTTGCACATTGGGTTCGATGACACAGATTCTCCAAGAGGCGGGTGCACCACTTACATAGCCGCGCTACTTGTGGAAAAGCTCTTGAAACTGGGCGCTCGATTCAAAGACTACCCAAATCTTATCCGTCTAAACCCCAACGTGCCTTGGAAGACCCGAGGCAATGGAGCCCTGTGCCTCAGAGTGGTGTGCCCGGAAAGCGCACTGGACGCTGTCTTCGAAGCTGTGGCCGACACAGTGGAGCAAAACTCAGATCTGCAGCTCGAGGGCACTGACCCCGGAATGGTCTTTTTTCAAGGTCGCAAAATACCGCAGGAATTAAAAGATTTCGCTCGAAGAACGATTCGAGGCATAGTCAAAATGGAACAAGCTTTGAGGCTTTTGCGCGAATTTCACGCTGAGGCCTTGGGCTATGGAACTGGACTTGGCATTGTTGGCGCACTAGCTGCGATAGGCGAGACGCTGGAAACGGATCATACTTATGAGATAATAGCCTACAGGACACCACGGTACAGAGGTTCTAATCGGCTGCTAGACCAGAGATCAATCATAGAAATGAACCAAGAAACAGCCCTCCAAACCTTCAACAACATCGATTCCGAAACTGGCCGGGTTCTCATAACTCCTAGAGGCCCAGACCCGATTCTGTACGGCATCAGGGGTGAAACTGCTGAGGCCGTAATTAGAGCTCACAGAATGGTTAAACCATTGGAGCCTGTGGAAAGATGGATTGTTTTCAGAACAAATCACGGAACAGATGCCCACTTGGAGCAAGTTAAAGCGATAAATGACATTGAACCCTATCACACAGCGGTAGTCACGGGACTTGTAGACTCGGAGCCCAAGCTTGTTCCTAAAAGGCACAGAGTATTTCGCTTGAGAGATGAAACGGGAGAAGTTGATTGTGCCGCCTATGAGCCAACCGGCGCTCTACGGAAGATAGCAGGACAGCTGCAGAAGCACGACTTGGTGGAGGTTGCCGGAGGAGTAAGACCACCCTCCAAAGAACACATCGCTACTATTAACCTTGAAAAGCTGCGAGTTGTCAAACTTGCTCCCAGATTGGTTTCACGAAATCCGAGATGTCCGAAATGTGGCAAAAGAATGAGTTCGATGGGTACAGGTCAAGGATTTAGGTGTCCCAAGTGTGGTCTTCGCTCATCCAAACTGCGGAAATTCGTTTTAGAGGAGAAACGGGAGGTTTCAGAAGGGCTTTTCATCACATCCCCGCGTTCTCAGAGACATCTAACGAAGCCTCACTGTCGATATGGAAGAGAGAAGGCCGGCAGACCTGATGGCATGCTTTCCTATTGGCACGACCCATAAGCCAAAAAAGCTATTCCTGTTTGGCTTTGAAGATTTCAAGTAGCAGATTGTAGAGCTCCTCTCCACCCTCCACCCTCGTGAAAAGCTCTCTTTCGGCTTTCAAGACCCGGCCGGCCGTACTGTACGTTCTCTGCCACTCGAGTTCCTTCCACATCATCCGATAACCCTTATGCTCAACCCATGCTCTAAACAACAGGACTGCGAACATTCCAAGCGTGACTATCAGATTCAACAAATAGATTTCCAGCAAATCCAAACAGACACCTTCACAATAACAATTGTCAGCTACAGGGGTTTTAGTTTTTTCTCCGATAAGCATGCATGCCAATTTGGCAGCCTATCATGGCTCTCTGAACGTACATGCATACTTGTATCTGCGAAGTACATGGTCCGTATTGCATGCGTGCGATTTATTTTCTTCCCTTTATGACAAAGTCGCATTTGAGTAGGCGGTGATAGTACCTAGCCTTTAAAGGATATAGTCTCAGAACAGTGTAATCTGGATCATCTACTCCTTTTGGGTAATAACGCTTCCACGTGTCTTGCCAGAGCGTTTTTCTCAGATCTGTATCTGTGCAGATCTCGATGGATCCTCGAAGATTAATCCACGTCCTTCTTCTGGCCTGCAGTAATAGACAGACGAAGCGGGATTGTTCCTAACTTGAGCTGTTTTGTGTGACGAAGTGTTTGTAGAGAAAAGAACTAGGAAATCATATTTGTGGGCGTAGAACAGCTTCCGAAGGTTCGAGAATTGATATATGTTTCTTAAGTTAAACATAGCTCTTGTCTGAGGGTATCCCTCAGCGTCAATCGTGGTGAGATAAGCTGCCTTGGCAACTTCCATCAGCTGGAGGCTAAGACATTTCGCTTCGTCTTCACCCATACTCATACGTCTTCCATCCATATTTCAGCTAGGTTCAGAACATTAGCAGGTATGGAGTTATTACTCACACATTTTGCTCTTACCTTTGATCCAGCCAGTATACTCTCCATTCGGAGACACGCCCATCACGTACTTTCGCAGTCCACATGCTTGGGCCATTCAGTCGTGGCTCATTGGAGCAGGTGGAATAGCCAACCATGACAACAACATTGTTCTTGACTATTACGGATGTGAAAATGTTTCTGTAATCAGGATGGTTCTCAAAGAACTGGTTCCAACCCTCTTTCATGTTATTATAGATGTCTCCAGAGTTGTCTATGAACGTGTGATCATCAGTCATTAGCTCCACTAAACCATCCAGATCTCGCTGGTTTATCTTCTCGTTGAACCTCAAAGCCACCATTATAGCATCGAAAGCATCCATTTCACTTTCATCCCGTTCCAAAGATTGACATAAATCACATATAACTTCTACCTGCCCCCGGGAATTGGTGGGCCATGCAAGCATCAACGGCTACGTTACCAGCTTTTTCCGTAGTTTCCAACTGCTATGACTATGTCGTAGATGTCAATGTCTCCGTCGTCATCCATGTCGCAGTTTGTGTCGTATCGTGGGTCCGGTTTGACGACGCCATAGACACTGCTCATTCGAACGATGTCGTAAATGTCCACGTCGCGGTCTCCGTCCACGTCGCCGGAGATAGTGACGAAGATCCAGCCGTTGATGATGGTGTTGTCGGTTGTGTTTGTTTCGTCTGGAACTGGGGTGGCATGGGCGCTTATAATGTAGTTGCCCTTGGCAAAACCAAAAGTATTCCAAACGAAAGTGAAGGTCGTAGCAATCTTTGTCGTTAAGGCTACAGGTCTTGAGGCGACAGGAGTTGCGTTTGCGTACACTGCGATATCAAAGGCTCCGATGTAGGTGCCCTGATTTTGGATAGTCACATTTATGGACACCGTGCGACCTTGGCAAACTACCGGCATTGGCAAGCCACCTGTTTTGGAGGTTTCGACGTTTATGGCTACTATGTTGGGCAGAGCCCAAGAACCCATTAAGGGGAAACGGTCGATGTTTTCTGCGTCTATAGTGTATGGGCGTCTATAGTGTATGGGGCATCGCCAACCCCGTCGCTGCCGGTCTCGTTCTGGTAGCTACCACTTTTCAAGTCTTTGCCTTTGTAGTCGCTCCAACAGTTGCCACCTGAAGGATATCCGTTGTCCCAGCTGTTCTCAGAGTCGCCGTTGCTGTTGATGGCTTGCTTATTGTTGTTTATGAAGTTATTGTGGAAAATGGTGTTGTTTAGGGCGCCCCATATATTTATGCCGGGACCGTTGGTGGAGATTATATTGTTTCTGCTTACAATGCTGTTCGACGCGAGAAGATAGATTCCAGCATTCCCTTCCCACTCTTTTGCATTATCTATTACGTTGTTTGACGTAATCGTGTTGTTCGTTCCAGAGATGCACAAACCGGTACAATCGTTTGAGGTTATGTTATTTAAGCTCACGATGCAGCCTGAACAAGCTCCGCTAACACCGTTACCGCGACCATGTGATACACTGTTGAGACTTACAGTGTTGTCTGAACCGTCGCAGAGTACACCGTGATCAATGCTGTTTCTGATTTGGTTTCGGCATATGTTACAGTTTGACCCGCAAACCCACACGCCTATATTATTGCTTTCTAAGGTGTTTTGGGTTATGGTGATGTTTGAACAATCGAAGTGAGCTCCGATGCCTCCGCTTAGGGAGTTCCATATCCTCTCATTGTTGAAGGAAATGTTGTTGAACCTTATTCGTATGTCACTGGAATTCACTATGTATATGCTGTTAAGGTTGTTCCTCAACGTCAGATTTTCAACTTTAATGTTTTGACAGTAGACAAGCACTACACAGCCGGCGTCTAATGGAACAACATAATTGCACACGTCAATCAAATAGTAGATAGGTTTCCCGTCAACAGTGTTTGAAGGGTCAACGTCGGCGATGGTCTGCCACGGATAAGAGAGAACATCTTCAATCCAAACGCCGAAGTTCCACGTGTTGTTGGTCATGGTGTTGCTTCTTAAGATGTTGTTTGGAGAAGCGGCCAGAGCTAATCCGCACTTGTTGTTTGCTATGTTGTTTGAGAGTATAAAGTTGTTTTCGGAATGGTAAATCTCTAGGGCTATTCGCATGACTCCTCCAGTTATGATGTTATAACTTACTGTGTTGCTTGAAGACCAAGAGAGGTGTAAGCCGCCTTCATACGATTTTGCCACTATCGTGTTCTTGCTTATCGTGCAGTTTGAACAATGCTCAACGTATACCCCGCCAGAGTGAGTGTGCACATAGTTCCAGCTGATGTTGCACCAGCTTGAACCATAGACATAGAGGCTCTTACGGTTATGTATGATCTGGTTGTTTATGATCGTGTTGCCGCAGCCTTTCATTCTCACGCCATAAGTTGAGCAGTTTCTTATGTCAAACCCATCTATGGTGACAAAATCAGCCATCACGTCGAATACACATAGTCCGCGCCAGCCATCTAAGGATGCATTACCGTTTGCGACTAGTTTGAGATGGTTCTTCAAAATGTCTATTTGACCTTCGTCGTAATATCCTTCGTCCACTAGAACAGTGTCATCTTCGCCCGCCGCGTCCACAGCTGCTTTAATCGTCGAATATTCCTCTGGAACCCTCAGAGTAGTTGGGAACCTAACAAAAATCTCAAAGGTGAAGACGTTGTTTTCTGTCGAATTTTCTTCTGGAACAGGAGCGACATAGTTTGTAACGTTGTGCCTGCCGATTGTTGTTGTGCTCCAGGAAAATTGCACGATTGCAGAATCGCCTTCCTCCAAGAAAGCAATAGGTGCAGAATCGATTAAAGTATTATTGACAAAGAATTCCACAAGCACATCTGTTTCGTTTTCCATTCCCAGATTGAGAATGGTAACATTAAACAGAGCTGACTGCCCAGGATCAAGCCGGTGCGGATGCTGCAATTCAAAGATGCCTACATCATGCTCTGGCAAACCAGCGATAGCATTTCCTGCGTTTATTCTTCCATGGCCGTAAAATGGGTCGAAACCGGCGTCGCCTAGGTCATCTGTTGTGTGCTGCAAAAGTCGCCGTATCTGATCTCTTGTATAGTCAGACAAGTTGCTCCAGACCAAGGCTGCAACGCCTGAAACATGTGGGCACGCCATCGACGTGCCACTCATAAAATCGTAGGAGTTTCCAGGAAGCGTAGAAAATACATCGACGCCTGGAGCTGCCAGTTCGATCCAGTTTCCAAAGCTTGAGAACGATGCAAGATTGTCGACTGAGTCAGTGGCGGAGACTGCAATGACCTCTTCATAGGCAGCTGGATAGAGTTTCTTATCGTAACCGTTGTTTCCTGCGGAAGCAACTACCAGCACTCCATGGTTATGGGCGTATTGTACAGCCTCATGAAGTAACTGTGAATCATCATCGCCGCCTAAGCTCATGCTGATGATTTTGGCCCCTTGATCGACGGCGTGATAGATGCCTTGAGCAACCCATGAGTAGTAGCCTTGACCAAAACTGTCTAAGACTTTCTCTGTCATTAGGCTGACTTGAGCGAGACCTGCGATTCCCATGCTATTGTTGAGCGTAGCAGCCACTATCCCTGCGCAGTGTGTTCCATGTCCATTGTCGTCCAAAGGGTCTGCGTCAGCGTTGACCCAGTCGTATCCCAGCGAAACATAGTTTGCAGCTAAGTCAGTGTGTGTGTAGTCGATTCCGGTATCGATGATAGCCATCAAAACGTTTAAGGACCCCCTCGTTGTGTCCCACGCAGCGTCTGCTTCTATCTTCTGTGGTCCCCACTGAGTGGACCAGTATGGATCATTCGGAGTGTAACACACCTCAACTTCTGAGTTAGGCTCTACAAACCTTGCTAAACCATTTGCTCGGAATCTTTCAACAAACATGCTTGCTTGATGGTTGGGTATTCTAGCGATGACAGCTTGAACATTCCGACCCGACAAGATTGTACCTGTGACTTCTCCGCCTTCGCTGAGAATTGCTTCCTTCAACCTTCGCACCTCAGGCTTGAAAACGTCGACTCCGACTATTAACTCAACGAATTCACTGTAACGCCAAGCTCTACGCCCAAAATCGCGATCTTCACGCGGGTCCGACCTTTGTGATCCCGTTTCGATGCTTCGGAAAACTGGAGTGTAAGCTGAATCGACAGTTGCGCTGAGCTTAGGTTTGGCAGGTTGTATAGAAACTGCTAATGTGCTTACTAGAAGTATTGTCAGTATTATGTGTGAGAATGCCCTCTTCAACTCTTCCCCTAAATTAGCTGGTACTGTTGGTTTAAGATAAAGCTTTTGGATAACACCTAAGCACGCATTCGTCTTCCTCAAAAATACTCTCAAGTTGTTCAGTTGCATGCATGCATTGCATGAGCTACTGCGGAAGACGCTTAGCTGGCTGAAAGGAAACAGTGTTGACTTTGGAACACCCAGTAGCCAATAGAAACAAGTTAGGACTCAAAGTCTGGAGAACCAAAGGTTTCGAAGACTACATGACCTTCATGCGCAAGAGAATTTAGACCACTCTTGGTTGGTTGGATAAAGCTTTATCCCACATGCAGCAGAAATCTAGATGCTGCAGAAAGTATGCCAAATCTAGAGATCAGGAAAATCAAGCCTTCTGCGCGCGCGTGCGCGCTAGTCATGTGGCATTTTCTATACTCTCTCTGTATTCGTTTTCAAGAATGCTCATCATAACGCCATCACTGAATTTGTTGTCATAAAAGTGTGCGTCCCTCTCGACACCTTCCTTCTTGAAACCAAGACTTTTCCAGAACCTCAAGGCATTCTTGTTAAAACCGACAACACCAATCGAAACCCTA